>Ga0315899_10001705_pt1 | contig 24992 bp, 24 predicted proteins | sample LakEriMetagenome_2_FD_203518 | JGI IMG/M metagenome (GOLD analysis project Ga0315899, IMG submission 203518) | Freshwater fungal communities from buoy surface, Lake Erie, Ohio, United States - Buoy 4 MA112 | ecosystem: Environmental > Aquatic > Freshwater > Lake | place: USA: Lake Erie, Ohio... | reverse complement strand
GAAAAGCCTGCAGCCAAGAAGGCCCCGGCCAAGAAGGCCGCCGCCAAGAAGTGATCAGGCTAAGGCGGAGCGTTTACCGCTCCGCCGGTCGCCACGGACGAAATGTCGGCGCGGGCAGCTTGGCTGTCCGCGCTTTTTCGTAGGCCGCGCCTGCCTTGAGCACCGCGTGGTCGTCCCACTTGGCGCCGAGGATGCTGAGGCCGACCGGCAGGCCTTCGATAGCGCCCATCGGCACGGTCAGATGCGGATAGCCGGCAATTGCCGAGGGGCTGCCGAACCCGATCGAGCCGTTGAAATTGTCGCCATTGACCAGATCGCTGACCCACGTCGGGCCGCGGGTGGGGGCGATGAGGAACTGCACCTTGTTGTCGGCCAGCAGCTTGTCGAGCGTTTCCTTGCCCGCGATTCGCACCGCATCAGCGCGCGCGGTCTCGTAAGCGGCGCGATCAGTGGTGCTTTCGGCAAGCGCGAAAAGCTCCTGCCCGAACCAGCGCAACTCCTCCTCGCTATGGGCGGTGTTGAAGGCGATGATGTCGGCAAGGGTGCGCGGGGTCGTCCCCTCCTTGAAAGCCGGGATCGAGGCGAGGTATTTGCCCAGCTCCTCGCGCAGCTCGAACATCAGAACGGTGAAGCTGTCGCCATACATCTTGGCATTGGGTTCGAAGGTGATATCGACCACCACCGCCCCGGCGCGTTCGAGATCGGCGACCGCGGTGTTGAACACCGCCTTCACGTCCTCGCGATTGCCAAGCTGGCCCCGCATCACCCCGATCCGCACCCCTTGCAGCGAATAGCTGTCGAGCCCTTCGGTGTAGTCCTTGATCCGCGTGGCCTCGAGCGTCACCGGATCGGACTTGTCCTCCCCGGCGATTGCGGTCAGCAGCAGAGCTGCATCGCGCACCGTGCGGCTCATCGGTCCGGCAGTGTCCTGCGTGCTCGAAATCGGCACCACGTGGGTGCGGCTGACGATCCCCACGCTGGGCTTGAACCCGACAATGCCGTTGATCGAGGCCGGGCAGGTAATCGAGCCATTGGTCTCGGTGCCGATCGCGCCCCAGGCAAAGCCCGCCGCCACCGCTGCACCGCTGCCCGATGAAGAGCCGCAGGTGTTGCGCTCAATCGCATAGGGGTTGCGGGTCAATCCGCCGACCGCGCTCCATCCGCTGGTCGAATTGTCCGAGCGGATATTGGCCCATTCGCTGAGGTTGGTCTTGCCCAGCACCACCCCGCCTGATGCCTGGAGATTGGCGATCAGCGGCGCGTCGCGGCCGGTGCGGTTGTCCCTCAGAGCGAGGCTGCCGGCGGTCGTGGCAAAGCCTGCGGTATCGATATTGTCCTTCACCAGCACGGTGCGCCCGTGGAGCGGGCCGACCGTCAACCGCTGGCGCGCGGTCACCGAAGCGGCAGGATCATAATCGATCACGGCGTTCAGTCGCGGGCCGTTATCATCAAGCGCCTGAATGCGGAGGATATATTCGTCTACCGAGAGCAATTCGCTCATCGCCTCGCGGTCCTCCGCCGCGTCGGCGGGCGGGGTCGCACTCTGGGCAAGGGCCGCGGTTGACGTGGTGGCAAGGAAGGCGGCAAGCGCGGTGCGCGCGACAGTAAGCTTCGTCATGACAAGCAGGTTTGCCTGTTCCGCACGCCGATGCAAGCGGCACGATCAGACACGCGTGCGGCGCAATTCACAGGCGACAAGGTAAACGCCCTTGAAATTGCCCCCATGCCTCCGACATAGCCTGTTCGGCAAGCTCACGAAGGACACCCACATCCCATGATCGATCTGCTCGGTAATTCCGGCGAAACCTATGGCACCCAGGGCCAGTTCACGCGCGATCCTGTTACGGGCGCGCTGGTGCCGGTGGTGGTCGAGCAGACCAGCCGCGGCGAACGCAGCTTCGACATCTTCAGCCGCCTGCTGCGCGAACGCATCGTGTTTGTCACCGGCCAGGTGGAAGACGGCATGGCTTCGCTGATCACCGCGCAGCTGCTGTTCCTCGAAAGCGAAAACCCCTCCAAGCCGATCAGCATGTACATCAACTCGCCCGGCGGGGTGGTGACCGCGGGTCTCGCGATCTTCGACACCATGCAATATATCAAGCCGCGCGTGTCCACTGTGTGCATGGGGCAGGCTGCTTCGATGGGCAGCTTCCTCTTGGCCGCGGGCGAGCCGGGTATGCGCATCGCGCTCCCCAATGCGCGGATCATGATCCACCAGCCGTCGGGCGGGGCGCGCGGGATGGCGTCGGACATCGAGATCCAGGCACGCGAGATTCTGCGCATCCGCAGCCGCATGAATGATCTCTACGTGAAGTTCACCGGCCGCAGTCTCGAGGAAATCGAAAGGGCGATGGACCGCGACACCTTCCTCGAAGCCGAGGAGGCCAAAACTTTCGGTCTAGTCGACAAAGTCTTCGAAACCCGCCCCGATATCGAGGAATCATCGGGCGAGGACGGTTCGGGCGGCGCTCCTGATTAAGGAGCGCTCCTGGGCTGCCTTCCGGCACCTGCCCCCAGGCGGGACACGGGTCGCGTCATGGGCCGGTTTAACGGGTGTTTTGCGGCCTTTCGTGCCATCAGGCTCCGCGCCGGAGGCATTAAAACGCGCCCTATGTGTTGATTCATCTGGTGCCATAGATACATTTGCCGAATCCGCTGGCGCCGCAGCCATGCTAAAGCGCGCGGACTCGAGGACACAGGAATGACCAAATTGAGCGGATCCGATAGCAAGAGCACTCTGTATTGCAGCTTCTGCGGCAAGTCGCAGCACGAGGTGCGCAAGCTCATCGCCGGCCCCACCGTGTTCATCTGCGATGAGTGCGTCGAGCTGTGCAACGACATCATCCGCGAGGAAACCAAGGCAGGGATCGCGGGCAAGAAAGAAGGCGAGATCCCCACGCCGATGGATATTTTCACCACGCTCAATGATTACGTCATCGGGCAGGACCGGGCCAAGCGCGTGCTCTCGGTCGCGGTGCACAACCACTACAAGCGTCTGAAGCATTCGGGCAAGGCGGGCGACGTCGAGCTTGCCAAGTCGAACATCCTGCTGGTCGGCCCCACCGGTTCGGGCAAGACCCTGCTGGCGCAGACGCTGGCGCGCACCTTCGACGTGCCCTTCACCATGGCTGATGCGACCACGCTGACCGAAGCCGGTTACGTGGGCGAGGACGTCGAGAACATCATCTTGAAGCTGCTCCAGGCCTCCGACTACAATGTCGAGAAGGCGCAGCACGGGATCGTCTATATCGACGAGATCGACAAGATCACCCGCAAGGCCGAAAACCCCTCGATCACCCGCGACGTTTCGGGCGAGGGTGTGCAGCAGGCGCTGCTCAAGCTGATGGAAGGCACCACCGCCTCGGTGCCGCCGCAGGGTGGGCGCAAGCATCCGCAGCAGGAATTCCTGCAGGTCGACACCACCAACATCCTGTTCATCTGCGGCGGGGCTTTTGCGGGTCTTGACAAGATCATCGCTGACCGCTTGCAGAAGCGCTCGATCGGCTTCGGCGCGCATGTCGCCGATCCGGACAAACGCCGCGTGGGCGAGCTGCTCGAAAAGAGCGAGCCGGAAGATCTCCTGAAGTTCGGCCTGATCCCCGAATTCGTCGGCCGTCTGCCGGTGATCGCGACGCTGCACGATCTCGACATTCCCGCGCTGGTAACGATCCTGAGCGAGCCCAAGAACGCGCTGGTGAAGCAGTATCGCAAACTGTTCGAGCTCGAAGACGTCGAACTGACCTTCACCGCCGATGCGTTGCAGGCGATTGCCGAGCGCGCTATCAAGCGCAAGACCGGCGCGCGCGGGCTTCGCTCGATCGTCGAAGGCCTGCTGCTCGATACGATGTTCGATCTGCCCGATATGGTCGGCGTGACCGAGATCGTGATCGACAAGGACGTGGTCGAAGGCAAGAAGGAACCGGTCCGCGTGATCGGCGGCGAAGAGAAGAAGGAAGAAGCGGCTTAATTTGTTCGCCCTCAGGCGCCGGGCGCGCGCATGCGCGCGGTTGCCCTCGCTTCGCTCGTTCAGCTTCGCTTCGGCTTTCCTCGCATAGGCTCGGGCGGCCGTTCGGCCTTGCGGCCGCGTTGCGACCGGCGACTGCGCGTTGTCGTTGGCAGGGCTGACAAGGCTCCCCGCACAACCCAAACAAAAAACCCCCGCCCGGCCTTTGGAGGAAGGCCGGACGGGATCGCCAGGAGCGTCGCCCCATGGGGTCGGGGATGATGGGGATGCGGCGCGACCCTAAGCGGTTCGATCAGGCGGGCAGGAAGACGCCGTCGGTGACGTGGATCACGCCGTTCGACGTCATGACGTCGGCCTGCACTACGGTGGTCTTGCGGCCTTTGGTATCGGTGATCACGACCTTGCCGCCGATCAGTTCGGCGGTCAGCTTGCCGCCCTGCACGGTGGTGAGGGTGGCCTTGCCGCCATTGGCGCCGATCAGCTTGACGAGGTCACCTGCGGTCACCTTGCCGGCTACGGCGTGATAGGTGAGGATGGTGGTCAGCGTGCCCTTGTTTTCCGGCTTCACCAGCGTGGCAACGGTGCCCTCGGGGAGCTTGGCAAAGGCGGTGTCGGTCGGCGCGAAGACCGTGAACGGGCCGGGGCTCGACAGGGTGTCGACGAGGTCGGCGGCCTTCACCGCAGCGACAAGCGTGTTGTGCACGCCGGTGCTCATCGCGGTCTGAACGATATTGGCTTCGGCGGCCATCGCAGACTTGTGGTGGTCAGCCAGCGCGGGGGCGGCGACGAGGCCGGTGGTGGCGGCAAGTGCGGCGGCGATGATCGCGGTCAGGGTGGTCTTGGGGGTCACAGGCAATCTCCTTGAGAGGAACGTTTCGTCTGCAAGCCCTCCCGCTTGCACACAGAACTACGCAGTCCCCCAAAGAGCGGATGCAGAAAAATTACTAATGCGGATGAATTGCCATTGGAGTGCGCCGAAGCGAGGGCGGCGGCTCAGACGGTCTTGAAATAGCCACTGGCGACCACGGGGCCGGCTTCCTTGTCTGCAGGCTTGCCACCAAGCGGTTCGCGCGTGAGCACCAAGCCTGCGCCCGCGCCCATTTTGGCGGTGACGGCGGCAGGAACGGTCATGCCCTGCACCGTGCCCGGCTTAACCACACCCAGCGATTGCAGCGGACCGTCGTCCTTGGGCACCAGCCACAGCTCGTGATCATGCACGCCGTCAGCCGTGAGGCCGATGGCCGCGACCAGCATCCGCTCGCTTTCGGGGATGTAGGTCACATCGAGCCGCAGGCCGCTATCGCCAATCGGCACGGTTGCCACCATTGGCGCGGCCGCTGCGATCTGTGCGGGTTGGGCGCCCGGGGCGCTGACCGGGGCATTGCCGGGCGCAAAGGCCAGCAGCGCCAGCGCCGTAGCCGCTGCGGCCGAGGTCAGCCCGGCGGCCCATTGCCAGCGGCGCAGGCGCGCGCGCAATGCGATCACTTCGCCGCCGCCGCCGCCGTTGCCGCCGCTCGCGCCGGGCTGTGGTGCGACCCGCGCGGCGATGCCTTCCCACACGTGGTCGCCCGGCTCGGCACCGCCGGCCATCTCGTCGGTCCAGGGGGCAAACCAGTTGTCCCACCACTCCTTGCGCCAGGCAAAGGCGGGATCGCTGGCAAATTTCCCGCGCGCGGCGAGCAGTTCCTCGCCCTCGAGCAGGCCCAGCGCCCACTCGGCGGCGATCATCGGATCGTCGCGGGTGACTTCGGGTTCGGGGGTCTCTTCGGGGCCGCTCATGCCGCTTCGCTCGCTTCAAGGCACGCGCGCAGGCGTTGTAGCCCGCGGCGTATCCAGCTTTTCATTGTGCCCAGCGGCACGCCCGCCTGATCGGCCAGCTGGGCATAGGTCTGCCCATCGAAAAAGGCCGCACGGATGTGGCTCTGGGTGCGCGCATCGAGCCCGCCGAGGCACTTGTGGATCTGCGCGGACTGCTCGGCATCGACCAGCAACATATCGGCCAGCGGCGATTGATCAGGCAGCGGGGCAGCTTCCTCGATCCCGACCGCGCCGCCACGCACCTTGCCGGTGCGTAGCCGGTCGATCGCGCGGTTGCGGGCAAAGGTCGCCAGCCACGAAATCGGGCTTGCCCGCGCGGGATCATAGCGGTCGGCCCGCTGCCAGAGATTGACATAGACGTCTTGCAAGGCGTCCTCGGCTTCCTTTCTGTCGCCCAAGATACGCAGGCAGATACCGAACAGCTTCACCCGCGTCATGCGATAGACGATTTCGAGCGCCGCATGGTCGCCCGCAGCGAGGCGCTCCATCGCCTCGCGCAGGGCTTCGCGCGCTTCATCGCTGGCCGCGCGGGGGCGGGCAGCCATCAGAAGCCCTGCTCGCACGGCCGACCGCACAGATCCTCGTCGCGCTCGATCTGGAGCGTCGCATGCCCGACCCCGAACCGCCCTTCGAGCGAGTTTGCCACATCCCGCAGGAAGCTGTCGGGTGCGGGGTGGCCGGGCATCACCAGATGTGCGGTCAGCGCCACTTCGGTGGTCGACATCGGCCAGACATGGAGATCGTGCACGGCGGTCACGCCGTCGAAACTGGCAAGATGCTGCTTTACTTCGGCCAGATCGATCCGGGCCGGGACCGCCAGCAGCCCCATCTTGAGGCTGTCCCGCGCGAGGCCCCAGGTTCCCCAGGCGATCACCGCAAGGATCGCGAGGCTCACCAGCAGATCGATCCAGGTGAAGCCGGTGACGAGGATCACCAGCCCGGCGACCACCACGCCAAACGACACCAGCGCATCGGCGGCCATGTGGAGATAGGCCCCGCGAATATTGATATCCTCCTGACCGCGCAGAAACAGCATGGCTGTCAGCGTGTTGATCGCGATCCCGATCCCGGCGACGATCGCCATCACCAGCCCCTGCGGCTCCTGCGGGGTCATTATCCGCTGGAGCGTCTCGAACAGGATTGCGCCGATCGCGAAGGCCAGCAGCAAGGCATTGCCGAGCGCGGCGAGGATGGTCGCGTTCTTGTAGCCATAGGTGTAGCGGCCCGAGGGCGGGCGGCGCGCGGCGATGCTGGCGACCCAGGCGAGCACCAGCGCCAGCACGTCGGACAGGTTGTGCCCCGCATCGGCCACCAGCGCCATCGAGCCGTAGAGCAGGCCCGCAGCGGCCTCGATCAGCGCGAAGGCGAGGTTGAGCCCGATCCCGAAAGCAAAAGCGTTGCCGAAATTCTGCGGCCCGTGATGGTGGCCATTTGCATCATGCAGTCCGTGACAGTCGGAGGCGCCGCTGGCGTGGGCATGGTGATGATGGGCGTGTGCGTGGGCCATGATGGCTTACTGATAGACGCAAGCATCGAGCCCGTCACGCCTGACGATCCCGATCCGCCGTTCGATCCGGTTGCCGTGGCGCGCCAGCCATCCGCCGGGGTTCTTCACCGCGCGCTTCTTGGGGCTGGGCAGGGCGGCGGCCATCCGGCTCGCCTCGTCGGGCGAGAGCCGTGCGGCAGAGTGGCCGAAATAGCGCTGCGACCCGGCCTCGGCGCCATAGGTGCCGATCCCGGTTTCGGCGACGTTGAGATAGACTTCCATGATCCGCCGCTTGCCCCAGACCGTTTCGATCCAGAAGGTGAACCAGGCCTCCAGTCCCTTGCGGAAGAACCCGCCGCCTTGCCACAGGAAGACGTTCTTGGCGGTCTGCTGGCTGATGGTCGAGCCTCCGCGGATCCGGCCGCCACTTTCGGCAGCTTCGAGGTTCTCCCGCATCGCCTGCTCGATCGCCTCGGTATCGAAGCCGTAATGCTCGCAGAAGCGCGAATCCTCGGCCGCGATCACCGCCGAGACGAGATTGCGGTCGATATTGTCGAGGCTCTCCCAATCGTTGGTGAAGCCCTCGCCGTCCATCAGCATGGTCGCGGTGAAAGGGACAGGCAGCCACTTGAAGGCCACCACCAGCAACAGCGTGAGGCCGATGAATCCGAGGATGAACCTGGCAATAAAGCGGACGAAGGGACGGGCCATGGTGAGGGGCTTAGCCGCGCGTTTCGCCGGTCGCAAAAGAAAACCCTCCCCGGCGCAGGGCCGGAGAGGGTCTTGTCTTGTCAGTGCCGCGACGCTTCAGGCAACGCTCTATGCGGCTCCGGGCAGCAGCCGCTCGCCCGCGATCCGCTGCATCGCCTTTTGCAGCTTTTCAAAGGCGCGCACCTCGATCTGGCGGATGCGTTCGCGACTGACGTCGTAGACCTGGCTCAGCTCTTCGAGCGTCTGCGGCTTGTCGGTCAGGCGGCGTTCGGTGAGGATGTGGCGCTCGCGCTCGTTGAGGCTGTCCATCGCTTCGGACAGCATCGCCATGCGCATCTGCGATTCTTCGGCCTCGGCGACGGTTTCGTCCTGCAGCGGACGGTCATCCGTCAGCCAGTCCTGCCATTCGCCCGAGCCTTCCTCGCCCCCGCGCATCGGCGTGTTGAGCGAGCCGTCGCCGCCCATCATCATGCGCCGGTTCATGTTGATCACGTCCTGCTCGGGCACGCCGAGATCGGTCGCGATCTTGGTCACGTCAGCGGGGCTGAGATCGGTGTCCTCGTAGGCTTCGAGCTGCTTTTTCATGCGGCGCAGGTTGAAGAACAGCTTCTTCTGCGCAGCGGTGGTGCCCATTTTCACAAGGCTCCACGAACGCAGGATGAACTCCTGGATCGAGGCCTTGATCCACCACATCGCGTAGGTCGCGAGGCGGAAGCCGCGATCGGGCTCGAACTTCTTGACGCCCTGCATCAGGCCGACATTGCCTTCGGAAATGAGATCGGCGACCGGCAGACCATAGCCGCGGTAACCCATCGCGATCTTCGCGACGAGACGCAGGTGCGACGTCACCAGCTGGGCTGCGGCTTCGGGATCCTCGTGTTCCTGATAGCGCTTGGCGAGCATGTATTCCTGCTCGGCGGTCAGCACCGGGAATTTCCTGATTTCGGACAGATAGCGGTTGAGGCTCTGCTCGCCGCTTAACGCCGGGACCGAAGGGCCTTTCTTTCGGACACTTGGAGACTTGGTCACAATTTACCTAACCTTTCTGGCGTCGACCGCTTGCGCCGGACCCCTGATGGGCATCTGAGCGAACTGGGCCACGCGTTACGAATATACGCGAAAAGCTGTGAGATGTATGCGCGTTTCATCGATCACAATGGCGCAGTTGGTCGATAAGTTCCGCCATGTCGGGCGGGGTATCGCTGCTAAAACGGATGTTTTCGCCTGTGATCGGGTGCACGAAGCCCAATTCGGCGGCGTGCAGGGCCTGCCGGGCAAAGCCGAGTCGCTCGAGGACCGGGCGAAGGGGTTTAGGGGTGCGGCCATAGGCAGGGTCTCCCAATAGCGGATGACCGATTGACGCGCAGTGAACGCGCACCTGGTGGGTCCGACCGGTTTCGAGCCGGCATTCGATCAGCGCGGCCTCATCAAGCCGCTCGAGCACCTTGTAGTGGGTGATCGCCGTCTTGCCGCGCGAGGAATTGTTGGGGAGCACCGTCATTTTCTTTCGGTCACTGTCCGAGCGGCCGACGCGCGCGTCGATCGTGCCCTCGCTTGGGCTTGGATGTCCCGCGCAGACCGCGAGATAGCGGCGGTGGACCGTGTGTGCGGCGAACTGCACCGCGAGGCCTTCATGCGCGGCGTCGCTCTTGGCAATTACAAGCAGCCCCGAGGTGTCCTTGTCGATCCGGTGGACAATCCCGGGCCGTGCGACGCCGTTGATGCCAGAGAGCTGACCCCGGCAATGGTGCAGCAGCGCATTGACCAGCGTGCCGGTGATGTTGCCCGCCGCTGGGTGGACGACCATGCCCGCAGGCTTGTCGACCACGATCAGATGCGCGTCTTCATAGGCTATGGTCAGCGGAATATCTTCAGGGGCAGCCTGAGCCGGCATGGCGGCGGCAATGATGATCCGGAACGGCGTATTGGCGATGACATTCATCGAGGCCGAAGTGGCGGTTTTGCCTGCCACATCGACCCGGCCCTCGTCGATCAACCCCTGCACCCGCGCGCGCGAAAGCCCGGTCGCCTCGGCCAGCGCCTTGTCGAGGCGGGCGCCCGAACCGGCGGATTCGAGGATGGTGCCGGTGATGATTTCGCTCGCGGACATGCTATGGCCATGCGCGATGGATCTCGAAGTGACAAGCGAAGCCCTCACTGCCATGCGGCAGGCCGCCCGCTTGGCGCACCCGAACGAAGCGTGCGGGCTGTTGCTGGGCGCGGGGTGCCGGATCACTGCGGCGCGCCAAGCCGCCAATGTCCACCCTACGCCCGCCACCCATTTCGAAATCGACCCGCAGGCGCTGATCGACGCGCATCGCGCCGCGCGCAGCGGCGGACCGGAGGTGCTCGGCTATTTCCACTCGCACCCCGTGGGCGAACCGGTCCCGTCGGCCACCGACCGCGCCTCGGCCTCGGGCGACGAGCGGGTGTGGGCGATCCTCGCTGGCGAGGACGTGCGGTTCTGGAAGGACGGGGCGGAGGGCTTTGCGGCGCTTTCCTACACCCTCGCCAAAAGCTAGGTTTGCGCCATGTCGAAGCGTTTTCCCGTCTTTTGCGCCCATTCTGCCCGCTCGTGTCGGGCCAGCGGTTGGCAAGGCGGGTTTTTTCCTCTTAGACAATGTCTCATGTGTCTCCAACAAGGCTGGATTTAGCCGTTTCCATGATCTCCCAAACCGATCTCGCCGCGATGCTCTGCTCGCGCCTGTGCCATGACATGCTCTCGCCGGTCGGCGCGCTCGCCAACGGGCTGGAATTGCTAGCCGAGGAGCATGACCCCGAGATGCGCGCGCGCTGCATGGAGCTGCTGGAACAATCAGCCCGCATTAGCACCGACAAGCTGAAGTTCTTCCGCCTCGCTTTCGGCGCGGCCGGTGGGTTCGGCGAGGCGATCCCGATCGACGAGGCCAAGGCCGTGATCGAGGCGCTCACAGCCGATAACAAGCGGATCGAGATCAACTGGGCGATTGCCGATCCGAGCCTGCCCAAGCCTGCGGTCAAGGTGCTGCTCAACCTGGCGCAGATCGGACTCGATGCGCTGGTGCGCGGCGGCACGCTCGACATCGGGGCCGAGCGCCGCGACGGAGCGGTCGAGATTGTCGCGCGCGCCCGCGGAGACCGGATTGCCTTTGACGAGACCATCGGCCGCGCGCTCCAGGGCGATCTGGCAGAAGGCGAGATCACCAGCCGCACGGCGGCCGCGCACATGATCGCGGTGGTAGCCGAGGAAATGGACGGCGGCTTGCAATACAAGCTGGGTGACGGGGTGCTGGTCTTGGGTGCGGCGCTGCCCGAACCCGCGGGTATGATCGGGTAGAGATCGTCGATGCTGGGGGGCAATGACAGCTGCGATGACGAGTTGGTGCACCGCGAGGTGTCATCGCCCAATCACAACGAGCGCACCCTGCCGATCTCGATGGTGGTGCTCCACTATACCGAGATGAAGCCGGTCGAGACCGCGCTTGCGCGGATGTGCGATCCCGCCGTCTCGGTCAGCGCGCATTACTGCATCACCGAGGAAGGCGAGGTGATCCGGCTGGTGCCCGAAGACCGCCGTGCATGGCATGCGGGCGCCTCCTATTGGCGCGGGATCCCGGATGTGAACTCGGCAAGCATCGGGATCGAGCTTGATCATCCCGGCCATGGGCTCGGCTACCGTTCGTTCACCGGTGCGCAGATTGATGCGCTGATCCCGCTGCTGGCGCGGATCGTCAAGCAATATGACATTCCGCGCGCCAATGTCGTCGGCCACTCCGATGTCGCGCCGATGCGCAAGGTCGATCCGGGCGAGCTGTTCCCGTGGCACCGCCTCGCCGAGGTCAAGCTGTGTCTGCCGCGCCCGACTTGCCTTGCCGCGGGCGATCCTTTCCACAATGATGGCGCGTTCTACCTCGGCCTCGAACGGTTCGGCTACGACATCACCGATCAGGCCAAGGCGGTTGAAGCCTTCGAGCGGCGCTGGCGGCCCGAACGCATCACCGGCGTACCGGACGGCGAGGTTGCCGCAATATTGTGGCAATTGCTGCTCGACCGCGATCAGGGGCGCACGCGTTAGGCAAGATTGTTGGAAATTCTACAGTCGCCGGCAAGAAGTTCGGTATCGGAGCCCAAAAAAGGGGATCACGATATGATGACAAAGAAATTGGCAGCCGAGTTTTTCGGCACGTTCTGGCTGGTGTTCGGCGGCTGCGGCTCAGCGGTGCTGGCGGCGGGCTTTCCCGAACTGGGGATCGGCTTTGCCGGCGTATCGCTGGCTTTCGGCCTGACCGTGCTGACCATGGCCTATGCGGTGGGCGGGATTTCAGGCGGGCATTTCAACCCGGCGGTTTCGCTTGGCCTTGCCATCGGCGGGCGCTTTGGTTGGGCTGAGTTGGTGCCTTACTGGGCAGCGCAGGTGCTCGGCTCGTTTTGTGCAGCGGGCGTGCTGTTCGTGATCGCCAGCGGCGCGCCGGAGTTTGCCGCGGGCGGGTTTGCCTCGAACGGCTTTGGCGAGTTGTCGCCCGGCGGCTATTCGATGCTGTCGGCGCTGGTGATCGAGGTGGTGCTGACCGCGGTGTTCCTGATCGTGATCCTCGGCGCGACCTCGTCCAAGGCGCAGGCGGGCTTTGCACCGATCGCGATCGGACTGGCGCTCACGCTGATCCACCTGATTTCGATCCCGGTCACCAACACCTCGGTCAATCCGGCGCGTTCGACCAGCGTGGCCTTCTATGCCGACACGGCTGCGGTGAGCCAGTTGTGGCTGTTCTGGGTCGCGCCGCTGGCAGGCGCGGCGATCGGCGCGCTGGTCTGGAAGCTGCTGCTGGCGGGCAGCGAGGACTGAGCGCAAGCGCGCACTTTGCCAAATCCTGACGCTGCGCCTATAGAGGCGGCGTCAGGGGGCCTGAGGCAGCCGCGTGTCGCAAGATGCGAGGAAAGTCCGGGCTCCACGAAACATGGGTGGCGGGTAACGCCCGCCGGCCTCCTTCGGGAGGCAAGGGAAAGTGCCACAGAGAGTATACCGCCGATGGACCTTAAAGGTCACAGGCAAGGGTGAAAGGGTGCGGTAAAAGCGCACCGGGGCGCTGGCAACAGGGTCCGCATGGCAAACCCCACCCGGAGCAAGGCCGAATAGGGGCCGCGCGCTCGCCGCAAGGCGGGCAGGGGTGTTTCGCCCCGAGCGGCCCGGGTTGGCTGCTAGAGCGCCGGAGCAATCCGGTGCCCAGATGAATGGCTGCCACCGCAGGCCCGTCCGCAAGGATACCGTCTGAGGAGACAGAACCCGGCTTATGATGGCCCCCTGACAGCCCTGCCTTTGCCCTCAGCGGGGATCGATCACAGCATGGATCGCCCAGTTGCTCGGATGGGCGAGCGATTCCCCCTGGTCATCGAAGGCGGTATCGCGCGCCACCTCCTGCATGGCCCTCTGCATCGCTGCCGCGACATCATTGCCAGCCGCCGGCAGGTGCCCGATCATGGCCACGGTCAGCCGCTCGCCCGTATCGTCGAACAGCGGAAGGTGCGTGGCGATCACCGATCCTGCCCCTGCCTCGAAGAAGGCGCGCACCAGCCCGCTCAACCCTTGACCGCCCTCGCTGCCCGCAGCGGTGTTGCATGCCGAGAGGATGATGAGCGCGGCGCGCAGATCGAGCCCGGCGATTTCCGAGGTGCTTAGCAGTCCGTCGCCGGGCTCTTGTGTCGGGGTCAGCACCAGCGCCGCCTCCTCCCTGGCATCGCGCATTTCGCCCGCCACCAGCGCATGTGTGGCAAACACCAGCAGGCCGCTCTGCCGCAGCAGTCCGGCGGCATCGGCGGCCATGATCGCGCTTTCGGTTGCCTCCATTTGCAGCAAGGTGCGGCTGGGCTGTCCGCCCACCATCCGCGCGATCGTTTCAACTTCGCGACCGGTATGGCCGAGGCGGGGAAGGGTCTTGATCCTGTCCCGGTCGACCGCGCCGGAGCGGAAGAAGCTGCGGATGGCACCCTGCGGCGTGACGATGGCTGGCGCCGACAGCGCGGCGGGCGGATCGGGAATCCCGCGGAAGGCCGGATCGCCCAGCCCGAAGAACCCGCCCGGGCGCGTCCCTGCACGCAGGCTGCGGCTGCGTGCGGTGCGCAAGGCATCGACATTGGGCAGGATCGACAGCACCCGCTCCAATCCCAGCCAGCTTGTCGCGCGCAGCTGCGCTGGATCGATATCCCCCGCCGCGCCGCCCGCCGGAGCGGCAGAGACCAGCGCCGAAAAGGGCAGGCTGAGCAGCGGCCCCTGGGGCACCAGCACCCAGCGCCGCTTGCCCGCGATGAGCGGGGCAATCGCGGGATCGCCGAACAGCGCCTGATAGAGCGCATGGGCGGCGGCCCGATCGAACCGCCGGAACCCGCGCGGATCATTGTCGTCGCGCGTGGCGGTTTCCCCGGCGGGCGGTGCGAGCCGAGCATCGGGCCTGCTGTTGTCGCCAAGCTGGAAGCGCAGCGCGTCCACCGCCGCCGTCAGATCGGCACCGTCAAGCGGAACCTCAGCCCATGCCGCGCCCTCGCGGGTCACCGCGAACACCGTGCCCCGGCTCATGGCCCCGCGCGCTGCCGGATAGCCTGGATAGAGCAGCACCAGCGCCTCGTCCTCGCGCAGCAAGCCATCGCGCCCGCTCAGCGCCGCGCGGCTGACCGGCTCGGGCTGCAACACCGCGAACAGATCGGGCACTGCCTTGCGCAAGGCTGATGCCGCCTGCTCGACCGCCGCGAGGCGCTGCGGGCGGGCCGCGACCAGCGGGGCCAGCGCAGCGAGGCCCGCGCTCCCGTCGGCAGAGGCCGCCGCGATCCCCCGGTCGATGGCGGCCAGCTGGCCGCGCGCATCGGCCCATGCATCGAAACCCGCGCCCGCCCCGCGTCGCCGCGCCAGTGCCGCCGCCGCGCTTTCGCTGATCGCTTCAGAGGCGGAGGAGGGGTGCGCCAGCTGCGCCACCTCGAAGGCCCGCTCGCGCTGCGCCGCTTGCCCGGCGACGGGCGTGTTGACCCGGTTGAACCAGAAGAGCTTGAGCAGTTCGGCCGAGACAGTCCCGATCCACCCATGCAGGCCCTTGCGGTATTCATAGGCGGCCGAAGCGGGCAGTGCCGCCAGTTCTGCGCGGTATCCTGCCAGTGTCTGCTCATAGAAGGGCGCCGCCTGCGCCATGCTTGCATCGATCCACAATTGCCGCGCGTGATTGAGCGTCAGCCGCAGCGTCTCGCGGTCCGAGGGGCCGCGGCGCGCTGTGCTGAGTTCGACCGCGCGCGCTGCGATCGGGATCGCCTCGGTGCGCTTGTCCTGCATCCTGAGCGCGCCGGAGAGTTTTTCGAGCAGTTCCGGATTGTCGGGATCGGCTTTCAGCGCCACGCTGTACATTGCCGACGCGAGGTGCGCGCTGCCGGCATCGCCCGCGAGCAGATCGGCCAGTTCCAGCAGCATCGCGTTGTCTGGCCCAGGCCCCGTCGCCTTGATCACGCGCCCGAGCAGTGCGATCGCTTCGGCCTGCCGCCCCTGCATCCGGGCGGCCTTTGATAGGTTCCAGAGGGTCATCCAGTTGCGCGCATCGCTGGAACCCGGCTGCGCCTCTTGCCGCGCGAGGATGGCGCGAAAAAGGGCTTCGATGCGCTCGGGTGCGTTCCAGTAAAGCCGCTGGGCATAGGCGGAGATGTCCGACAAACGGCTGTCATCGGCGGCGGGCAGCGCCGCTTCGTAGACGCTGATCGCGCGGACGTACCATGCCTTGGCCTCCTCTGCGCGCATCTGCTGGATCATGTGATCCCCCATGCCTTCATACAGGGTGGCAAGGCCGAAGGGATCGGGCGGGGGGTGGCGTTCGCGCCAGGTGATGAAATCGAGCAGGTACTGGTCTGCCTCCGCCAACCGGCCCTGTGCCTGCAACACCGATCCTATGGCGCGGCGGCTGATCGCGTATTGCTCCGAATCCGCACCGAACAGCCGCAGGGCCAGCGCGGTTTTCGCCTGCGCATACTCCATCGAAGGGGCAAAGCCCATGCGCGCTTCCAGGCCGGCATAGGCGATCAGGGGTTGCTGGCGCTTCTGGCCAATCGTAACCAACCGGCCCGCCAGCCGCAGCGTTTCGGGCTCGCTGCGCCCGTTGTAATTCAGGTGGCAGATCAGCGAATAGACGGGCCGGAAAACCGCTGGGTGATCGGGACCATAGGTCGCCTCGTACAGCGCCAGAAGTTCGCGGCGCGGGGCTTCCAGTTCCTTCTGCCAGGCGGTGTTGCACGGCTGATCATGACGGATCTGCGCTTCGAGCTGCGCCATCCGGGCGGCTTCGTCCGCCGACGGCGCGCGCAGGTCGGGCGTCTGCTCCAGCGCGGCCCGCTCTCCCGGCTCGCGCAGTCCATGGTCGAGGAACTGGGCCATAGCGGGACCCGGGGCCAAGGCCAGGCCCAGAAGTATCACCGCCGCTGTGACGAATTCCCGCATCGCCACTGGCTACGCCCATTGCGGCGCGCGGTAAACCGGAGGCAGGCTACGCCCGACCCACGCTCACATAGTCAAAGCCCGCGGCGCGCATGTCTTCGGGCTTGTAGATGTTGCGCAGGTCCACCAGCACTGGTGCGTTCGCGAGTTCCTTCACCCGCTTGAAATCGAGCGCGCGGAAGGCGTCCCATTCGGTGATGATCACAACCACGTCCGCGCCTTCAATTGCGGCATAGGGGCTGTCGCACATGGTCACTTCGGGCAGCAAGGGCCGCGCCTGCTCCATGCCTTCGGGATCATAGGCGGCCACCATCACGCCGGCATCCATCAGCGTCTGGGCCACTGCGATGGCGGGCGAATCGCGCATGTCGTCGGTGTTGGGCTTGAAGGTCAGACCGAGCAGCGCCGCCTTCTTGCCGCGCGCCGCCTCGATCCCGCCGAGCGCATCGACGACCTTGCGGCCCATCGCGCGCTTGCGGCTGTCATTGACCTTGACCACCGCCTCGACGATCCGCGTCGGGCTATCGTAATCCTCGGCGGTTTTGAGCAGCGCAAGCGTGTCCTTGGGAAAGCAGCTTCCGCCATAGCCGGGGCCGGCGTGGAGGAACTTGGAGCCGATGCGGTTGTCCATCCCGATCCCGCGCGCGACATCCTGCACATTCGCGCCGACCTTCTCGCACAGATCGGCCATCTCGTTGATGAAGGTGATCTTGGTCGCAAGGAAGGCGTTGGCGGCGTATTTGATCAGCTCACTGGTCCGCCGGCTCGTGAACAGGATCGGCGATTCATTGAGGAATAGCGGGCGATAGACCTCGCGCATCACCTCGCGGCCAAACTCGTCCTCGGCGCCGATCACGATCCGGTTGGGCCGCTTGAAATCGCCGATGGCCGCGCCTTCGCGCAGGAATTCGGGGTTCGAGACGACCGCGAAACGGTGCGGCGTGCCGGTGTCGCGGATGATCCGTTCCACCTCGTCGCCGGTGCCCACTGGCACGGTCGATTTGGTGACGATCACCGCCTCGCCCGCGAGGTGCTCGCCGACTTCCTGGGCGACCGCGTGAACGAAGGTGAGATCGGCATGGCCATCGCCGCGGCGGCTGGGCGTGCCGACCGCGATAAAGATCGCCGCCGCGCCCTTGATCCCCTCGGCAAGGCTGGTGGTGAAGCTGAGACGGCCGGACTTCACATTGCTTTCGACCAGCGCATCAAGCCCCGGCTCGTAGATCGGCATGATCCCCTGATGCAGCGAATCGATCTTGCTCTGATCCTTGTCGATGCAGACGACATCATGGCCGAAATCGGCAAAGCATGCGCCCGACACAAGCCCGACATAGCCCGAACCCACCATCGCAATCTTCATGAACTGCAGCCCCTGACCGGAATTTCGAAACTGGCCCCGCTGCGAGCCGGATCGCTAGCGCGCCCGGTCGCCGTGGAAGATCTCGACTGGCCCGTTATCCTCGGAACAGGCCTGGATGATCCGCCGCTGGTCGCCCTCGAGCACGAGCGCTGTAAGCACACCCGAGCGGAAAGCGCCAGTGTCAATGCCGATGCGATTGCCACAATCCATCACCTTGTCGCAGATGGTGTGGCCGTGCACCACTACCTTCTCGAGCGGGCCTTTGTGGCTCAAAAAGCGCTCGCGGATCCACAGTAGATCGCTGCGCTTTTGATCAGCGAGCGCGCGCGCGGGATCGATCCCGGCATGGACGAAAACGTAATCGCCCGCGCGGATCATGTTCTCGAAGGCGGCGATATATTCGCGGTCGCTTTCGGGCACCAGCTGGGGCAGGCGTTCGAACATCGTATCGAGATCGAGCGCGGCGAACTGCTTTTTCGACAGGCCGTAGCTCAGCACCGTCTCGCGCCCGCCATGTTTGAGGAAGTGACGCAGCGCCTCGGGCTTTTCAAATGCGGCGAGGAACATCTCCTCGTGATTGCCCGCCAGCACGCGCACGCGGGCGTGCTGCTGCCAAACCCGGGTGCGGGCGATCACCCCGGCGCTGTCAGGTCCGCGATCGACCAGATCGCCGAGCAGCACGAAGCGCGTATCGGCGGGGGGCGCTTGGCGGTTATCCTCCTCGATCGCGGCGATCATCGCCTCGTAGAGATCGAGCCGGCCGTGGATGTCGCCGATCACGTAATAGCGCGTGCCTGCGGGCACCGAAGGCAGCTTCGGCTCCGACTTGGGACGGAAGATGGCACGCAATCTGTCGAGCATGATGAAAAGGGCGGTTTCCGGTTGTGCGACCCCGGACAATGATGACCGGGGCAGAGTTCTTATGACCCGTGCCCCGCGGGAGCGCCCGCATACAGCCAACGCCGACAGGGCGCAACACGCCGCTCGGACGGCGCTTTCATCGCTGCGGCCAGCGCCTATTCGAGCAAGAAGCTCACCGTCGTGACCACCCGCACCTTCTTGTAGGGGCTATCGGCCATGCCCCAGCCGCCAGCCTCGCCGTCGCGCGCTTCGATGGTGAAATAGCCCTGCGTCGCGTCGCGGATCTTGCCGACGCCCGAGCCGGAATCCTCAGCGAACTGCTCGGCCGCCGCACGTGCGTCCTTGGTTGCTTCGGCTACCATCTCCGGCTTGACGTCATTCAATTTGGTGAAGGTATAGGCCATTGCCGAGCCTTCCTCGAGCAGCACGCCGCGCCCGACCAGATCGAACTGGCGCGCCACGGCCTTCTGCGCGCGCGCGACATCTTTGGTGCGCAGCGCGAGCCGCTGGCGCACAGTGAAGGTGGTGACGCCTTCATTGGTGAAGCTGGAGACGTTGGCGCCGGTCGGCTGGAGCGCGTCGGCGGGAAAGCCCAATTCCTTGAAGAAGCCCTCGATCGCCTGCGTATCGCGGCGCATCTTGGCCTGGGCCTCGCCCAGATCGGTCGCGGCCGCAGAATAGGAGATCGTCCAAGTGGCGAGATCGGCGGTGACGTCGCGCTCGGCGAGGCCGCGCACGGTGACCGCGCGCTCGGCATCCTTGGCGCGCAGCAACCCGTCGCCGAGCAGATAACCGCCCGCGATCAGCCCGACCGCGAGGATCCCTGCCGTGCCGAACCAGCGCCGGGTCTCGGGTGACTGCCAGAGGCTCGTTTCAGCATTCACCGGTTGCACATCTTCGCCTGTCATCGCATTGTTCCCTTGATCGAGTTGGAGCGACGAGTTGTGCATCATCGTCGATGAACCGTTTTTGAATGGAAGTTCTCATGGTGAAATATCTTCACAGCATGATCCGCGTGACCGATCCGGACGCAACAGTTGCGTTCTTCAAGCTGATCGGGCTGGAGGAAGTGCGCCGCTTCGAGGTCGAGGCGGGGCGGTTCACGCTGATCTTCCTCGCCGCGCCGGGGCAGGCGGGCATCGCCGAGGTGGAACTCACCTATAACTGGCCCCCGGCCGATGGCAGCGCGGGCGAGGACTATACCGGCGGGCGCAATTTCGGCCATCTCGCCTACCGGGTCGAGAATATCTATGAGACCTGCCAGCGCCTGCTCGAAGCCGGCCACACCATCCACCGCCCCCCGCGCGACGGGCACATGGCTTTCGTCAAGTCGCCCGATGGCATCTCTGTCGAACTGCTGCAGGAAGGCCATCTCGAACCGGCCGAGCCGTGGGCCAGCATGGCGAATGTCGGCAACTGGTAATCCGGCCCCCTAACCGGCGCGGTTAAGGTGAACCTCCTCTAAACTATCGAAATATTCTGGCCCGTTGCATCCGAGGCAAGGCCGCGAAAGTTTGCGGGCTTACGCTGGGGAAGGGGGTCGCCTTGTCCATCGGAGATCTTGGCCTGTGGCAGTGGCTCGCCGTGCTCCAGCATGAGCTGCTTCTGTTCGCGGGGATCTTTTTCCTGATCGGCGCGGCTGACGATCTTGCGGTCGATGCGCTGTGGCTGTGGCTGCGGCTCACCGGCAGGGCCAAGACCCCGGTGCGCAAACGTGCCGCACTGCGCAACCCTCCGCTCCACCCGCCGGCGGCCGTGCTGATCCCGGCATGGCACGAAGCGGCGGTGATCGGCGATACCATCACCCATCTGCTCGCCAGCTGGCCGCATCCGCTGATGCGGCTCTATGTCAGCTGCTATCGCAATGATCCGGCGACGCTGGCAGCGGCAAGCGCGGCGGCGAAGGGCGATGCGCGGCTGCGGCTGGTGATCCACGACCGCGACGGGCCGAGCACCAAGGCCTATTGCCTTAACCGCCTCTAACACGCGCTGGCGACCGGCAAGGCGCACTCGGGCCGGCGCTAAGCGATGGTGGTGTTTCATGATGCCGAGGACATGGTCGATCCGGCCGCGCTCGGCCTGCGCGGAGTCAGGAGCTGGCTGAGGCGCCACATCGGCAGCCATTACTGCGAGGAATTTGCCGAGGCGCATGGCAAGGCGATGGTGGCGCGCGATCGCTTGCGCGCTGGCCTGCCCGGTGCGGGCGTGGGCTGCACAGTCTCGCGCCGCGCGCTAGATCAGCTCGCCGCGAGCCGCAGCGATGGCCTACCCTTCGCCACCGATTCGCTGACCGAGGATTACGAGCTGGGTCTAGCCCTCGCATCGGATGGAGGGAGCAACTACTTTGTCCGGGCGCGCGGAGCGGATAGGCGGCTGATCGCCACCCGCGCGTTCTTTCCCGATCGCTTCGATACCGCAGTTCGCCAGAAAAGCCGCTGGGTGCTGGGCATCGCCTTACAGGGCTGGGACCGGGTCGGCTGGTCGGGCGCGGTGATCGAGACGTGGATGCGTCCCGTCAGCTTCTCCTCGCCGCCTTCGCCGAGGAAGTCGATATGGGCCATGATCCCGCCTTCGGTGCGGCGGTCCTTGCGCTGGTCGCGCACAGAGGCGAGCAGCCAGGCATCGCCGACACGGATCTTGATCTGGTTGCCGACCTGTCCGGCCAGCGCCACGGAAGGATCCTCATCCTCCATACATTCATCGATGCGCTGAAGATCGAAGGCGATCTGCGCGCCAGAGCATGCCGGAACAGATCGCCAGCCGCGCACCCGGCGGCGCAGCACCGGCCCGCATCGCGGTGCCGGCCCAGGCGCGCAGCGACGGCACCGTCGCGCTGCTCGGCAGCGATTTTGCGGTCGGCATGGACCCGCGCTTCCCCGCTGCGCAGCAGTATCTGTGGCACAATGCGATGCGCACGCAGCTTACGCCGCACGCCCGTTTGGCGGCATTTGGCGGCGGCGCGGCGGGTGATGATCCGCCTTGCTTTGCGCCTGCACCGGCGCAACAGGCGCAGGTGGGGCGCTGGTCGCTTGATGCCTGGGGCTTCTGGTGGCAGGGTTCGGGCGCTGCGCCGATCTCGCATTGTCGGGTGCCGATCTATGGGGCTAGCCAGATCGGCGCAGTGCTGAACTACCGCCTCGCGCCCGATAATGCCCGCGACCCGCGGCTCTTTGCCCGGGCCTATCAGGCGCTGGTGCGGCGCGGCGAGAGCGAGGTCGCGCTGGGCGCATCGGCGCGTCCGCTTCCGCGCGTGCCGATGCGGCTGTTCAGTGCGCTGCGCTACACCCGCAACGCGTTCCGCAGTGAGGCCTGCCCCGCCGCCTATGCCGTCACCGAGCTCGCGCCGCTGGCGCTGCCTTTCGGCACGCGGCTGGAGGCCTATGCGCAGGGCGGCTGGGTTGGCGTGACGGACGACACGCTGTTGGCCGACGGGCAGGCGAGCCTGACCCGCGAGATCGGGCAGGTCGCCGAGGCGACCGACAATGAGCTGCGCCTCAGCCTCGGAGCCGGCGCTTGGGGCGGGGCGCAGGAAGGCGCACACCGGGTCGATCTTGGCCCGACGATGCGGCTCGATGTGACGCTGGGCGCGGTGCCGGCGCGCGTCTCGTTCGAATGGCGTGAACGGGTCGAAGGCGATGCCGGCCCCGGCTCTGGCGCGGCAGTGACGCTCTCGACGCGTTTTTGATTGCGTGCCACCTGCCCCACCGGCAGGTGGCCGCAAGCAATAAAGTGGATGCGTGCTCAGCGCGGGTTTAATCCCCCGGCGCGCTGGGCTAGTCCCCTCGCATGGACGTGTACCTGCCCATCGCGAATCTCTCGGTCAACGGCCTCTTTATCGTGTTTCTGGGCGTGCTGACGGGCATTCTGTCCGGGCTGTTCGGCGTCGGCGGCGGGTTTCTGACGACGCCGCTGCTGATCTTCTATGGCATCCCCCCCACGGTCGCTGCCGCTTCGGCTGCCACGCAGGTGACCGGCGCCAGCGTTTCGGGTGTGCTCGCCCATGCGCGCCAGGGCGGGGTCGATTACCGGATCGGGACGGTGATGGTTGGCGGCGGGGTGGTCGGCGCGCTGATCGGTGCGCTATTGTTCCGTCTGCTCCAGGCGCTCGGCCAGATCGATGTCGTGATCAATATTCTCTACGTGCTGATGCTCGGCTCGATCGGCACATTGATGATGCGCGAGGCGGTGGGCGCCCTCCGGCCCTCGCTGCTGGGCAAGGCCGGACCGCCGGTGCGCAAGCGCCGCCACCACCCGCTGGTGGCAAGCCTGCCTTATCGCTGGCGGTTCTATGCCTCGGGGCTGTATATCTCGCCGATCGCGCCAGCGATTTTGGGCATGCTGATCGGCATCCTGACCATGCTGATGGGTGTGGGCGGCGGGTTCCTGCTGGTGCCGGCGATGCTCTACATTCTCGGGATGAGCGGCAATGTCGTGGTCGGCACCTCGCTCTACCAGATCCTGTTCGTGACGATGGTCACCACCATGACCCATGCGCTGACCACCAAGTCGGTCGATATCGTGCTGGCCGCATTGCTGCTGCTCGGCTCGGTGATGGGCGCGCAGTTCGGCACCCAGATCGCGCTCAGGGCACGGCCCGAATATCTGCGCCTCGCACTCGCCGCGCTCGTGCTGCTGATCGCGTTGAGGATGCTCTACGGCCTCGGGGTGCAGCCTGACGAGATCTACACGGTGGCGCCGTTGTGAGACGCCCGCTCGCCGTGCTTGCGCTGGTGCTCGCCGCGCCGCTCATCACCGCCCAGCGCGAGCCGATTCTGGTTCCCGAAGTCAGCCAGTCGCGGATCGAGGTGCGCCAGGGCTTCACGGGGGCCAACCTGCTGCTCTACGGCGCGGTCATCGCGCCTGCCGGTACGGCTGAGAAATACGACATCGTGGTGGTGCTCAAAGGACCGACGCAGGCGATCCGCATCCGCGAGAAGGAGCGGCTCGTGGGCATCTGGATGAACGCCGGGGCGAGCGATTTCCGCTCTGCCCCTTCGTTCTTCGCCGTCGCCTCCTCGCGACCCGTCGGCGATATCGTCGACGAGCGCACCGCGGCGATCTATGAACTGGGGACCGACTTCATCCAGCTGTCCCCATCGGGCCAGATCGACCTCGAGGAGCAGACCCGTTTTGCGCAAGGGCTGGTCGAACTGCGCGAGCGCCAAGGGCTGTTCCAGCAGAATCCGAAGGGCGTGCGGATCAGCGAGGGCGTGCTCTATCAGGCGCGCATCGAGTTGCCCTCCAATGTCACGACCGGACGCTATACCGCTGAAACCTTCGCTATCGCCGGCGGCCGGGTGCTGGCGAGCGCGACTGCGCGGATCGAGGTCGAGAAAGTCGGGCTCGAAGGCAGCGTCGTCACCGCGGCGCAACGCTGGTCGTTCCTCTATGGGCTGGGCGCGATTGCCCTGTCGCTGGCAATGGGCTGGCTCGCCGGACGCCTGTTCGCGCGCGCCTGAGCCTCGGTACCGGCGGATTAGCGTTGACCCGATCTTAACTCCGTTCGCTCTATCCCTGCAGCCGCATGAAGACGCTGGCGCAGGAAAGGCGTGCATGACCGACATCGGCAGTCAGAATTTCGAACGTTTTACCGGCGAGCCGCTGGGTGCGCAGGACAATGTCTCCGCTGCCGGCGCTGGCCTGCACGACAATGCGCGCCTGCCGATCGGCGTGGTGCTGGAAGTCTCGGGCTCCGGCGCGCAGATCGCCTTCGATCTTCAGCGCATCAATGAATGTATGGAGGATGAGGATCCTTCCGTGGCGCTGGCCGGACAGGTCGGCAGCCAGATCAAGATCCGCGTCGGCGATGCCTGGCTGCTCGCCTCTGTGCGCGACCAGCGCAAGGACCGCCGCACCGAAGGCGGGACCATGGCCCATATCGATTTCCTCGGCGAAGGCGGCGAGGAGAAGCTGACGGGACGCATCCACGGTTTCCGCCGCGGTGTCACCCGCTATCCTGTGCCAGGCGCGACGGTCTATCCGGCCACGACCCGCGATCTTGAACAGATCTACGCCAGCGACGGGCGCGCCTCGATCACCGTCGGCAAGGTGTTCCCGACCCGCGATATCCGCGCCGGGCTCTATATCGACGCGATGCTGGGCAAGCACTTCGCGCTGCTCGGTTCGACCGGTACCGGCAAGTCGACCAGCGCTGCACTGATCCTGCACCGCATCTGCGAGGCGGCGCCCAAGGGTCATATCCTGATGATCGACCCGCACGGCGAATACTCCGCCGCGTTCCGCCAGATCGGACAGATCCTCGACGTCTCCAACCTGCAGATGCCCTACTGGCTAATGAACTACGAGGAGCACTGCGAAGTGCTTCTCACCGGCAGCGGCAATGATCGCGAGGTCGATG
>Ga0315899_10001704_pt1 | contig 24994 bp, 20 predicted proteins | sample LakEriMetagenome_2_FD_203518 | JGI IMG/M metagenome (GOLD analysis project Ga0315899, IMG submission 203518) | Freshwater fungal communities from buoy surface, Lake Erie, Ohio, United States - Buoy 4 MA112 | ecosystem: Environmental > Aquatic > Freshwater > Lake | place: USA: Lake Erie, Ohio... | reverse complement strand
GGCGTAGGGCGTCCAACCTGTTGTCCGGCAACGGATTCAGGGCGTCCTCGAGGGGTGAGGAGAGATGGCCGAGAGGCTGAAGGCACCGGTTTGCTAAACCGGCATAGGGGGTCAACCCCTATCGCGGGTTCGAATCCCGCTCTCTCCGTGCCGCGGGTCCGCCGGGTATCCGGCGGGCCCGCGCTTTTTTTGTTCCGACTTCTCGGCGAATTCCGACCCTCTTCGGTCTGTATCCTTCATGACGGCTGCGTCTTCCGGTAAGCGCCCGCGCGTGCGCTTTGCCCCCTCGCCCACGGGCTTCCTGCACGTGGGCGGTGCGCGTACGGCGCTCTTCAACTGGCTGTACGCCCGGAAGTACGACGGCGACTTCCTGCTGCGCATCGAGGATACCGACCGCCAGCGCAGCACCGACGAAAGCACGCGCGCCATCTTCGAAGGCCTGGAGTGGCTTGGCCTCTCCTGGGATGAGGAGGTCGTCTATCAGGGGGCCAACGTGGCCCGGCACTACGCCGACGCGCACCGCCTGCTCGACGCGGGGGCCGCGTACCGCGACTTCACACCAGCCAGCGAGCTCGAGCGACTGCGCGCCGAGGCGGAGGCCCGTGGTGATGCGTTCAAGTTCGATCGCACGATGGCGGAGTTGAGCCCGGAGGCGTTGGCCGAGAAGCTCGCCAACAACGAGCCCTATGCCATCCGCTTCCGCGTCCCCGAGGGCACGACGGAGTGGCCCGATCTGGTGCACGGCCGCATTGCCTTCCCCAACAAGGACATCGAGGACTTCATCATCCTCCGGTCCGACGGCACACCCGTGTACAACATGGCGGTCGTGTCCGACGACATCGCCATGGGCATCACGCTGGTCATGCGCGGCGACGACCACATCTCCAACACCCCCAAGCAGATCCTGCTCTATCGGGCGCTCGGGGCCGAGGTGCCGCAGTTCGGCCACGTGCCCATGATTCACGGTACCGATGGCAAGAAGCTGTCGAAGCGTCACGGGGCCACGGCGGTGGGCGACTACCAGCACCAGGGGCTGTTGCCGCAGGCCATGCTCAACTTCCTGGCGCTGCTTGGCTGGTCGCCCGGCGACGACACCGAAGTGATGACCGTGCCTGAACTCATCGAGCGCTTCAGCGTGCATGGCCTGCACGCCAAGGCGGCGGTGTTCGACACGAAGAAGCTGGAGTGGATGAACGGCCAGCATCTCGCGCAGATCCCCATCGACCAGCTGGCCGCCATCGTTGCCCCCCTCGTGGAGCGCGCGGGATTGAGCACGGTGGCCGACCTGCAGGCGCGTCATGACTGGTTCTGCGGCGTGCTGGAGCTGCTGCGCATTCGCGCGCGACTGACCGACGAAATCGTGGCCCAGTCACGCCCGTTCTTCGTGGAGTCGGTGGAGTACGACCCCGAGGCGGTGAGCAAGCAGTGGCGCGATGCGGCGGCAACCGCCGACATTCTCGATGCCACGCGGGAACGGCTCGCTTCTCTCGAGACGTGGGAGCCGGCGGCCATGGAGGAAGGGCTGCGCAAGCTCGCCGAGGAGCGTGGGATTTCGGGTGGCAAGATCTTCCAGCCGCTGCGTGTGGCGCTTACCGGCCTGACGGTGAGCCCCGGCATCTTCGACGTGCTGCTGTATGTGGGCCGCGAGCGCTCACTGGCGCGCATCGCCGAGGCGGTGGCGTACCTGCGGCAGTAGCACAGCGCTACTGCTTGTCGACGCTCTTCGGCTCGGCCTTGAGGGGCGCCGCCAGACTCGCGCTGGGCGCGCGCAGTCGCTCGCGTCGTTCGGCGTCGCGGCGCTTGTCCATTTCCTTCACGATGCGCTTGAACTCGGCCTCGCCCATGCCGCGTTCGGACATGCGCTGAATGTCCGCACGTCCCGCGTTGATGCGCGCGGCATTGGCCATCCCCGCAGGATTGGCCGACATCCCGGCGGCGGTGGCGGCATTGAGGGGGAGCAACGCGAGCAGCGCATTGGGAATCATGACCTTCCCCAGGCGAATGCCCTGCTGGTCCCATCCCCACTTGTTGCCGCTCTTGTCGGTCTTGGTCCAGTCGCCGGGGGCGCGCCCGTACTGTCCGCGCCCCTGCGCCCGGTTGAGCGAGTCGAGCGAATCGCGCGCAGCGGTGAGCATGCCGGCCATGATGCTATCCAGCTTGTCGGCCCGGTCACCCGACGCAATGCCGGTGCCCCCAGCCCCGCCCTGCCCCACGGGACCACGCCAGACGCGCTCATCGGTGTAGCCGGGGCGTACGCCTCGCACATTGGGGTCGAGCGCGCCAATGCCGTTGCCCACGGTCCCGCCACTGCCGGTGTCGCGCGGCGTCGGGGCCGCAGGGGGCGGTGGGCCAGCGGGACGGCTGTCGGCCTGCTGATTGAACGGGAGTGCCGACGGACGCTGCACCACAGGCGGTTCGGTCACCGGCCGACGCACCTCGGCCTGGGGCTCCGTCTTGGGCGGCGCAGGGGCGATGTACGTGAGGCGCTCCTCGCGGCTTGCCTCACGCCCATCGAACTGCAGCCACTGCGGCAGGCCATACCCCAGGGACAGCGACTGAATGAGCGCGGCACCCACCAGCACGTGCAGCGCCACGGCCACGGCCACGGCCCGCGGGGAACGCTGCTCGCCACGCGGCAGCCCGGCCAGACGCTCCCCCAGCGACCCCTTTGTACCACGGCGCCTTCCCGCACCTACGCCATCCCCCCGCTCGGCAGGGCCGGAAGGACGGCCGTCTGGCGGCGGCGTCTGGGCGGGAGGACGGGTCATACGAGAAAGATACTCGGATTTCTCGGTGGGAGGGGGGCGGGCGGTCAGCTGGCGGCTACTACCGGATTTGACACCCAGCTCAAGCCAACCAGTTCCACCTCGACGACGTCACCCGGGGACAACCGCCCCACCCCGTGCGGGGTGCCCGTGGCCACCACATCGCCGGGTTCGAGGGTGAGGTACTGCGAGATGTAGTGCAGCAGGAACGGGATGCGGAACGCCATGTCCCCACCCCGGGCCCGCTGCACTTCCACCCCGTTGAGGCGCGTGACCAGCTCGATGGCGTCGAGGTCGGCCGGCGCCGGCACCGGTTCGCCAATGGGGCAGAAGGTGTCGAGTCCCTTCGCCCGCGCCCACTGCCCGTCGTTCTTCTGCAGGTCACGCGCGGTCACGTCGTTGAGTGCCACCACGCCGCCAATGGCGGCCACCGCCTCGGCTTCACTGGCCGCCCGGCTGAGCCGTGCGCCCATCACGATGGCGATCTCCCCCTCGTACTCGATGTGCGTGGACACCGGGTGAAGCACGATGGCCTCGCCTTCGCGAATGATGGACGAGGGCGGCTTGAGGAACAGCAACGGTTCCGCCGGCAGGTCGTTGCCCATTTCCTTGGCGTGCAGGAGATAATTGCGACCGACGCAGACGATCTTGGAGGGGCGATGCATGGTCATCGGGGAGATCGGGGTGGGGGCGAACAGCAGAAGCGTACAGGGTAAAGTGTTACCTCCTGACCGCACTGCGCCAGCAGAAGCCCCGGTTCGCGACGTGCTGTTGGGAGGCAACTCATGACTCTTTACGCTGCTGCCGTTCCCCCCGGTAGAACCTCGCCATTTCCCCGCGCACCTCTCCCCACGCGCCCACCAGTCGCCTGGCCGGCGGCAGCGCGTCGAGCAACTCGCGGCCATAGCGTTTGCTGATCACCCGCGGGTCGCTGAGCACCACCACGCCGGCGTCGGTGGCGGTGCGAATGAGTCGGCCGAATCCCTGCTTGAGCCGCAACGAGGCGTGCGGCAGCATGAACTCGCCAAAGCTGTTGCCGCCGCGCGCCTCGATGGCCTCGCATTGCGCGGCCACCATGGGTTCGGTGGGCACGCGAAACGGCAGCTTGGCAATGAGCAGCCCGCGCAGGGCGTCCCCCGGCACGTCCACTCCTTCCCAGAAGGTGGCGGTCCCCAGCAGCACCGCGCGCCCGCTGTCGCGGAAACGCTGCAACAGCACGTCCCGTGGTTCCTCACCATGCACCAGCAGCGGCCACGCGCCCCCCTGCCCCGGCCCGCGCAGCCATTCCGCCGCCTCACGGACATCGCGGTGGCTCGTGAACAGCGCAAACAGTCCACCATCGCTGGCCGTCATGAGGTCACGCAGCTGACGGCACACCGCGGCGAAATGCTCGCGCGGCTGTTCGTTGGGCGCCGGCAGATCGGTGGGCACCACCAGCACCGCCTGACGGGGATAGTCGAAGGGTGAGGGGAACATCGCCGCCCGTTTCGTTCGCCGCGCGTCGGCAATGCCCAACCGTTCCTCGAGGAACGCAAACCCGCCGTGCGTGGCCAGCGTGGCGCTGGTGATCACGGCCGTTTCCACGCGCTCGAACAGATCCTCGCGCAGCACCGGCGCCAGATCGAGCGGTACGCAATGCACGGCCACGTTGCGCTCGTTGGGTGTCGGCTTGCCCTGGAACTCCATCCAGCGCACCACCGGCGGCCCGTCGGCGGGTGGCATGAGCCCCTTGGCCAAGGCGTCGCCGGCACTCTGCAGTCGGCGCAGCACCGCCCGCACTTCGTTGAGCAGCGGGGCGAGCTCCTCCGCGCGCTTCTGGTCGCTCTCGAGACGGTCACGCACCACCTTGAGTCCGGTGGCCAGCGCGTCGATTTCCGTGAGCAGTTCCTTGAGCGTGCCTTCGATGCCGTTGCGCCACAGATCATGCTGCTGGAACTCCCCGGTGAGTCGCATGACCGCCGTACCCTGCATTTCCAGCACGGCAGCGAGCAGCTCGAAGAGCAGCTGCACGCGGTCGCGCGCCGTGAGGGTGCTGGAGAGCAGCCGCTCCTGCACGAGATCGAGGCTCGCCACGCTGAGCAGATCCTTGGCGCCGGCCAAGCGCGCGGCCAATGCGGGCAACAGCCCCTTGCCACGCCGTTCGAGCCGGTTGAACATGCGCGCCAGTGCGCGCCGGGTGATGGAACTGCCCAGATGCGAGGCCGCCGCATCCTCGAGATGATGTCCCTCGTCGATCACCAGACGCTTGTATGCCGGCAGCACGGCGGCCTCATCCCAGTTCTGTGCCTGCCGCCGCACCGCCACGTCGGACAACAGCAGGTGGTGGTTCACCACCACGATGTCGGCGTTCGCCGCTTCCTTGCGCGCCTTGAAGAGGAAACAGTCGGCGTAGAACTCGCACTTGAGCCGTCCGCACAGGTCGGGCTCTGCCGAGACCTCGTCCCAGATGTCCGCCCGCGGCGCCGTCCCCAGATCGCTCAGCGAGCCATCCTTGGTGCGCTGCGCCCACTCGGCAATCTTCGCCACTTCGCCGGACGCATTGTCCTCGAAGAGCGCCGCCCCCGCCCCCTGCGCCTGCTGCAGCCGGTACAGACACAGGTAGTTGCGCCACCCCTTGAGCAGTGCGAAGCGCACCGGTTGATCGGTGAGCGCGCGCTGCAGGAACGGGAGGTCCTTGGCTACCAGCTGCTCCTGCAGCGTGATGGTATTGGTGCTCACCACGGTGCGCTCGCCATTGGCAGCCGCCCAGCGCAGTGCCGGCACCAGGTACCCCAGCGACTTGCCCACGCCCGTGCCGGCCTCGAGCAGCGCCACGCCCCCTTCGTTGAACGCCGTCACCACCTCGGCCGCCATGGCGCGCTGACTCGGACGGTCTTCGTAGTCGCGCGCCCCGTGCACGCGGCGCATGGCCTGCGCAATGAGGCCGTGGGGGCCAAGCTGCACATCCACGTCGTCCGGATCGACGGGCACCAGCGTGCGCCCCTCGGGAATCTCCGTCACGAAGTAGATGCGCGTGGCGTCGTTGTCCACGATGGCGAAGCCCACCCCGTTCATGTGGAGGCGGTACGCCACCTCCATGTCGGCGTCGCTCGGGGTGAGTTCGCCCGAGGGGTGGTTGTGCACCAGCAGTTCGCCGCGATCGGCCACGCCGGGCAGGGCCAGCACACTCTGCACGTCGCCCGCCGCGACCTTGCGCGCGGTGGCCACCTGGCCCTGGTCGTCCACGGTGCACACGAAGCACACTTCGTTGCCGCCGTGCAACCGGATCTGCGTACGAATGGCGGCCGCCGCCTTGGGCAGCAGCCGCGCTTCTCCTGCCACCTGCGCCATCACGGTCCCGTCACGTCTTCCGCGGCTTCTTCTTGGCGGCCGGGAACAGCACGTTGTTGAGGATGAGACGGTACCCCGGAGAATTGGGGTGCAACGACAGATCGGTGGGGGCACTGCCGATCGCGTGCTGCGGATCCTCGGGATCGTGTCCGCCGAGGAAGGTCCACGAGCCCTTGCCGTAGTCGCCGTGCAGATACTTGGACCATGGCGCCCCTTCCTCCTGCGCCAGCACGGTCACGTTGCGCTTCACCACCGCCTTGTTGAAGCTCGTGGTCACCCCGTAAAAGTCGGCGACTACGGTGCGATGATTCTGCACCAGCATGGTGGCCACGGGATCGAGCTTGGCACTGAAGCCGAAGAGCGAAAAGGTGCCCAGCGGCTGCCGCCGCGACGGCACGTTGACCTGATGGCCATCAATGTCGCTGAGCGCGTTCACATAGGGCGACGGCTCCACGTGCGCGCCCTGGAAGGCCAGAGCGCGCGTCCAGTCGAGCTTCGCATCGGCGTTCGGGTCGGGCGGCGTGCCATCGGAAAACGGCCCGGCAATGTCCACCACCAGCGAGGCAATGGACAGGTCGAGCGATTCGGTGGCCCCGCACATGGCGAAGAGGAACCCCCCGCGATCGACGAAGCCGCGGATGTTGTCGGCCACGGCCTTCTTGAGCGCCGGTACGTTGTCCTTGCCGAAGAGCCGCCCGGTGCTGAGGTCGCGCTCGCGCTGCGCCACGAACCAGGGCGCGTCACGGTAGGCGAGATACAGCTTGTTGTACTGCCCGGTGAAGTCCTCGTGGTGCAGATGCACCCAGTCGTACTTGGACAGATCGCCCTTGAGCACCTCGTTGTCCCACACGGACGCGAAGTCGATGCCGGCGTAGGTGAGGGCGAGGGTGACCGCGTCGTCCCAGGGTGGCTGATCGACGGGACGGTAGATGGCAATCTTGGGCGACCGTTCGAGCACGACGGCGTCCATGTTGCCGCCGGCGATCTCCGCCCGCACCGCGGCGACGGCTCCATCGGTCATGGGCTCCACACTGACCCCTTCCAGCGCGGCCCGCTTGCGCAGGTCGGGCACGTCGGGAAGCAGGAAGGCACCGCCCCGATAGTTGAGCAACCACTCGGCCTTCTGCCCGGCCTTGAGCGCCTGGTACGTGACACCGTACGCCTTGAGGTGATTGCGCTGCGCGTCGTCCATGGGCAGCAGCAGATGCTGCGCGGCCACGGGACGCGCGAGTGAGATCACGGCCCCGACGAGAAGCAGCGTGGCGCGCACGGCGCGAGTGACCAAGGGGCAGACGGGCATTCCGGAAGGTAGCAGGAGGCGGGGAGCAGGCGGCAGGGAGCGCGGCGCCGACTAGGCCGGGGGTATGGTGCCGCGCAGCCGCTCCAGCTCCCGGCGCCCCTGCGGGGCCAGGGCACTGGTAGGGTACTCCACCAGCAGCTGTTCGAGCCGGGCCACGGCACCTGGCATGTCTCCACCCTCTCGCAACGCGCGTGCCCAGGCGAGCAGCGATTCGGGGGCTTCGGGACTGCGGGGAAAGTCCCGCACGATGCGCTCGTGCAACGCGAGGGCGGCGGGGCGCGCGCTCAGTCGCGCCCCCTGCGCCAGAAACGCCGGCGCCGCGGCGCCCACGGAATCGGCCAGTCGCACGAACCGCGCGGCCGCGGCGGCCGAGTCGCGCCGGGCGAGCAACACAAAGGCCTCGCCCAGCCCGGGGAGCTGCTCGACCCGCGTACGCGCGAGAATGCCGAGGGCATCCACCAGCTCCGGTCGGTTCGACGCCGCGCGCAGGAGCCGCTTGCGGGCATTCACCACATCGCCGTCGTAGAGGGCGAGCCAACCGGCCATTTCGTCGTCGTCTGCCAGGTCACTGCCCTGCATGGCGGTGCGCGCCCGCGCCACATCGCCTGAGCGCAACCACGCGGCCACGAGAGGGCGTGTGAGGGCCGCGCGCGTATCGGGGTCGAGTGACTTCGCGGCATCGGCCAGCTTCTGCTGGGCTTCGGCGCCGCGCCCCAATTCTCCCAGGGCCGCGATCTCGAGTCCCAGCAGGGCGTGTACCCGTGCGGAGTCGGCCGCCTTGCCATTCGCCACCGACCGGCGGCGAACGACCGCCAGGGCACCCGTGGCATCACCGGCGCGCAACGCCGCGTCGGCGGCCCGCTGCTGCGATTCCAGGTCGCCGAGGCGATCGAACACGGCCAGCCAGGCATCACGCGCTATCAGCCACGACTCGTTGAGCTCGGCCCGCTCGGCAAAGCTGCGCCACGACGCCGTGGTGGAGTCGGTGGCCGGCAGCGTGGCTATGGCACTCCACGCCTGGCGCGGCTCGCCCCACGCAAACTCCAGCGACGAAAGCAACCGGCGTGGCGGCAGCGTGACCGGCGGCGCCAGCAGCACGGTGCGGACCGAGTCACGCGTGGCTGCGGGGACCCGCTGCAACCCGAACAGCGCCGCCGTTTCCAGCCAGGGCTGCTCGGCGAGCGCATCGCGAAATGCCTGCGCCGCCGGCACCCAGCGCTGCAGCGCGATGTGCAATTGTGCTGTTTCCCCCGAGAGCGCCCCGGCAGCGCCCATGAGCCGCGTTGCGTCGGCGAGCACGCTGTCGGCAGCGCGGGCACGTCCCTGCTGCAGCAGCAGGCGGGCGTACTCGCGGTACGGCGTGGCCTCGCTGCCGGTGACCCGTCGCCACGCGGTGAACGCCTCGCGCGCCTCGGCATCGCGCCCCATGGTCACCAGCGTGCGCAGCTGCACGGAACGCGCCGTGGGGTCGGTGGGGCGCAGTTGCAGCACCCGCGCCGCGACCGGCACGATGGAGTCGAGCATGCCGGCGTCGGCCCACACCCGCTCCAGGCCGAGCAGCGCGAGCGCCACCCGATCGCCGTCGGCGGACCCGAGCGTCAGCGCCCCCTGCAACGCCTCCCGATACGCCGCGCTGGCAGCCGCCACATCGCGACGATCCTCGGCGGCGAGCGCCCGCGCCAGCGCATCGGCGCCGGCCGGTACCGGTTGCGCCGTGGCGAGCTGCGCGGCACTCCTGGCCGGCGTGACGGCCACCGCGATGGCCGCGAGCGAAACGGCGCACCACCGGGCCGCGTCGCGCCGAGCGCGCACGATGGCGTTACGGTGGCGTGGTGCCATTGAGTCGGCGGAAGTACTCGATCACGAGCCGGCGTTCATCGGGCCCGAGCCCGCGCAGGTCGTTCCAGGTGGGCGGCGCGAACTTGCTCCCGGCCTTCCCCGACTGTGGCCCATCCACGCGGCCAACGGCACCGTTGCCGTTGCCGGCCTTGGCCTCCCGCGGTCCCTGATCGTCCCGTTCCTCCTGTTCGAGGAAGCGGCCAGCGTCGAGCAGACGACGGTACAGCTGCTGCTGCCGCGCCGCCACGGCCGGGTCGAGACCATTGCGTTCGAGCTGCTGTGCCAGCTGCTGCGCTTCTCTGGCCAACGCATCGGTGCGGCCCGTCTGGTCGGCGTCGGACACATCGGTGAGACTGCGCGCGACCTCCCGTTGTTGCCGCGCCAGCACACGTGCCTGCTGCTGCGCCTGATCGCCCTTGGCGCCGCCGGGCATCATGTTAAGCCCCTGCATCTGCGAGTTGAGCTGCCCCTGCTGCTGCGCCAGCTGCTTGAGCTGCTCCATCATCTCGGTGAACCCCGAGGCCGACTGGGCGTTGTTCACGCGCTCCCGGTCGCGCACCAAGGAACTGAGCGCCTGGTTGAGGGCTTCGCTGGCATCCTTCATGGCGCTCTGCGCCTGCTCCGTTCCGCCGGGTTGCCCCTGCCCCGCCTGCTGCATGGCCTGCGTGGCCTGCTGCACGCGCCGCTGCGCTTCCGCCATCTGCTTCTGCGACCGCTGCGAGAGGAGCGACGACTGCCGGCCGGCCTGCTCGAGCCGTTCGGCCGCCTGCTGCACCCCCTGCTGCAGGGCGCTCTGCTCCCCCTGCATCCCCTGGGCTCCCTGCTGCCCCTGCTGGCGCATTTTCTTTTCCAGCTCGGCCTGCTGTCGGGCGAGCTGCATGGTTTCGTTGATGGACTGATCGAGCTGGTCTGACAGCTCGCCCTTCCACGCATTCACCTGAGCGTCACGCGCCTGCGAGAGCTGCTGCGCGGCGCGTTCCATGGCATCGGCCGCCTGACGCGCCTGTTGGGCCTGCTGGCCCTGCTGCCCTTGCTGCCCCTGCTGGCCCTGCTGGCCTTGCTGGCCTTGCTGGCCCTGCTGGCCCTGCTGGCCCTGCTGGCCCTGCTGCCCTTGCTGGCCCTGCTGGCCCTGCTGGCCCTGCTGGCCCTGCTGCCCCTGCTGGCCCTGCGGCTTCTGCTGCTGGGCCTGCGCCTGCTGTTGCTGAGCCTTCTCCATCTGCGCAGCGCGGCTCATGGCATCGGCCGCTTCCTTGGCGGCTGGCTGCGCTTCGCGCGTCTTGGAGGCACCGGGCTTGGCCCCTGCCTCCTCCAGCCGCTTGGCCAGTGCCTGCACCTCCCGTTCGAGATCGCGTGACCGATCGGCCAGCGCCCGCGGGTCGTCCTGCGGCCGCTGTCCCTGGGGTGTGCCCTTCTCCCCCGGTCGCGCCTCGCCCTTCGGGGCCTTGCCGTCCATGCGATCGGCGGCCTGCTGTTGCGCCTTCGCCAGCTCGCTGGCGTCGTCGCGCAGCGTCTGCATGGCCCCCTCGAGCGCCGCGCGCTTGAGCATCTCGGCGCTGCGTTCGAGTTGCTCCCGCATCTGCTTCTGCGCTTCGGCCAGCTGCTGCATGCTCTGCTGTGCCTGCGTGCCGCTCAGCCGGTCGGAGTTCTTGTTGAGCTCCTCCAGCTGCTTCTGCATCTCGGGGGTCATGGCGTCGCGCAGCATCTTCTGGATGTCACGCATGCGCGACGCCAGCGTGGTGTCCAGCGCGTTCGCGTTCTTGAGGCGCGATTCGAGCTCCTTGGCGTTCATGCGCAGGGAGTCGACCTTGGCCGACAGCTGCTGCTGCTCACGCGCCAGCTGCCTGGCCTTTTCGGCCTGCGAGAAGCTCATGGCCTTGCTGGCGTCGTTCTGCTGTCCCTTGGTGGCCTGATCACCAGTGGTAGCCTTGAGATCGCGACTGCGCGAGGCGTCGGCGGTGTTCTGCTGGAGCCGTCGCTCCTGCTGCGCCAGCTGCTGCGCCTTGGCGGCCAGCGAGTCGGCGAGCGAGCGCGCCATGGCGCGCTGCTCGCTGAGGGTGGGCATGCGCAGCACGATCTCGGCGCTTTGGGCCTGCTGCGCCCACGGCGAATCATCGGTGGCCACCGCCGTCACATGGAGGCGGTCGCCCGGCTCGAGGCCGCGACCGTCGAGCGACAGGGTGGCCCCACCCTGAAACACCGGCGACTGGGGGGTGGCCACCTCCACGCGCTCCCGGCGAATGGTGCCGGCGCCACTCGTCGTTTCCTTCCACACCACCAGATGCACGCGTGCCACGCCGTGATCGTCACCGGCATCCACCAGGACCGGCACGTCACCCGTGGGCCCGATGGCGGTGTCGGTGGCCGGCGCCACGATCTGCACCTCGGGGGCCTGATCGGGGATCACCGTGAAGGGGAGCGAGTCGGGCAGCTCGGGAGGGAGCACCGCGCCGTCGGCGCGCGGGGTCGCGCTGGCACGCCATCCCCACGTGCCGTCCCGGTCCACGGTAAACACCGCTTCGGCAGGCACCCCATCACCGGCGATCGCGGCCGCCACGAGCGGCACGCTCGTCTGCCCATCGCTCAACTGCGCATCGCGCGCACCGCCCCGCAGCATGACCCGCACGCGAATGCGGGTGCCGCGCGGCACCCGCAGTGGTGGCACCGGCTCCAGCGTTTCGTCGGCGCGCCCCAGATACGCGGGGTACAGGGCGCGCAGCGCGACATCGCCAATCCAGCCACGCTCTTCCACCACCAGCGCGGCCGAGAGCTCGGGGGAGCGGCCGTCGTTCACGCGAATGGCGGTCGCCGCACGCACGGCGCCCAGCGCGAGCGTCACCCGGCCCTCGTTCGGGACCGCCAGCACACTGTCGCGCCACGGCTCGCCCTCGGCGCGCCACGACACGGTAATGCGGTGGCGGCCACTGGCCACCACGGTCAGGGTGACCGGCATGCCACGCGGTACGCGCGGGCTCAGCCCGTCGAAGGCGAGCGCCGGCAGAAGGGTACCGCGCCACGCGCTCACGGGCTGCAGCACGGCGGCCAGCCCGTCGGGGGCCACGCGCGCCGACGCGAACAACGCTGCCGCACCAATGACGGCGGCGCCGCCCGCCAGCAGCAGCGCCCGTGAGGCGCCCGCGACCAGTTCGGGAGTCAGTGTACCCGGCACCAGGCGGCCCGCCACATCGTCGGCGGCGCGAGCGCCCAGGGCACCCGTGGCCGCGACTTCGAGCGCCCCGCGCAGCGATCCTTCGCGCAGCCGCTGCTCGCGTTCCACGGCGGCCGCCAGGGCTTCGCGGGTGAGGCGACGCTGCAGGTGCCGGTGACGCCACAGGAAGGTGGCCGCCGCTGCACTCACCGCCATCACCGCCAGCAACAACGGCAGCGCGGCGGGGAGGTCGATCCAGCGGCCGCTGGCCAGCAGGAGCGCCGACAGCGCCACCATGGTGGCGAGCAGCGCCAGGGCCAGCAGCACCGACGCCGCGGTACCTCGCACGGCCAGGGCATGGCGCTGCTCGTCGAGGCGCGTACCAAGGGCGCGCCCGGCTGGCGCGCCGGACGCCGACGAGAGGCCGGGGAGGCCGCCAAGAGCGGGTGCGGTCATGCGCGGGTCACGGTTGCACGCGGCTGGTCACCGCATACGTGAAGAGATTGATGCCGAGGCGCAGCGCCTGCTCGTGCAGCGCCGGCGGATCGGGGTAGGTGCCGACGTCTTCCCATCCGTTGCCCAGGTCGGCGGAAAACGTGTAGTAGAGCGCCAGACGATTGCCGATGAAGATACCGTAGCCCTTGGCCGGCTTGCCGTCGTGTTCGTGCACCTTGACCGGCCCGGTCGGAAAGTCGTAAACGATGCGGTAGATGGGGTGCGAGAAGGGCACCTCCACCAGCGGCCGGTCGGGGAAGACCCGCGCGATCTCGCGGCGGAAACTTTCGTCGAGGCCGTAGTTGTCGTCCACGTGCAGGAAGCCGCCGCGGGTGAGGTACTCGCGCAGCCGGCGCACCTCCACCTCGCTCAGCTTCATTTCGCCATGCCCGGTGGCGTGCAGAAACGGGAAGTCGAAGAGCGCCGAGTCGGTGAGGGTGACCTTGGCTTCGGTGCGCTCGATGGGGAGCGCCGTGCGCTCGGCGATGGCCCGAATGAGGTTGGGCAGGCTGGACGGATTGGCGTACCAGTCGCCCCCGCCCTCGTACTGCAGCCGGGCAATGGCCAGCCGCCCCGGGCCCGCCGACGCGACGGGTAACGCGCCCCCCTGCGGCGGTCGCGCCGCGAGCAGCCCCATGGGGAGGGCAACGCACGCAGCGAGCAGGAGAAAACGGGACGAGCGCTGCGTGACGCGCATGCGGGACCGGCTAGGTGTCGTGGGCGAGACGATAGGCGAGGTTGCGGCTGGCGCCGTGTTCGTCCATGAGCATGCGAACGATGTCCCGCGGGCGGAAGCCCTGCTCCCGCATTGCTGCTGCGGTGGCACGCAGGCCGTCTTCCGTGGGTTCCGCGGCCGTCGCGCCGTCGAGCACGAACACGATTTCCCCACGTGGGGGCACCGCTTCGTAATACGCGGCGACCTCCTCGAGCGTTCCGCGCCGGATTTCCTCGAAGTGCTTGGTGAGTTCGCGCGCCACCGCCACCCGCCGCTCGCGACCCGCAATGGCCGCCAGGTCACGCAGCGTGTCCACCAGCCGGTTGGGGGACTCGAAGAGCACCACCGCATGGGGGAGGCGGGCGGCGAGCGCGAGGGTGTCCTCGCGCCCCTTGCCCTTGCGGTCGGGAAAGCCGAGCACCGTGAAGGGGTGTGCCGCCAACCCGCTCGCTACCAGGGCGGCGAGGGTGGCCGATGCCCCGGGAATGGGAATGACGCGCAGGCCCGCGTTGCTTGCGGCAGCCACCAGGCGCCCCCCGGGGTCGGAGACCAGCGGGGTGCCAGCGTCGCTGATGATGGCCACGGCGTCACCGGCTCGCAGCCGTTCGAGGAGGCGCGGCACGGCGCTGGCCTCGTTGTGCTCGTGCAGGGCGAAGGTGGGCGTGCCAATGCCGTAGCGGTCGAGGAGCGGCCGCGCGTGGCGCGTGTCTTCGCAGCAGATCACCGCGGCCTGACGCAACACGGCCAGGGCGCGCAGGGTGATATCCGCCAGGTGTCCAATGGGGGTGCTCACCACGTGCACGGCCCCAGGCGTTGCCGCCTGGGGCCAGAGGGCCGACGCCCGGTCGGCCAGCGCCACCGACGCCGCGTGGGCGTGGGCGGATGCGTCGTCGCCGGCCTCGTGCCCCGCGTCGGGGTGCACGCGGTTCAGGCGTGTTCCTTGAACTTTGCCTCGAGCGCGGGGCGCGGCACGGCCCCCACCACCTGATCCACCAGCTTCCCGTCCTTGAAGAACAGGATGGTGGGAATCGACCGCACGTTGAACTTCGCGGCGGTCCGCTGATTGCTGTCGACGTCGAGCTTGGCCACCTTCACCTTGCCCGCGTAGTCAACCGCGAGCTGCTCCACGATGGGAGCGATCATGCGGCATGGCGCGCACCAGGTTGCCCAGAAATCGACCACCGACAGCCCAGGCTGCTGTTCGATTTCGGTTGCAAACGTGTCGTCCTTCACTTCGACTGCGTTGGCCATCGTGTGCTCCGTGGGACGAGCCGCCGTCTCCGGCGTCCGTGTCCCGCTGCAGGATTAAAATTGTGCGTCCGCCACCCCGATCCGAGATAAAGACCGACATGACCGAATCCGTTCGCCGCGGCACCCGCATTGCCCACATCGGGATTGCGGTGCGCGCCATCGACGAGTTGCTCCCCTTCATGCGTGACGTGCTGGACATGCCGGAGGTACCGCTGGGCAACTCCGACGGGGCCACCATCGTTGGCCTGGCCTCGGGGGAATCGCTGGTGGAGCTCCTCGAGGCGCAGGCTGAGGACACCCCCATTGGCAAGTACGTCGCCAAGCGTGGCCCCGGCATCCATCACGTGTGCTTCGCCGTGGACGACCTCGACGGCATGCTGCAGAAGTGCCGCGACGCCGGTCTCCGGCTTATCGACGAAACCCCACGCATCGGCGCGGAAGGGAAACGCATCGCGTTTCTCCATCCGAGCGCGACAGGCGGGGTGCTCGTGGAACTGTCCGAATACTAGTCCGCCTGTCCAGCCCGCACAGGGCGCCCTGCGGGGCTAGCTGCAGAAGTCGCGCAGTTTGCTCACGTCCACGTCTTCCACCAGCGTCCGTCCCTCGGGCCCCACGATGGTGGTGATGACGGTGTTGGCGGAGTTCTTCCCTTTGCTGAGCGTGACCAGGTGCTCCTGCCGGCCGCCGGTCTGCAGCCGCGGCCGCTCCTCGAGGAAGACGGCCCGGTCGTGCTGCATGAGGCACTGCATGATGATGAGCCGCTTCTCCAGCTCGTCCCGCTTGAGCTGGTCCCGGGCCAGCCCCTTGCTGTTGCCCCAGAGCCCCGACATGCCCTGCAGGTCCTGCGCCTTGACCGCGGCGAGGAACGTTTCCACGGCAGCGCGCCCCGAGGCCGCGCCGACGGTGGTGGGAGCCGCGCCTACCGAGGGGGTGGTCGCGCCGGGGATGGACAGATCCGTGGAAACCGCCTGACGGGCGCAGGCGCTCGTGAGGAGCCCCCCCGCCAACACCAGCCAGTTCAGATTTCGAGCGCTGCGCACCAGGGCCTCCTTGCCTTCGGTGTGATTGTGCATGGGTGTAAGCTACCATCATCGCCCACAGGCCACCTACGTCTCCCCGCCCATGGCTCTTCGATACCAGCGACTGTACGTCAACATCGATCACGTCGCGACGCTGCGACAGGCGCGGCGTGGCCGCACGCCCGACCCGGTTGCCGCCGCCACCGTCTGCGAGCGCGCTGGCGCCGATGGCATCACGGCCCACCTGCGCGAAGACCGCCGGCACATCCAGGACGACGACATCACGCGCCTCGCGGCCACGGTCACGACGCTGCTCAATCTGGAGTGTGCCATAACCGACGACATGCTTCGCCTCGCCGAAACACTTCGGCCCGCTCAGGTAACGCTGGTGCCGGAGCGCCGGGAGGAGATTACCACCGAGGGTGGGCTGGATGTGGTGCGCCACGAAACGGCGGTGCGGGCGGCCGTGACGCGCCTGAAACAGGTGGGCATCCGCACCAGCCTGTTCATCGACCCCGACGAGGCGGCGGTGCGGCTGTCGCACGCCGTGGGGGCCGACGCCATCGAGTTGCACACCGGCACGTATGCGCACCATCCCGGGTCGGCGGCGCCGCTGCAGGCCCTGCGGAGTGCCGCCACCCTGGGGGCCACCCTGGGGCTTGCGGTGCACGCCGGTCATGGGCTGTCGGTGGACAATGTGGGGCCGGTGGCGGCCATTCCGGAGATCGAAGAGCTCAATATCGGGCACGCGATCGTCGGACGCGCCATCTTTATCGGACTTGATGCGGCGGTGCGGGAAGTGCGGGAGGCCATGGACGAGGCCCGGGAAGCGGACCGGTTCTGATCGCCCCCTCTCCGCGTGCGTCGTGCCACGATCGCGGTCTGCTCACCCCTCATCTCCAGCACGCATGAGTGCACCCCAGGCCCTGCTCGAGTTCTTCCAGAAGGAAGCCACGGAGTACCTTGACCGGCTCGAACAGCTGCTCGCGGACGCGCAGGCGCCCGATCCGTCGTCGTTTCTGACCAGTGCGCGGGCGCTGCGCGGCAGCGCCACCATGACGCGGCTCGAGGGGCTCCCCGACTTCGCCTCCACGCTCGAACGCCTCGCGGCCGGATTGCGCGACGGGGAACTGCGCTGGGATCAGCGGCTGCATTTCGCCGTGCGCGACGCCATTGCCGAACTGCGGCAGCTGGTGGACCGGGCGCCCGTCTGGGCCGACGCCGACCAGCGCCGTGCGCGCACGCAGTCGGTGGCGCTGGCCTCGGTGGCCGCCAGATATCTGGCCACCACGTCGCCGGCCGAATCGCCCGTACTCCAGGTGCAGCCCATTGCGCGCTTCTTCCCCGACGACGGGCTACCGGCCATCGTGCAGCGCAACCCCACGCCTGCCGTCACCATCGGGCAGCGCTTCCGGAGCGACATCGCCGCCGCGGCCGACGGCGTGGCGCGCGAATCGGCGGCCCTGGCCACCAGTCAGGCGGGCCCCTCGCAACTGGCGCTCACCGACGGCGTGCGACGGGCGCTGCTGGGGCTGGCCGATGTGGCCGACAGCTACGGCGCCACCAGCATTGCCGGGCTGGCGACCCGCATGGCCCGCGCCCCGCTCGACAGCGGCGTGGAGCGCGCCGGTGTGCAGGCGGTGGCGCAGCTGCTCATGAATCGCGAGCTCACCGACGCGCAGCTGGCGGCGCAGGTGAAACAGGCCAACCTCACCTGGAACGGCGCACCGGCCCCCGAGGCCGCCATCGTGTCCATTGAAACCATGCTGTACCGCGGGCACTCGGCCGTGAGCCGTGCGCGCGAGGTCCGCGACCAGCTCAAGGTACACTGGAAGCGCGGCACGCTTGCGCAACCCGAAGCGCACGCGCTGTTCGAGGAGCTGAGCGACCTGCTCGACCTGGCAGTCACCACCTGATCCGGTCGCGCGCGTGAAGCCAGGCCGGACGGTGGTGGGGTTCCTCCTGAGCGCCCTGTTGCTCTGGTGGACGTTGCGCGACGTGCCCCTCGATGCCGTCTGGAACGTGTTGCGTGAGGCGAATGTCTGGCTCTTCGCCCTGTGCACGATCGTCGGCACCAGCATTTTCCCCATGCGGGCGCGCAAATGGCGCCCCATTCTCGAGCCGGTGGCGGGGCGCCTGCCCTTTGGCCCGCTGTGGCGCAGCACCGCCATCGGCATGATGATGAACAATGTGTTTCCCCTGCGCGCCGGCGAGTTTGCGCGCGCCTTCGCCCTTTCACGCGAAGTGCCCGCCGTGGCCATGACGAGCGCCCTCGGCTCGCTCGCCGTCGATCGCATCTTCGACGCCCTGGTGGTGTTCCTGCTCATGTTCGCCGCCATGCTCGACCCGCAGTTCCCTCCCGGGGCCACCATCGCCGGCCGTTCCATGAGCGATGTGGCGGTGGGCGGGGTGGCGCTCGTGGGGGCGGCGCTCGCGGTGTGCTACGTGATCGTGCTGCGTCCGCAGTTCGTGGTGGGGCTCGCCAGCCGGGTGGCCGGCCGGCTGCTGCCGGCGCGCCGCGACCTCATTGTGGGCTTCGTGGAACTGGGCGTGGGCAGTCTCGCCGTGTTGCGCGACACGCGACGCTTTGCCGCCGTCTTCGGCTGGACGCTGCTGCATTGGCTTACCCACGCGCTGGCGCTCTGGCTGGGGTTCGAAGCGGTGGGGATCGAGGCGCCGCTCAGCGCCGCGCTGTTCCTGCAGGGCGTGCTGGCCATTGGCGTGGCCGTGCCCAGTTCGCCCGGCTTCTTCGGGGTGTTCGAAGCGGCGGCCAGTGTGGGGCTCACCGTGTATGGCGTGCCCAAGGAGCTCGCGGTGAGCTGGGCGCTGGGCTACCACCTGCTCACCTTCGTGCCCATCACCGTGCTTGGCGCGCTGTACTTCGCGCGCGTGGGCCTTCGTGTGCGCGACGTGACGCAGGCGCAGGCTCGCTGACCGTCGTATCGTTCGACCCGACTCTCTCCCCGACAGCGTGAGCGCCTTTTCCTCCGGTCCCCTGCGCGTCGAACGCGCCCATGCCAAGGTCAATCTCCTGTTGCGCATCCTGGCGCGCGAAGCAGGCGGCTACCATGGTATCGAAACCCTCTTCCAGCGACTCGACCTGCACGACCGGGTGTCCGTGGCGGTGAACGACCATCCGGGCGTGCTGCAGTGTGACGGCCCGGGCATGCCGCCGCTGGGGCTGGGCCCCCCGGAGCAGAACCTCGCGTGGCGCGCAGCCACCGCCTATTGCGATGCCGCCAACTGGCAGACGGGGTGGCAGATTGCCATCGAGAAGCACATTCCCGTGGGCGGAGGACTCGGTGGCGGCAGCGCCGATGCCGCTGCGGTCCTGCGTGCCCTCGAGGCGCTGTGCCCGAAGCCGCTGGGCGCGGCGCGGCTGCAGGAAATTGCCGGGTCGCTGGGCGCCGATGTGCCGTTCATGGTGTGCGACATCCCGCTGGCCTGGGCGTGGGGGCGCGGTGACCGGCTGCTGCCGCTCCCCCCGCTGCCTCCCATGGCGGTCACGCTGGTGACCTTCGCCGAGGGGGTAAACACGGGGGCGGCGTACGGGGCGTTCGCCCGGGCGCGCGAGGCGAGCGGGGAGTCGGTACGCGCCTGGGCCTACCCGCCGGACGCGTTTGCGTCGTGGAAGCGCGTGGCGTCGCTGGCGGCCAACGATTTCGAGCAGGTGGTGCCGACGCTCCATTCCGGCGTGGCGGCGGTGCTGCCGGTGCTGCGCGACGAAGCAGCGCGACTGCGGGCCAACGGCCACGTGGCCATGGCGCTCATGAGCGGCAGCGGCGCAACCTGCTTTGTGCTCCACCCGCCAGAGGTGCGCGTGGACGTGTCGGCGCCCTCGGGGGGAACGGTGGTGCGCACGGGTACCAGCTGATGTCCGGCCCCCGCCAATGACGACGCCGGCTTCCGTCGTGGCGGGCGGACGCTCCAGGCTCGGCGCGAAGGATCACCGCGAGCGGAATCCCCCCTCACGCGCGCGAGGTTTCCACCCCAGACTCAAGGGGTTGGTGCAACCCGTCTCTCCCACCTTCGGAGTACGCATGGCCGCCGCCCCCATCTCCCTCACCGTCAACGGCACGCGTCGCCACTTTGCGGGTGATCCGTCCATGCCCCTGCTCTGGTACCTGCGCGACGAACTCGCGCTCACGGGCACCAAGTATGGATGCGGCATCGCACAGTGTGGTGCCTGCACGGTGCACGTAAACGGGGCTCCCGTGCGGGCCTGCCAGCGGCGCATGCAGACGCTCGAGGGAGCCGCGGTCACTACCATCGAAGGATTGCACCCCGACGGCGCGCATCCGCTGCAGCAGGCGTGGCGCACCATCGATGTCCCGCAGTGCGGCTTTTGCCAGGCCGGGCAGATCATGCAGGCCGCCACGCTGCTCGCGCGCACCCGCACGCCAAGTGATGCCGAGATCGACGCGGCCATGACCGGGCACCTCTGCCGCTGCGGGACCTACCCGCGAATCCGGGCGGCCATCAAGGCCGCGGCGGAGCAGTCGCGATGAGCGCGCGCCGGAGTCTCCCGTGGTTGGCGTTGCCCCCGGTGAATCCTGGCGACGCCGGTCCACTCCCCGAGGGGCGCGGCGATGGCACGCGCCATCCGCAGCGACGCGATTTCCTCAAGCTGCTGGGCACCGGTGGCCTGCTGGTGGCGGCCAGCGCGGTGGGTGTGCGGCGGCTCGAGGCGTCCAGCGGGGGCTTCACCGTTGACCACGCCGACGACCGCGCGGAGCCGTGGGAACCGCACGCCTACGTGCGCCTCGATGAAGACGGGACGGTCACGATCATCTGTCACCGGTCGGAGATGGGTCAGGGCATTCGCACGACCATGCCCATGATCATCGCCGACGAAATGGAAGCCGATTGGAGCAAGTGCCGTGTCGTACAGGCCGACGGCGACGAGCCGAAGTACGGCAGCCAGAACACCGATGGGTCCACCAGCATCCGCGACTTCCTGGCCAAGTATCGAGAGGCGGGGGCGACCGTACGCGCCCTGCTCGAGGATGCCGCCGCCGCCGAGTGGGGCGTGCCCGCGGCACAGGTCCGCGCGAGGAACGGCGATGTCGTGCACGTCACCAGCGGCCGCACGAAGGCGTTCGGCGCGCTGGTGGCGACGGCCCGTACGGTGGCCATGCCGTCGGCGTCGCGCGTGCGGATCAAGTCGCCGGCCGAGCGCCGGTGGCAGGGAAAGCGCATGCCGTCGATCGACCTCGTCCCGATGACGACCGGGACGGCCGTGTACGGTGCCGACGTGTCGCTGCCCGGCATGAAGGTGGCCGTCATCGCGCGGCCGCCGGTGTGGGGCGGTACCGTGGCGACGGTCGATGATGCGCTCGCCCGCACCGTACCGGGCGTCGAACGCATTGTCCGCATTCCGGCCTCGCCGATGCCCGGTGGCTATCTGCCGCTGGGCGGGGTGGCCGTCATCGCGGCCAACACCTGGGCCGCCATGAAGGGGCGCGACGCGCTGCGCATCACGTGGAACGACGGCCCGAACGCCTCGTATAACAGCACGGCCTACAAGGCGACGCTGCAGCAGGCCGTGCGCCAGCCCGGCGCGGCCGGACGCACCAGCGGCGACGTCGGTCGCGGGCTCGCGTCTGCCGCCAGGCGGGTGTCGGCGGAGTACTACATGCCGCACCTCGCGCACGCGCAGATGGAGCCGTTGGCGGCCGTGGCCCGCGTGGCGAACGGCAAGGCCGAAGTGTGGGCCCCCACCCAATCGCCAATGGATGCGCGCAAGACGATTGCGCAGTATCTCCAGCTCGACGTGGCGAACGTCACGGTGCACGTGACGCTGCTAGGTGGCGGGTTCGGCCGGAAATCCAAGCCCGACTTCGTGTGTGAAGCGGCGTATCTGTCGCGAGAAGTCGGGGCGCCGGTCCGGGTGCAATGGACCCGTGAAGACGATCTCCGCCACTCCTACCTGCATTCGCCGGCGGCGCATCGCCTCGAGGCCGGACTCGACGCCAACGGCACGGTGGTCGCGTGGCGCCACCGGTCGGCCTATCCCGCCATCGGCGCCACCTTCGCCCCCAACGTGGCGGGCGCTGAGCCCGACGAGCTCACCAACGGGGCGAGCGACCTCCCATTCGACATTCCCAATCTGCAGGTGGAGATCTGTCCGGCGGTGGCCCACACGCGCATCGGGTGGTTTCGCAGCGTGAACGCCATCCACCATGGCTTCGCGATCGGCTCGTTCGTCGACGAACTCGCGCGGGCGGCGGGGAAGGATCCTGCCCAGTTCCTGCTGTCGCTCATCGGGCTGGATCGTCGCGTGGATCTCTCTGCGGCGGGCCTCGTGAAACCCGCCAGCAACTACGGGGCGAACTGGACCGACCACCCGCTCGACTCGGCACGCGCCCGGCGCGTGGTGGAGTTGGCGATCGACAAGAGCGGCTGGCGTGGCCCGGCCCTGCCGCGCGGAAAGGGGCGCGGCATTGCCGTGCATCGCAGCTTCCTCTCGTACGTGGCGGTGGTGGTGGAGGTGGAGGTGCTCCCCGACGGGACCGTGCTGGTGCCCAGGGCCACCGTGGCGGTCGATGCCGGGTTCGTCGCCAACCCCGACCGCGCGCGCGCGCAGATGGAGGGAGCGGTGATCATGGCGATGAGCAACGTGCTGGCCAGCGAGGTGACTTTCGCCAACGGACGGGTGGTGCAGTCGAACTTCCGCGACTACGGGGTGGCGCGCATGCGGGCCGCCCCGCGCATGGTGGACGTGCACCTTGTCGACAGCGAAGCCCTGCCGGGCGGGATCGGCGAACCGGGCGTCCCCCCCGCGTGTGGCGCGATCGCCAACGCGATCTTCGCCGCGACGGGCATTCGCGTGCGCGAACTCCCGGTGGCTCGCCAACTGGCGGGGTGGTCAACGCGTCGCGAAGTCGGGGACGCCCCGGGCGATTGAGTGACCGACGTGGGGGCGGCCGAATTGGCCGGGAGTTCGGCCGTACCGTTCTCCCGGCGCGCGAGCTGGTGATCAGCGGGGCAACTGCGCGCGACCGGTGGCAGGATTGAACGTGCTGCCGGCTGGAAGCAGGTGCAGGCGGGCACCACCGGCGCCCAGCACGGGCGCGGCGGCGGCGGTGCGCTGGGCCTCTCGGGCATCCACCACGAGCACGGCGCTCGCGCCTTCCACGCGCCACTGGCCGTTGGGCTCCACGATCAGGGCGGTGCCTTCGTCGATGCCCACGCCCAGGTGCGGTGGCGTGGCCAGCACGAGGCTGAGCAGGCGGTTGTGCCGCTTGCGGCGCAGAAAGTGCTGGTCCACGATGGCGGTCGTGAGATAGCCGAAGCCACTGTCCACCGCCACGCTGCCGCGCTCCACGCGCGTCCAGGCCTCGCTGGTGTCGCGCCGTGTGCCCAGTTCATCGCCGGTGATCATGGGCGTGGACAGCACCGCCGCGCCGGCCGATGTGCCCCCGATGACCGCCCCCGCCTCGTAGCGCGCGCGAATGGCCCGCTCGGTGCGCGTCCCGCGCAACACCGCGGTGAGCCGGTTCTGATCACCGCCGCCGAACCACACCGCCGTGGCGCCATCGAGCAGCCGCGCCACGCTGTCGGTATTGGCCTGCTCGCGGGTGATCCACACGTTGCGCGCCTCGGCGCCCATGGTGCGAAAACGCGCCGCGCTGGACTCGCCGCTGCGCTCTCCCGACGCACTCGCCATGGCAAACACCACGATCCGCGCCTTCGCTCCACCGGCGCGGGTCACGAAATCCTGTACCAGCGAGAGCGGCTGCGTGCCGCCCCCCACGATGAACAGGGTGCCACGACCGGTGGATGCTCCAGGGGCAGACGCTGAGACCTGGGGCGTCGCGGCAGGGGGTGACGGGGTGCGCGCACAAGCGGCCGACAGGAGCAGGACTCCCGCCAGCCGCCAGTGCATGGCCTTCAGACACGCTCGATGCATGAATTCGGGGAAAGAGGATCGTTCAGACTATGCCTCACCCCGCCACTTCGCCACCTACCGCCCCGTCACCGCGATCACCTTGCCCTTCGCCTGCGGCAACTTGGGCAGCGTGACCGTGAGAATGCCCTTGTCGAAGCTGGCCGTGATGTGGTCCATGTCGACCGTGCGCGGCAGGGCGAACGACCGCTGGAACGCACCATAGAAGCGCTCCGACAGGTAGTAGTTCTTCGCCGGGGGCGAGTCGGTCAGTTCCTGCTCCTTCTCCCCGGCAATCGTGAGCACGTTGTTGTCGATCGTGATCTTGAGCGCCTTTTCCTCGATGCCCGGCAGCTCGGCCGTGAGCACCATCACCTCGTTCGTCTCCGACACCTCCACCGCCGGCATCCAGCTGCCATTGGAGGCAAGGGTGAACGGGTCGTCGAACATGCGACGCAAATAGCTGGAAAACACGTCGTCGGCAACGCGCGGGCTCGGGACTTTTCTGGTCAACGTGGACATACGGCCTCCTGTACGGCAGTCGGGGTGTAAGTGCGGGGACCCTCGCGAATGCCGACAACATGCGACCGTGCAACGCGCGGCGAATCGGTGATTACTCCGACCGCACGTGAGGGGGACCCAGACACGAACTCGGCGGGAGCTGCGGAGGGGCTGCGGGGGGCTGCGCGAAACTGCGTTAAGGGACGGGCGTTACGAGTTGCCACCTGACTGTACGGCGCAGGCCGTCTCCGCTGGCGCCGTGTGGTTGGGGGGCAACCCCTTACGCCCTCGCACTAGACGCTTCCCCTGCTGGCGCCGTGTGGTTGGGGGGCAACCCCTTACGCCCTCCCACTCAACGCTTCTCCTGCTGGCGCCGTGTGGTTGGGGGGCAACTCCTTACGCCCTCGCACTAGACGCTTCCCCTGCTGGCGCCGTGTCGTTGGGGGGCAACCCCTTACGCCCTCCCACTCAACGCTTCTCCTGCTGGCGCCGTGTGGTTGGGGGGCAACCCCTTACGCCCTCCCACTCAACGCTTCTCCCGCCGCCAACGGCGGCGCTCCCCCCTAGGCCCGGAAGAAGTACACGTACTTGGCCACCAGTCCGCCTCGACTTGGACGCGTCCACACGATGGGGCGTTCCAGCCCCGTCTGCCAGCCGCTGTTCCACACCACGTAGAGGTCGCTGCCGGGCTTCAGGGTCCACCGCAGTCGCGCATTGGTACTGGCCCGCTCCGACTGGTTGTCCCA
>Ga0315899_10001702_pt1 | contig 25016 bp, 12 predicted proteins | sample LakEriMetagenome_2_FD_203518 | JGI IMG/M metagenome (GOLD analysis project Ga0315899, IMG submission 203518) | Freshwater fungal communities from buoy surface, Lake Erie, Ohio, United States - Buoy 4 MA112 | ecosystem: Environmental > Aquatic > Freshwater > Lake | place: USA: Lake Erie, Ohio... | reverse complement strand
TCACTGCAAGAAGATTCGATGCCAAGCCTAGAACTTCACTTGAAGCAATACAAACGCAGTGCACTCTTCTTGGTGTTCTTCGCGGTATTCTCCAGCACCATCGCATGGGATTGGTTGATGAGTATCGATGTACACTGGTTCTCCACCATGTATGGCTGGTACATCTTTTCGGGCATGTGGGTTACCACTATGATTTTCGCGACACTGTTACTTATCTGGTTGCGCGGTAAAGGACTGATGCCGGGCATCAACGATTCACACGTGCACGACATGGGTAAATGGATTTTCGCCGTGAGCATGTTGTGGAGCTATTTGTGGTTCTGCCAGTACATGTTGATTTGGTATTCCAACATACCTGAAGAGGTTACCTACTTCAAAGAACGCTACGATCACTATATGATCGGCATGTGGGCAATCTTCTTCTGCAACTTCGCAATTCCATTTTATACATTGACCTCTCGCGATGCTAAACGCAATCCGAAGTATTTGACACGCGTGGGTATTATCATTTTTATTACCCACTTCCTAGACTTATACATGGCGGTTATCCCCGGCACCGTGCATGGCCATCTTGAATGGGGTATGGGCGAACACGCTTCACACATCACGTTTGCGTGGTGGTTTGAAATAGGCATGTTCCTCGGATTCCTTGGTTTGTTTGTGAGCACCGTAATGAAGGCCCTTAGCAAAGCTCCGTTGGTGCCCGTAAATCATCCGTATTTGAACGAAAGTGAGAACCATCACATATAAAGAATTGTTGTTTTAGCGAACAGGAGTAAACACGAAGAGAAATGAAACTACTGATTATTCTGGTTATTGTTTTAGCGATTATCGCCATCGTACAATTGACCAAAGTCTATGAATTTACGCGTGCACTGCGTAAGTCGAAAGAAGAAGAAATATCGCCTGCCGACAATAAACTCAATGCCAATCTTCTTGTAATATGGATGCTGGCATTCTTCATCGGAACACTCTATTTGTATGGCCGTTATGGAGAATACTTGCCGGAACCTGCCTCAGAGCACGGAAAGGAAGTTGACTGGCTCATGAGCGTGAACATCTGGATGATTACCGTGATGTTCTTCATTGTGAATGCAATGCTTTTCATTGTTTCATGGAAATACCAATTCAAAAAGGACCGCAAAGCGCGCTTCTTCGCACACGATAATCGTTTGGAAATGATCTGGACACTCACTCCCGGTCTTGCCATGGCGTTCGTAATCGTATTTGGGTTGCAGACCTGGAATCACATCACCGGTCCTGCATCAAAGGACGCGTTGCAGATTGAATTGTACTCCAAGCAATTTGGTTGGATTGCTCGCTACCCGGGTGCCGATGGTGAATTTGGCGCAGCCAACTACAACCTCATCAGCACAGCCAATGAAATGGGTATCGTGTCGAAAGAGTTGATTGAAGCCAAAATCGCAGAACTCGACAAAGACATTGAAGGATTGAAAATACAGTTGGAAGAAAACAGCAAACTTCCTGTAATGCCCGAGAGCTATGTGGAGACCATCCAAGATAAAATCTACCGATTGGAGCGCCACAAACAGCGTATTCTCGATTTAGGAGAATTCAAAGAGCCAAGCGGAAAAAGCAACTGGGAAACAGGTGCTGACGACCAAATTGAAAAAACTGAATTGCACTTACCTGTCGGTAAAGAAGTAGAGTTCGTATTTCGCTCGCAAGATGTAATTCACTCTGCTTACATGCCACACTTCCGTGCGCAGATGAATACTGTACCCGGCGTTCCTACGCGTTTTAAGATGACGCCCACAATCACCACCAAAGAGATGCGCGCTAAACTGGGCGATGATAAATTTGATTATGTGCTCCTGTGTAACAAAGTTTGCGGTAACGCACACTTCAACATGCAAATGAAAATAATTGTTGAATCACCGGAGGACTATCTTGCATGGATAGAAAAGCATAAGACATTCGGAAGTGCTCCAACCACAGAGGCCGCGCCGGCAGAAGGAACCGAAGCACCGGCAGATACCACCAAGAATGCCATGATGCCTGCAGCTCAGGCTAGCGTAAAGACAACTCATTAAACAAGAGATAAAATTTTAAAGTAAAGAACGATGGGTAATGCAGAACACACCGCTCATGATCACAGCCACGATCACGGGCACGCACATCACCACGAAGAATCTTGGATTTCGAAGTACATCTTCTCGCAAGACCATAAGATGATTTCGAAGCAATTCCTTATCACAGCCATTTTCATGGGTGTGATAGCGGTAATGCTCTCCATCTTCTTCCGTTTGCAACTCGGCTGGCCGGGCGAGAAATTTCAGATTTTGAATTTCTTCTTGGGTGACAAATGGGCACCCGATGGTTTACTTGATAAGAATGCCTACCTCGCAATGGTTACCATACACGGTACCATCATGGTATTCTTCGTACTCACCGGAGGATTGTCGGGAACTTTCGCCAACCTTCTCATTCCATTACAAGTGGGTGCGCGCGACATGGCCAGCGGATTTCTCAACATGCTTTCGTACTGGGCGTTTTTGGTCTCCAGCATTATCATGGTTGCTTCTCTCTTCGTTGAGGGCGGCGCAGCCAGCGGTGGTTGGACAATCTATCCTCCTCTTTCCGCATTACCTCAGGCTATGCCTGGTTCAGGCACCGGTATGACGCTTTGGTTAATTTCAATGGTGTTCTTCATCGCATCTTCCTTGTTGGGTGGTTTGAACTACGTTGTTACTATCATTAACCTACGCACAAAAGGGATGAGCATGACACGCATGCCATTGACCATGTGGGCCATTTTTGTTACTGCAATCCTAGGTGTATTGTCGTTCCCGGTTTTGGTTTCTGCAGCTGTATTGCTGTTGATGGATCGCAGCTTTGGAACTGCATTCTACTTGTCTGATATTTTCATCCAAGGTGAAGCACTAGACGTAACAGGTGGCTCGCCGCTCTTGTTCCAACACTTATTCTGGTTCCTGGGCCATCCTGAAGTGTACATCGTTTTGTTACCTGCCTTGGGTATTTCATCCGAAATCATTTCTACGAATTCGCGCAAGCCCATCTTTGGTTACAAAGCGATGGTAGGATCTATTCTGGCCATTGGTTTCTTGTCGTTCATCGTTTGGGGTCACCACATGTATGTTACCGGCATGAATCCATTCCTAGGGTCTGTATTCGTATTCACGACACTGTTGATTGCTATTCCTTCTGCTGTGAAAGCCTTCAACTACATCACAACCTTGTACCAAGGTAACATCCGATTTACTCCTGCCATGTTGTTCTCGATTGGTCTCGTTTCGACCTTCGTTACCGGTGGTTTGACGGGTATCATCCTCGCGGACTCTGCGCTCGACGTAAACGTTCACGACACTTACTTCGTAGTCGCCCACTTCCACATTGTAATGGGTATGTCGGCAATCTTCGGGATGCTTGGAGGTATCTATCACTGGTTCCCCAAAATGTATGGTCGCATGATGAACACTAAACTCGGCTATGTGCACTTCTGGTTCACGCTGGTTTGCGGTTTTGGTGTATTCTTCCCTATGCACTTCGTAGGAATGGCCGGCGCTCCACGTCGCTATTACGATTACTCACAGTTCCCCTTCCTCGATTGGGTTATGGATTTGAATCCTATCATTTCCACATTTGCTATCGTGGGTGGAGCGGCACAATTGCTCTTCCTGTTCAACTTCTTCCACAGCATTAAGTATGGTCAGGTAGCTACACAAAACCCTTGGGGGTCCAACACTCTCGAATGGACAACTCCGGTAAAGCACATTCACGGCAACTGGCCTGGTGCAATTCCCGAAGTACACCGTTGGGCTTATGACTACAGCAACCCTGATCACGAAGAAGATTTCGTTCCTCAGGTAGTGCCCATGAAACCCGGAGAACAAGCGCACTAAGCGCATGAACGATAACACAGACCCGCCTTGATGGCGGGTCTTTTTTTTACCTCTACTTTTGCCGACATGCGCTTTCTTCTGGTCATCGTAATTATCGCAATCATCAGCTTGGGCGCATGCGCGCAAACCATAAATCTAGGTGACTCTTTGCGCGATGTATTCAGGCAACGTATAACACCTAGCTTCAAATTCGATACGCGCAACTCGTTCATTACCGGCAGCACTGCCAAAATATACGGAATCAAGGCAGGCATTGCATTCGGTACACGCATGAGTTTGGGATTGGGATACAACTTCATCGGCACCGAACTCGAAGAAGAACTCATCGTGGACGGTCAATGGCTTCGCGCTACCATCTGTATGAATTACCTCGCACCCTTCATCGACTATAGTTTTTACCGCAGAGGTGCTTGGGAAGTGTCTACTCCTATTCAGCTTGGAGTTGGGAATAGTTTCTTGCGACACACCACCGACGAGGGGAACCACATTTTAAACAAAAGCCGCATTGTGCTTTACGAGCCCGGAATGGCATTCGAATACAAGATTCTGAAGTTGATTGGCGTAGGTGCCGGTGTGGGCTATCGCATCATGCTGAAGAACAACCACGGTATTCAACAACAATTTACCTCACCCGTATATGCATTACGTTTACGGCTGATATTTGAAGAAATTTACGCGCGGTACAAAAAACACGTGCACACCGAATCTGCAAACACTCCGGAATGAGCGAAGACTTCAACATACGCAGCGAAGCTGAAAGCCAGGAAAAAGATCTCGACCGCGTGTTGCGACCCAAAACGTTCGACGATTTTACCGGACAGCGACAAGTGCTGGAAAACCTCGAAGTATTTGTAAAGGCCGCCAAATTGCGCACAGAAGCACTCGACCATGTGCTCTTGCATGGCCCGCCCGGCTTAGGAAAAACCACCCTCGGATACATCATTTCCAATGAAATGGGGGTGAGCATTAAAACCACTTCTGGCCCCGTGCTTGACAAGCCTGCCGACCTCGCAGGACTGCTCACGAATCTCGAAACAAACGACATTCTATTCATTGATGAAATCCATCGCCTAAGCCCGGTCGTAGAAGAATACTTGTATTCTGCGATGGAAGACTATTGCATTGATCTCGTTATCGACACAGGACCCAATGCGCGTTCCGTGCAAATCAAGCTGAATCCGTTCACTCTCATCGGTGCCACCACACGCAGCGGTTTGCTCACCGCGCCCTTGCGTGCAAGATTCGGTATCAATGCGCGTCTTTCCTACTACGACGCCCAAACGCTCACCGACATAGTGCAGCGCAGCGCCGATATTTTGAATATGGAGATATTGGAAGACGCCGCCTACGAAGTGGCTCGCAGAAGCAGGGGAACACCACGTATTGCGAACGCTCTGCTACGCCGAGTGCGCGACTTTGCGCAAATCAAAGGTGATGGAAGATGCGATTTGAAGATTACACAATTTGCGCTCAATGCGCTCAACGTGGATACCCTGGGCCTTGATGAAATGGACCACAAAATTCTGTACACCATCATCGACAAATTCAATGGAGGTCCGGTTGGCCTCAACACCGTCGCGACTGCGGTAGGCGAAGATTCGGGGACGATTGAAGAAGTATACGAGCCGTATTTGATTCAAGAAGGGTTCATTATGCGCACACCGCGAGGCCGACAAGTAACGGAATTGGCCTACAAGCATTTGGGCAAGCTCAAAGGCGGACGCGCAGGAGAGTTATTCTAATGGCAACGCATTCCGAACTTAACGCTTCCGAGCACACCCGATTCATTAAGCAAGCAGCGCTTGATTTGGGCTTTTCGTTTTGCGGTGTTTCACAAGCCACGTTCCTGGAAGAAGAAGCGCCCAAACTGGAAGCCTGGCTGAATAAAGGCATGCACGGAGAAATGGCTTACATGGCCAATCATTTCGATATGCGCCTCGACCCGCGCCTCCTTGTGCCCGGGGCAAAATCGGTTGTGTCGGTGCTTTTCAACTATTATCCCCTACCATCGCACTCGTTCAGCGAAGGAGCACTCAAGGTCTCGAAATATGCATGGGGCGAAGACTATCACTACGTAGTGAAAGATCGACTGAAGCAGCTAATACAGCGCATTCAAGAGCACATCGGAGAGGTGGAGGGACGCGCGTTTGTTGATTCGGCACCTGTGCTCGACAAGGCGTGGGCGAAGCGAAGCGGCCTGGGTTGGGTTGGTAAAAACACGAACCTCATCAACAAACAACAAGGCTCGTTTTTTTTCATCGCCGAATTGATTCTCGACCTGGCACTCGAAGCCGACGGACCTGTGCGTGATCATTGCGGCACATGCCGAGCCTGCATCGACGCCTGCCCTACAGATGCCATTGTAGAACCCTACGTAGTAGATGGCAGCAAGTGTATTTCTTATTTCACCATCGAGTTGAAAAAAGAACTGCCTGCCGAATGGATTTCGAAAATGGACAACTGGTTGTTTGGGTGTGATGTGTGCCAGGATGTGTGTCCGTGGAATCGCTTCTCTGCCGTGAACACCGAATCGCGCTTTTCTCCCCGCGAGCAGCTGCTAAGCATGTCGGCAGGAGAATGGAAAGACCTCACAGAAGAAGTGTTCGAACATATCGCACGTCGCTCACCGTTGAAACGCAAAGGCCTCGATGGCTTGCGTAAAAATGCCGCGCTTTTATCCGATGCATCCATTGGTGGTAAATGATTGATGTGGGCCGATAAAAAGTAGGACGCAATATTTACCTTTGAGCAGTTAATTGACCAAGTAAGGATGACACAGATAAAATCAGCCAAGAGCACATTGCTCAACGCGTCGGGAATAACCATTTTCTATAGCGACGAGCTATCGAAACTAACCGACCTCGACAAGCAACAGCTTTCGTTTTTCAAAAAAGAAATCGACCACGAGAAAGATGTAATTACGCTCCAGGAGCTGGGGCTTTACCAGCATTACCTTCCGATTAAAAAAGAAGCGGCTACGCCCGAGGTGCTGGAAAAACTACGCATGAAAGGAGCATCGCTACTTTCCGCGTTGAATGCCGCCAAAGCCGGCGAAGTATGCATCACCAACCTCACCGGAGAAAAAGAGCTTTCACTCGCACTGGCCGAAGGAATAGCCCTTGCGAATTATCAGTTTTTGAAATATTTCAAAGACAAGAAGAAGCGGCAGAATACCATGGGCGTGATTCACATCGCCGACAAGTATGTTACGGCCAAAGATGCCGAAGCTCTGCAACATGTCGTGGAAGCCACGATCGCTGCGCGCACGCTCATCAATGAGCCCGTTTCCTACCTCACCGCGGTGCAGTTTTCTAAAGAGATGCAGAAGGTGGGCAAAGAAGCCGGCTTCAGTGTGAAAGTGTTGGGCAAAAAAGAAATTGAAGCGAAAAAAATGGGCGGTCTGCTCGCTGTAAATGCCGGCAGCATTGACCCGCCCACGTTTACCATCATGGAATACAAGCCCGAAAAAGCACGCAACAAAAAGCCTGTTGTGCTCGTGGGCAAAGGAGTTGTGTTTGATACCGGCGGTCTCAGCTTGAAGCCCACGCCCAACAGCATGGATGAGATGAAGTGCGATATGAGTGGCGCGGCTGCAGTTGTTGGCGCCATGATGGCCATTGCCAAAAATCAATTGCCTGTGCATGTTATAGGCTTGGTGCCCGCCACCGACAACCGTCCGGGTATGAATGCGGTATGTCCGCAAGATGTAATCACCATCAGCGACGGCACTACCGTAGAGGTGTTGAATACCGACGCAGAAGGTCGCCTCATCCTGGCTGATGCACTTGTTTGGGCGCAGCAATACAAACCGGAGTTGTGCATCGACCTGGCCACGCTCACAGGCGCGGCCGTTCGTGCAATAGGCACCTACGCCAGCGCGGTGATGGGCACAGCCGAGCGCAAGGTGATGGATCAACTCGCCGAAAGTGGCATGCAGGTGTGGGAACGCACCGTGCAGTTCCCCTTGTGGAAAGACTACGGCGACGAAATGAAAAGCGATATCGCTGATTTGAAAAACCTCGGAGGCTCGTATGCCGGACAAATTTCCGCAGCGAAATTTCTGGAGCACTTCACCGATTATCCCTGGATTCACATCGACATAGCCGGTCCGGCCTACAGCAACAGCGCATCGGGTTACCGCACCAAAGGCGGTTCCGGCGTGGGCGTGCGCATGCTATATGATTTTATAAATAAGAGTTACTGTTAAGCCATCATTGTATGAGTGATCAACGTATACGCGTTGCCGTAACAAGCGGCGACATCAACGGAGTAGGATTGGAAACCGTCATCAAGGTGTTCTCCGATCCACGCATGGCCGAATCGGTTACTCCCATTATCTACGCACACCCCGAGGTCATCAAAGCACATCGCAAGACCGTCAATGTAGAAGACTTTGCCTACAACACGATTGGAAATGCTTCGGAAGCCCTTGCCAAAAAGGTGAACCTCATCAACGTTTGGAAAGACTTCAAGGGAACCGTAGAGTTTGGCAAACCAACGAAAGACGCAGGCATGTTTGCCTTCAAGAGTTTGGAAGCAGCGGTGGCCGATTTGGCAAGCAACAAAGTAGATGTGATTGTTACATCGCCTATCAACAAAGACACGATACAGAGCGAGTCGTTCAAGTTTCCCGGGCACACCGAATATCTCGCGCAATTTGCCAATACCGAAAAAGTACTGATGTTCCTGGTGAGCGACACCTTGCGTGTAGGCATCGTAACCGGACACGTGCCATTGAAAGACGTTTCGCAACATATCACCAAAGAACGCATTCACGAGAAACTGAATCTCATGAATGAAAGCCTGGTGAAGGATTTCGGTGTAAACCGTCCGCGCATTGCCGTGCTGGGGTTGAATCCACATGCAGGCGACAACGGGCTGCTTGGCATGGAAGAGAAAGACATTATCCAACCTGCCATACGCGAAGCATTCGAGAAAGGCATGATGGTGTATGGTCCTTTTGGCGCCGATGGATTCTTTGGCAGCGGAGGCTACAAGCGTTTCGATGCTGTGCTCGCCATGTACCACGATCAAGGCTTGGCGCCCTTCAAAGCGTTGGCGTTTGAACACGGCGTAAACTTCACTGCAGGCTTGCCGGTAGTGCGCACCTCGCCCGATCACGGTACCTGCTTCGATATTGCAGGCCAGGGCATTGCCGACGAAGCCTCGTTGCGATCAGCCATATTCACCGCATGCGATGTGTACAAGCAGCGCAAACTGTTTCGCGACTACGGGCTCAATCCTCTGCGTCGACAAGATGTGCGCGATTCGAAAGACGATCAGCGCGAGTGATTAGTTCGTGATTCAGCGTGAAGATTATCATTCTCACATTGGGTAAAACAAGTGCATCGTATTTGCGCGAAGGCATTGCTGTGTATCAAGATCGACTCAAGCATTATGCGAAGGTGGAATACAAAGAGCTGCCCGATGTGCCGGCAAAAGGAATTAGCCACGACGTATTAAAAGAGCGCGAAGGTGAGCAGTTTCTGAAGCACCTCAAGCCCGACGACTTCGTGCTGTTGCTCGACGAGAACGGAGAGCATTTTTCATCGCGTGGCTTCGCAGAGATGTTACAGCGCCGCATGAACAGCGGTGTAAAGCAGCTCGTGCTCATCATTGGCGGAGCATTCGGATTTTCCGACGCACTGTATGCACGCGCCAATGGCAAGGTGTCTTTTTCGAAGATGACCTACTCGCACGAAATGATTCGCTTGTTGCTCGTGGAACAACTGTATCGCGCGCACACCATTCTGAAGGGTGAGAGCTATCATCATGATTGAGGGAGTGTTTTTTTAACCGCAATGGCGCAGAGAATAACAAGAGAAACACTTTGCGGTTAAATTACTTTCTCGCAACATCACCGCAAGCATATCACGCTACGTCATTAGTCACTAATCATTCGTCACTATAAAAAAAGGCCGCTCACTTTCGAAAGCGGCCCTTTTCAACCTTAAAAGGATAAGATTTTATTTCACCACGAAACGCGTAACACGATTATCTGCTTTGAGGAAATAGCTGCCCGAAGCGAGCGAGCCGATGTCGATGATGTTCGCTCCCGACGCAATGCGTCCGCTGCACACAATGCGTGCGTCAAGCGCGGTAATCGCATAAGCTGTTGCATCGCCATACCACACAGCGGTGATGAGGTTCGAGGCAGGAATGGGGAATACATGAATGCTTGCTGCACCCAATTCACCAACACCAACGAGACTCATACAATCAGTTGTTTCGGTGCATACTCCGTTAGATACCTGAACATAGTAAGTTCCATCTGTCCCCTCGAACGTGATATCTGTTCCGTTTTCCGTTACAGGCTGGTTTGTTGCACAATCAAACCACTGATAGCTGTACCCTTCCGGACCTGCGGCGAGCAACCCGGAGCCATCACCGGTTATTGTAGGGTTAATTGCAATCGCATTGAGGTGTATCGTTATGGTTGAGTCACAACCGGCCGCATTGGTGAGCACGGCAGTGTAAGTGCCCGACTGATCATATTGCTGTCCATCGGGGGCTGTGTAAACACCGCAGGTTGTGGCATCCAATGTCGACTGATTTTCACTGAACAGGCAGTGATTAATCGTATGCAAGGTTGTATTGGTTATCACCGGCTCATTCGAGTCGAAATAAATCGCTGCGCTGTTGGTGATAGTCGTGCCGTCCGACAAGTCTGTAACTTGGTTTACGGTATACGTGATGAATCCATGGCTTCCTTCTTCGTTCGAGAAGCTATCGGGCAACATGATGTTGTTGAAGGTCCATTGCAACACGCGCTCGCCATACATGGTGAACGAGTAGTCATGACTGGACGTACCGGATATAACAGAGAAAATGTCGAGATCGGTGTCCAATGTATCGCGTATGACCACCGTGTAGGCCGGAGCTGTTCCGGTATTTTGAAAGCGGATGAGGTATTGCAGTTGTTCGTTGGGCAGTATCTCGTGTGCCTCGCCAATACCATCAGGGAAACCGCGCTTATCGTTGGGGTCGAAGCTACCCACCACTTGTCCGCAGAACTCATCTACGAACGGTGACTCATCCCCGCTTGGTAAATCGTCGACCAAGCCGGGAGTCCATTCATCATCATCTTCGGTATCGCCATCGCCGTCGTCGTCTTCACCATCGCCTTCACCTTCTACATCACCACAACCTTCTACGTGGTCGTTGGGGTGCGAGTTACCCGGGTGCAGCGGATGCTGATCGGCTTGCAGAATCCAAGTTCCTTCCGAAGATGGGAATGTAAACGTGGTGTCCGAGTTGGCGACCAACTGGATGTAATACGTTTCAATCAACTCACCATCCAAGTATACGCGCACTTCACTAAAGCAATCCATATCATCGCCGCTGTTGGTTACTGTGAATGAAACGATACCAGCGCTTTCATCACACCAACCGTTCACACTCAAGCTGGATTGATCCCACGGCAGCTCGCATGGGCCCGGCACTGGAACGGTGTCTTGCTGACAATCAGGCACGGGATAAAGCGTGGCTTCCATACAGAGGGTTTCATTGAGTTCTAGGTCGCATGAGAAGTTGGCGTTGATGATTACATCAATGCATTGACCCGGATTTATGTTACCGAGCTCAAAGCGATATAAACCATTCTCCATTGTATAGTAAGGAGTTGCTAGTTGATCGACGATAATATTTTCATCGAGATGGACAAGGATATAGGCTCCATTCAGAACCTCTGTAGCACCATACTGATTGCATGCACTAACATAAATAGGCCACGCATGTTCAGAACACCTGCGCATAGTTGGGCAGGTGATTGAGATATCCGGAAGAGGACAAGGGTTGTTAGAAACTAAAGGAATACAAACCACATTTGACGCGATGCCATCAACTATTTCAAAGGTTTGCGATTCAGTGCAGTTCACCGACCAATCTGCATTTGGGTTTGCTGTTAAGGTATAAACGCCATTCGGTAAAGAGTCAATAAAAATGGCTCCACTCGGTGGAGATTGGAAATACTGACCAATGGGTTGCAGTTCCAACGTAATACCTGGAACGCCTGATTCATTTAATTCCGGGGTACAAGTTTGATTGATATCACTAAACAACTTAATCTGAATACCTGATGAATTGTATAAATCCTGTATTTCTTCGTTGTTTAGAGCACGATTCCAGACACCAAAATCATCAATTTTCCCTGACCAGTTGTATGCGCCGAATTTTATTGCAGTTAGCTCACTGAGGAAAAATGAAGACACAATAGTTTCATTTATTTCTATCCCATTGTAATAAAATTTAGCAGTTAAACTTTCCATATTTACTGAAAACGCCACATGATTCCAAAATTGGCTCGGATTTATTCCTGTACTTATGTTGAAATAAGATTCACCGAATAGTCCCCCACTCCAATCCACACCTAATTGATCATTGAATTTTTGCATGCTCAAATAGCTCCAGTCCGGATCGAAATAAAAGGCACCTGCACTAAACATTTCAAATAAATAAAAATCTTCCGTGCTATTGTTCAAGAACCAAAAGGAAATAGTAAAACCGGGTGATTGCGAAATCTCCATTGGATTCGTGTTGGCCAACCTAAGAGAGTCTCCGAGTGCAAAATCGAATGCACTGTTTGGGATATTGAATCGATCTTGCGTTGGAACAGGACCTCCAACGATGCCGTTATGACCATTTCCGGAGGCATCATTTACATTTTCATTGCAAGTCCACCAAAGCACAAGAGAGTCTTCTGGAACATATCCTGGAACTTGACCGGATGCGCAAATGGCTCTTGATAGAATAATGATAAGGCATATGGCTTTATCGAGGTGCTTTTTCATTTTTTTCAATTGTTATAGGGCATAAAGTTGTTCCCTTGAGCTTAATGAACTCTTGATTGAGTTTATGGATTTTCACCTAAATTATTAACACGCTCATCACCTGTGTTAGTATGGTAAAGCTTGAACTGCAGGTTTGAATTGTTCCTCCTCTTGATTATAAATACGACAACTAGCAACATACTATCATAATCTGTGAAAAGTACTCTCTACCATCTCGCAGTTTATAAGCACAATCACCCGTCTTCACTTGTCATCAAAAAAAGGCCGCCCGCATTACACGAACGGCCTTCACTGTAAAAACAACTAGCTCGAAACTAGCTTTTCAGATTATTCAATCACTAACCGCACATTCGTGCTGAGATCTCCTTGGTTTATGCGCACCTGATACACGCCGCTCGCCAGTGACTCGCGCTCGATGGTTACCCAGCCTTGTTGGTTGTTCAGTGAACGAACGCATGCACCGGTAGCATCATACAACGCGATATCGCACGTGCCCTTTGGCAGTTCCAGTCGAGCCTGGTCTTTCATTGGGTTCGGATAGAGCGCAAGAGTTGGCCGTGTATAATCAACAACGCTATTCGTGATATCAATTACAATCACATCGCTTTCTGCCGCGCATCCAAACTCGTTGGTGACCAAAACTTGATAGTTGCCATCAACCGCCGCCGTGATGCTTTGTGTGGTTGCTCCATCCACGCCATTTACCGACCACTGCCATGATGTGCCATCTTGTGCGGTAAGGACATTATTGGTGTTTTCAACGGCAGCGCTCGGAAGCGGATTCACCGTTACCGACCAATCTTCACTCACGCTGCAACCACCTGCGCCCACTGACGTTGCGGTTACGGTGAAGCTTTCGGTGGCCTCGATGCTATCGCCTGTGTTTGCTCCGTTCGACCATGAAACGTTTGAATCGCTGTTGGCTTCGAAGGTGATGCTTTCGCCTTCGCATACGGTTGCATCAAATGGTAAGTCGAGCGTGGGTAATTCATGCACCGTGATGTTCACCTCGTGGTTTTCGCCTTGCGGACACAACACATTCGAAGTGTTCAACTGCAAGGTGTAATTACCTGGCTCGATGCCCTCGTATATGAAGATGTTGTTGCTGCCTTCGAGTCCATTGAGGCTCCAAGCATATTCATCGACATACGGTTGTGATGCGCTGAAGAGCAAATCCTCATCGGCACACAATTCAGCATCGCCCGTCATCGGTGTAAATGAAGTGCAATCGAAAATCACGTGGTACGTTTCGTTGGTCGTTATCGGCGGATTTTGCTCGAAGTAAATGAACGCTTGTGCGTTGAGCTCGGTAGCAGGATCTAATCCGTGCTTCGCTTTCATCTGAAACCACACATAGCCTTGAGAACCTTCCGGATTGCTGGCACTGTCGGGGAGGAAGATGTCGTCGAAGCTGAAGATGAGCAGGTCTTCGGCAACAACTCCTTCGGGTAATTCGTGCTCGAGAATATTCAGGTCCACACTGCCGTCGTCGTGCAGGCAAATCGTTTGCATATCGGCCACACGCATGAGTGGCTCAATGCTGTTCAACTCCCACACGTTCGGATCAATGGGTATGTATATGTCGATATCTTCTGCGGGCAGGGTTCCGGTGTTTTGGAAACGTACGCGGAACTCTACCACATGATCATCGTGAATGAAGTGCTCGATGGTGTACCCTTCTTCGTGCGGAGCTGTGAGATCTTCGGGATAACCTGTCAAATCATTCGGGTCGTAGGCGCATGCCACGATGGGTGTAACACTCCAGCCGTCGTTGTAGATCATGTTGCCTTGTGGGTCGAGTAGGGTGAGGTCGAAGTCGAAGGTGAACGACTGGTTGAGGTACTCCACTCCCGGCCCATCGATGTGGAAGGTGAGCAGTTCGTATTCACCCGGCAAGAAATCTTCGATGTTCCACAGCGCATATCCCGGACCTGTTTCAATAGGCGGTGTAGTGAAGTAGCTATCGGCACCAGGCGTGAAGAGCGGATCGCATGACAATGTCATGAAACCGCTCACGGTTTGCGAGCCGATGTTTTCGAGGTACACGCCCGACTCGTAGCCATCGGTGCAGTGAATGATGTCGGCAAAGCCCTGGTATGGACCCACCGCCACGATGGCTTCGCCGGGGATCACTTGCAAGCCGAAGGACACGATTGATAGACTTGAAGGACATGTAGTAGGATTTCCTGCTTGATCTGTGCACGATGACCCTAGACTAGCAATTGATGAAGTTGGTGTAGTGCTTATCCAGTTATCGGTTGGATTCAGCACCGTGAATTCATACTGGCCTGCAGCGAGCGGTAGGAACACATTACCGTTGGCATTGGTCCACACCAATCCGTTGATGTCGTTGCCCAGCACCGGCCAGTTGCTCAGGCCTGGTTCATCTGCTTCATGTTCGCCATTACCGTTGAGGTCATTGTACACCAAGATGGTAGCGGTGTATTGACACCCTTCGTTGACGTTTGCCTCGGGGTTGTAGTTGAAGGCGAGCGGGTCGGTGCAGCCGGTTACTTGCGGCGTGAAGTTACCGTAGAGTAGAGCGATTTCTTCTGCGGTTAGGGCGCGGTTCCAGATGCCGATGTCGTCTAGAAACCCGTTGAAAAAGCGCCAAAGCGTTCCTTGATTATTGTCGCAACCGAAAAACAAATTATTTGTTGTTGGGCATAGCGCACCGCTTATTCCATTGCTCGCTATAAGATTACCATTTAGATAAAGTAATTGTCCATCCAGCTCATCATGAATAAAGGTTAGATGATACCATTGATCAGTTTCAATTGAGTTGACATCAGAGGATAGAAATGTTGGGCTGGAAGTATTGTATTGGGAAGCACCAATGATGGAATTAACGCTGTTATCGATATAGAGTAGGTATGAGTCGCTGTTATTCTCACAAGATAAACCCTGCCACCACTTCGCTATCAATGATGTGTATCCATTTGCGATATTGCTGCTCGGTACTTTAATCCAAGCTGAAATGCTTAAGCTAGTTGGACTCAATGATGACGAGTTGCCAATTTCTATACGATCTTCTTGGCCATTGAAATAAAAAGCTTGTCCAGAAACTCCAAACCGATCCTCCGTCAACGTCGCGCCGTTCACCACACCATCATTGCCATTTCCGCTTTCATCGTTCGCGTTGCCACAGAATGGCCAGTAGCCGACGAGGCCGTTTTGCAAAGCAGGGTCAAGCTGTGCACACGCAGGTTGCACAACGGGTTCGCCGGTATAGAGTGAGGTGATTTCCTCGGGGGTGAGGGCGCGGTTCCAGATTCCGATATCGTCGAGGGTTCCTAAGTGAGCGGTATATGCATTGTTATCGAAATAAGGATGACGTCCGACAAGCATAAAGCCGCCCTCTGGAATTATTAAACTATTGAAGTTAATCGTAGAGTCTAATTGACCATTTGAAAACAAGGATACTTGCTGATGATTGTAGGTTAGACAGATATGATTAATGTCTGATAATTCTGTGTTTAGATCGACAATAAAGTCAAGTGGTGCGGATTGCGCCGGAGCATTCCAATTGCGAAACCAAATAGTTGAGCTTTCGTGAGAAATGAGCTCAAATCCAATACCGGTGCTTCCAACTATATCTATGTGATGTGTTCCACTCAACTGTGAGTCCATCCAATAACACAATGAAAAATCTTCATTGCTAACTAGGGGATTACTGAATTGAATATCATCAGCGTCTGCATTAGGCCCCCCTGAGAAATAGTAAGCCGAACTCGAATTCCCAAAACGATCCTCCGTCAACGTCGCGCCATTCACCATACCATCATTTCCATTTCCACTTTCATCGTTGGCATTGCCGCAGAAAGGCCAATAGCCGACGAGGCCGTTTTGTAACGCAGGGTCAAGCTGAGCACACGCAGGTTGCACAACGGGCTCGCCAGTGTAGAGTGAGGTGATTTCTTCGGGGGTGAGGGCGCGGTTCCAGATGCCGATGTCGTCGAGGGAGCCGAAGAATGGCCATCCATTCAAATTAAAGTCATTACCAATGCGAAGTGTGGAATTAGGGCCAGTCTGCGTGGGAATATTGGTTGGGGTATTAACCATTACTCCATTGATGAAAGCGGTTGAAATATTATTAGCGAAATCAAGCGCCCAAACGGCATGAATCCATTCATTCTCATTAATGGCTATTTCGAACCTATAGTTTTCACCAGCGGCGGCATCCCAATTTACAAACAGTAATTTTTGGTCGGCAGGGGAATAGTGTATGCTCAAATCATATTGTCCGTCAAAAAAATGAATCAGTCGTTGTGGTAGATTAAGCGTGTCAGTATTGAACCATACGCTCATTGAAAGCCCTTCAAAAAGCGTGAGGTTTACGCTATCAAGTTCTGGATTCGTAATGACGTCATAATTTCCATCGAAATAATAAGCAGAGCCCGCATTCCCAAACCGATCCTCCGTCAACGTCGCGCCATTCACCACACCATCATTTCCATTTCCACTTTCATCATTCGCGTTGCCGCAGAAAGGCCAGTAACCGACGAGGCCGTTTTGCAACGCAGGGTCAAGCTGAGCGCATGCGGGTTGTACAACCGGTTCGCCGGTGTAGAGTGAGGTGATTTCTTCGGGGGTGAGGGCGCGGTTCCAAATGCCGATGTCGTCGAGGGAGCCATTGAAGAAGTGGTTGTTGTTGTTTTGATCTAAATAATTACCGATTAATGGGCTAACGGCAGGAGTATTAAATGTTTGGCCTCCAAGCCCTGTCAAAGTTGACGAAATCAAAATTGAGTCAAGGTAGAATTTGATATTGTCGTTAGTACTTCCATCGTAACTTATTACAACATTGTGCCAGCTGTTAAATTCGATGAAAATTGTATCCGAAATCACGTCTTGAAAGTATCTCCTAAGATGTACCACAAATTCATTCTGATTTCCGATGGAATATATCCAAACGGTAAAGTCGTTGCCATCACCATTAGTTCCTCCATTATAAATAGCGCCATCAGCGAAATTCGAATTTAGTTTAAACCAAGCCGATACTGTTCTAGCAGCATTTCCCTGTACGTTCGATTCATTAGGTAAGCTTATAATATCATCCAACCCATCAAAACTATACGCCCTATCCATATTCCCAAAACGATCCTCCGTCAACGTCGCACCATTTACAACACCGTCATTTCCATTCCCACTTTCATCATTCGCGTTGCCGCAGAAGGGCCAGTAGCCAACGAGGCCGTTTTGCAACGCAGGGTCGAGCTGCGCGCACGCAGGTTGCACGACGGGTTCGCCGGTGTAGAGTGAGGTGATTTCGGCGGTTGTGAGGGCGCGGTTGTATATAGCTAGATCATCCAGCCAGCCATTGAAAATACTCAAGTCCTGGCTAACATGCCCGCGCCCAAGCTTTAGGAATCGACCTATTCCAAGGCTCTGGTTTGGCGATTGAACTGTGATTATATGTACACCGTTAACGTAAAATGAAGTTGAGTCATTTACACTCATAATAACAAGGTGCCCCCACTCTTCCGGATTTATGAGCGCTGACCATCCGGGACCTGATGGTGATGAACTACATGAGCCTGCTTCGTAATATCCGTAAACCCCATCCTCCGCTGAATACAGGTCATAAATCGTAGTAAGATAGCATTGATCGGCCTCAATAATTGCGGGGTAAGCAGCGGGTAGTGGATAGAGCGAACTGTTGTTCAGATTTAGTTTCGTCCAAACAGAGATGGTATAATCCCCATCTACCAGCCCAGAATCAACCGGTATTTTAACCCAATCTTTATCGTAGTTAAGCTGATTATTGAAATAGAGCGCTCCTTCAGGATTGTTGAATCGATCTGTTGCGGGCGATGCTCCAATAGCGTAGCCGTGATTTTCATTTCCACTTACGTCATTAGCGTTACCACAAAGTGACCAGTATCCTATTAAACCTTCAGATAATGGGCTTATCAAATTTGAGCATTCACTGATTTGTGGCAGCTCTAATCCATATAACGCTGCTACTTCATCTGGCGTAAGAGCGCGATTATAAATAGCCAAATCGTCAACTTGACCTGAAAAATATTGGTATGACCAAATTCCTCGACCAATTGTAATATAGGATCCTAGTGTATTGCTTTGATTCACAACATTAGTTTCCGTTAAATCCACCAACACTCCATCAAGATAGAAATAGATAAGATTTTCTTTACCAATAACCGTTATATGCGACCAATTGCTTGAAGTAACAGCGCGATTAACACCACCTGACCAATCACCTACTGCACACCCTTGCGAGAACGCGAAACCAATTCCCTCTTGTCCATTAGAATATCCGTTGCTGTTGATGTATCCCAAATCGAAGTAACAGTTCTCACCTTGTAAAAACATCGGATAATCAGAACTGAAAGTGTTTAATTGTGCCCATACAGAAATGGTAAAGTCACCTTGAAAAGTAGTATTGGGAATTGGAATTGTAATATCAGTACCTTCAAAAGTGTATGCGCTATTAACATCCCCAAACCTATCTTCCGTCAACGTCGCACCATTCACGACGCCATCATTTCCATTGCCACTTTCATCATTCGCGTTGCCACAGAATGGCCAGTAGCCGACGAGGCCTTGTTGGAGGGTGCCGGAGAGGGAGGTGCAGGCTGTTGCAGGAGCATCAGGTGAAACTTCCAGACTCCATAGATCATTCATTGAGCCGCCTACATTGCCATGTCCACCGTACATCCAAAACGTCCCTGATCCTGATTTCCAACCAAAACCGGATTCCCGATTCCTTGGATAATTCCCATTGCCGGGCACACCCTGTTCGATATAGGCACCGGGGTTCCCTGGGTTAACATCTCCGCCCATCCAGGTCCATTCACCGGTGGCTATGCTGTATCGCCAAAAGTCGTTGCTATAGGAAGTCGTATATCCACCAAACAACCAAAGAAAATTATTTTGAGCAAAGGGTATTGCCGTTAACCGGGCTGCGGGTCTTGCTTCTGTTGAAGGGACGCCAAGTTCACCGGAAATGCCCGTATCACCGGATATGTTCGATCCTGAAATCCACGTCCACACATTACTCGAAATGCTATACTCCCATAGGTCATTGTAGATAAAATTGCTTGAAATACCATCATTATAAGTTCCTCCGAAGAAATAGAGAATATCTTCCGATGCAGAAGCCCAGAAACAACCTCCAACGCGAGAGCCTGGATTATTGTTAACATCGGGTTGATGTTGCGTGCCATGAGTTGCAAGCACAGAAGCGTTTCCTGAACCGGATAAGAAAACCCATTGACCATCAATAATTGAGTATTTCCACAAGTCATTGAGATAACCATTGGCCGAAGCACCACGTCCATTTCCACCGAATAAATATAGATTGTCGTCCTTTATCCAATAAGCGGCTAATTGCCTGGAGCCCGGCCAGTTCAATGGGGATTGCACACCCTGTGCGCCATAAACACCATAAGTATCCACCTGATTGGACCCTCCAATCCATGTCCAAAGACCCGTGCTAGGTTGGTACCGCCACAGGTCATTTAAATATCCTCCATTGCTTGCGCTACCATAACCAACTCCACCAAACATCCAGAAATCACCGTTACTATCTTTCCAACATGCCGACTGCATGCGAGCTCCGGGATAGTTAGTGGGTGAGGCAACGCCTAATTCACCATAAAATCCAGGCGTATTTAGCTGGTCCGAACCACCCAAGAAACTCCACTCATGACTTAACGTATCATAACTCCAGAAGGCGTTGGTCTTGGGGTAATTCGGGTCAAAAATCTGACCTCCGAACATGTACAGTTTTCCATCATCACCCATCCAGGTTGCGCTACTCGAAAGACCTCCGGGTTCATTGATATAATTGGAGAGAACGTTTGCGGTATTCGAGCCCGCTTCCCATGTCCATTGCTGCGCCAATGCTCCTTGGCCGAACAGCAGAATGACGGTTAGTAGTGTTAAAGTGAAATGCTTCATGATTCTTCGTTTTGAATAGGTTAATCTTATTGTTACCGCAAATCTTGCGATACATAATGGATTGTGCACAGGTCGTTTGCGCAAACGGGCGTGTTTGGTTAGTATTTGTAATTCAACCTGCGTTGAGTGAGTAAAAATAAACTAGCTGCGTGACTTAACCGATGGCTTAGGAAATGCGGCTATCGTTCCGAGGAAACTTCCTCCAACCTACCAAGTATATCCTTCGTGAAATCGCACATGAAGTAAGGTATGTTTAGCAACCCATCCCTGAAATGTAAATTCTTCAGGGAGTAGCGAATACGAACGCCCGGCGCATATTTCTCGCGGTAAAGCGTTAGGCTGCGGCTGCGGATGTTCTCATCGCTCTTCACTTCAATCGGGATGTTGCTGTTTTCATGCGTCAGAATAAAGTCTACCTCCGCCGTGTTGCCCGACGTCCAATAATGGGGCACTTCGCCAAAGCCCGCTACCAAGCTTTGCAACACGCAATTCTCAATCATCGCACCTTTGAACTCCGTGAACATGCGGTTGCCATCCCCGTATATAATCGCCGATAATTTTGCCATCCTGCGCATGATGCCCACATCGAATGAATACAACTTAAAGGCTTCCATGTCTTCATAGGCCGACAATGGAATGCCGGGTTTACTGATGAGCTTCACCCGATGCACAAGTCCGGCGGAGATGAGCCATTCTATAGCGTCCTCATAGTCTTTGGCACGCGCTCCCGTGCGCACGCGACCATAAACAAACTTCTTGTTTTCCCTAGCCAATTGCGCAGGAAGTGAGTCGAACACCCAACCGATTTTAGCCACGTCTTTCATCACCGGATGTTTCGCGAAATCACCCTTGTAAGAAAGAATCAAGTTGTCCAGCAATTGGTCGCATGTCCCCGGTGTAAACCCTGCTTCAACGGATTTCACCACTGCAGGCAACCCGCCGGTAATGAGATATCGTTTAAATAAGTCATTCAGCGTGTGGAAGAAAAAATCAGGAAGCTCTTCTAAAGCGGTAAACTGCTCCAGAAACGCAGCAGCTGAAGCATCCCATTGAGGCAGTACTTCCCGAAACGTCATAGGATACATCGTCAAAAACTCCACCTTGCCCACCGGAAAAGAATGCTGCGAGCGTAGCAACAACCCAAGGAGCGAACCAGCCGACAAAATGGCAAGCTCCGGTTTTTTCTCCGCGAAATACTTCAAGGTATTCAACGCTTCCGGACACTCCTGAATCTCATCGAAAATGATGAGCGTTTCTTGATCAATTGGAACCCCACCGGCAAACACGAGTTCTTGAATGATTCGATCGACATCTTTGTTGCTTTTGAAAAAACCCGCCAAGTCGGGGCGCTCGTCAAAGTTGAAATAAGCAACCCGTCGGAAGTGGTTTTCACCCAACCATTTCATCGTATACGTTTTACCCACTTGCCTTGCGCCACGGATAATGAGGGGTAATCGACCCGGTTTGTTTTTCCAGGATAGGAGATGGGATTCAATCGATCGCCACATAAACAAATGGGATTTTGTGTAAAAATACTGCAAAAACCCCACTTGTTTGTGTTTTTGGCGAGATAAGTGCCAAAAAGTGTAAGGCTGCGTGACGCTGCGTAACACGCTGCGGTTGAATCGTTTTTTACCGCAAAGGCGCCGAGAATGCAAAGATTTTTATTCTCTTGTTATTCTTTGCGTCTCTGCGGGTAAGATTTTTTTTCACCGCAAAGGCGCCGAGAGTGCAAAGATTTTTTCTCTCTTGTTATTCTTCTGCGTCTCTGCGGTTAGTTTTTTTCACCGCAAAGGCGCCAAGAATGCAAAGAGTTTTTGCTGAACTCACACCCCTTGAACCGGCACACGCGCGAACCACCAAGAGCACGCCCTTGTCCGTAATTCGTACTTCGTAATTTGTAATTAACCGGCTGCTACCCCGGTATTGGCGAATGGTTTCTGTGGCCAAGCTGCAACGCACCGCAGTGCGTTGCTACCCGGATTTTCGCGCATCTCACCCCTTATCCTTTTAACGTTTACCCTTCTATCACCGCTTCCATCGGCAAAAACAACCTTACCAACGTCCCCTCGGCGGGCACGGCCTCTTCGCTGCGGTCGATGATGACAATGCTATAGGTGCTGCCGGTAATGGCGCTCAAAATGTTCATACGCTCTTCGTTCATCTTCAACGCCAAACTCTCGTGGCCCTCGCGCCGGCGGCCGGCTGCAGCTTTCAAACCGATACCGTTGTCGCAGATCTCAATCTCGAAATGCTTGCCTATGGCGCGAAGCGAAATACTGATATGCCCTCCTTCCTCCTTGGGCAATATGCCGTGTATCACCGCATTCTCTACATACGGTTGTAAGAGCATTGGGGGTATCGATATGTCGTACTCCCGCAACTCATCCATGCCATGCAAGCTGCATGTGAGCTTGTCGCCAAAACGCAGCTTCTCCAACTTCATGTACAGCTGTAAGCGCTCAATCTCTTCCTCAAGCGGCACGAGGGCCTCCAGATTGTTCTCGAGGTTCATGCGTATCAAGCGCGAGAAATCGGTCAAAAACTCATTAGCTAACTCGGGCTGATTACTATTGATGAAATGCTGAATGGAGTTGAGCGCGTTGAAGATGAAGTGTGGATTCATATTGGCGTTCAACGCTTGCTGACGCAGCTCGGTCATCTTGGCTCGCTGCAACAGACCTGCGCGCTTACTGCGGTAAAACCAGGTGAAGCCGCCGACAATCATCCCTACAATGAGCAACACCAACAGCAAACGAAACCACCACGTAGCAGTGAAATGGCGCGAAATGGTGAACGTAGCGGTGGATGCTGCGCTCCATACTCCATCTTCGTTGAGCGCGCATACTTCAAACTGATAATCGCCCGCAGGAAGCGCCCAAAAATCGACCGTACGCGAATTGGTTTCTATCCAGTTATCGGTCAACCCGATGAGACGATAGCGATACGTGGTATTGGACCCCGTGCGAAAATTGAAACTTAAAAACGTAAAGCGCACATCGTTTTCATCCCAACCCAGCGTGATGTTGGGCACTATGTCCATAAGCTTGTCGCCTATGGATAGGTGCTCGATGTATACGGGCTGTGCTTCGGCACGCAGCGAGGCAGCGGCAGGATTGAATATGCACAAACCATTGCCGGTTGCGGCATAAAACTTTCCGTTGTCATACAACAAGTCAAACACTTCGACCGATGGCAATCCCTTTTGATAATTTACCTGAAAATAGGCCCATTGCGTTGGGTCGACCCCCAATGCATTGATGCACTGCATGCCCTTGGCCGTTCCTAGCCAAATGCGGTTGTTGCCATCTACCGCAAGGCATTCAATGGTGTTCGACAACAGGCCTTGCTCTTCACCAACAATGAACGTTCCGCCGGGTTTGTAGAAAATAATGCCCTTGCCTCGCGTGCTCAATAACAGGTATTCGCCCCATTCGATGATGTCTGAAATGGAAGACTTGTAATTCGTGTTTACTTCCTCTACGGGTGTTGCATTATCTCCTGTGTAAGTATACAAGCCTTCATTGGTTCCCAACCATAGGCGCCCGCGAGTGTCTTGATAAACAGAAGGGGTTCGCAGCATGTAGCGCGCGGTGTCGAAACGCTGCCATCCGGCTTTAACGTCGTAAAATGCAAGGCCATCGGCCAGTGCGAAGGCGGTTCGACCATCCTGCATCGAAACACTTTTTCGAATGATGGCCAGGCTGTCGAGCACGCGTGCGCCTGACCCGGTGCGCTCGCTAAGCACCGGCGTTTTACCGCGAATCAGTTTGCCCTCGGGGGTGAAGGTGAAGTCAAAGGAAACACCGTTGAGGTCAATGGGCGTTATTGCTTGCAAACTATCGCCGGATCCAAACACGTAGATGTTCCCTGCTGCATCGCATGCATAAACGCTTTCACCAAATTTCTTGACCGAAACAAACTTGCTTTGCTTGGTAGGTTCATCCGCCTGAATAGCCACCATGTCGAGACTCGGCACGAAGAACAAACCGTTGTTTCGATCGGCAAACCAATAGTTACCGCCGCGATCTTGCACTACTCCTGAAATGTACTGCCCCGGAAAATAATTGCGCGCATTGCGCATGCCGCTCATAGGGTCTTGGATGAGATAGGCGCCATCGCCTTTGCACAACCACAAGTTGCCCTTGCGGTCGTGATCGAGTGACGAGAACTCTTTTAAGGTTGTGCTGAAATAGGCTTCGACATTGCCCTGAGTGTCAAAAACCACATAAGCCTCGGGTCCGGCAAGCGCCCATAAATCCGGACCAATTTCTACGCTGCACGATAGTTTGCAGCTTTGCGATACACGGAGCAGAAAGTTAATCTTGTCGCGAGTAATGACTTGATCGGGGCCTTGCGGCTCACCGGTTTTCAGTGCCAGCAGTTTGTCGCCGGCCTTGCGCAGGTAATACATCACTTC
>Ga0315899_10001701_pt1 | contig 25022 bp, 20 predicted proteins | sample LakEriMetagenome_2_FD_203518 | JGI IMG/M metagenome (GOLD analysis project Ga0315899, IMG submission 203518) | Freshwater fungal communities from buoy surface, Lake Erie, Ohio, United States - Buoy 4 MA112 | ecosystem: Environmental > Aquatic > Freshwater > Lake | place: USA: Lake Erie, Ohio... | reverse complement strand
ACCAGCTCAGCCCGAGAGTGTTCGCGCTGCGACAAAAGCCGAAGCGCACGTCCTTTGAGAGACAACTTAAACCCAGGCTGAGCCATTGATCAAGGAGCGCAACTGTGATGTAGAGCCACTGGGAAACCTCCTAAGCCGCGTTAACCGCTTCAGCCAGCAAGGGGATGCCCAATGATTCACGGACTTTGTTTTCAATTTCGTTTGCCAATTCTGTGTTTTCGCGCAGAAACTCACGGGCGTTGTCGCGGCCTTGACCGATTTTTTCGCCGTTGTAGGCATACCAGGCCCCCGATTTGTCGATGATTTTGGCTTCGACGCCCATGTCGATGATCTCGCCATGACGGCTGATGCCTTCACCAAACAAGATGTCGAACTCGGCTGTTTTGAAGGGCGGCGCTACCTTGTTTTTAACCACCTTGACCTTGGTTTCGTTGCCGATGGCGTCGTCGCCGCGCTTGATGGTGCCTGTGCGGCGAATGTCTAAGCGAACCGACGCGTAGAACTTAAGGGCATTGCCACCCGTGGTGGTTTCGGGAGAGCCGAACATGACGCCGATCTTCATGCGAATTTGGTTGATGAAGATGACCATGCAATTGGTTTTCTTGATGGTGGCCGTCAGCTTGCGCAGGGCTTGGCTCATGAGGCGGGCTTGCAGGCCGGGCAGTGAGTCGCCCATGTCGCCTTCTAGTTCGGCTTTGGGGGTGAGTGCGGCCACGGAGTCGATAACCACCAAATCAACAGCGCCTGAGCGAACCAAGCTGTCAACAATTTCCAGGGCTTGTTCGCCAGTGTCGGGTTGGCTGATGAGCAGGTCTTGCAAGTTGACGCCCAACTTTTGAGCGTATTGGATGTCCAAGGCATGCTCGGCATCGACAAAAGCGCATTGGCCGCCCACTTTTTGCATCTCTGCAATGACTTGCAAGGTGAGTGTGGTTTTGCCTGAGGACTCTGGGCCGTATATTTCAACCACGCGGCCACGCGGCAAACCGCCCACGCCCAAGGCGATGTCAAGGCCCAATGAACCCGTGGACACCACTTGGATGTCTTCAATGACCTCGCCTTCGCCCAAGCGCATGATGGTGCCTTTGCCAAATTGTTTTTCAATTTGGGCCAAGGCTGCTTGCAGGGCCTTGGTTTTGTCGCTGTTTTGTTCGCTCATGAAAATCTCCTTGAAAATCAACGGGTTAAAAGTTTTGCATTCAGAGTGTTGATCAAAGACTGGATGCTTGAACAGTACTGTAACGCCATTGTATTAGCCAGTAAATAGATTTTTTAGTCAGTTTACTTTACTATTGGCAAATGCCAGTCAATGACAGTTCAGAGCAAAACTTAGTGCCTAAAGACGGGCTTGCGTCGGTTTTAGACGACCGTTGGCGTGAGACCCATTTGGGTCGGCTGTTGGGGCATGCAATGCGCAGATTTGATGCGCGCGTTTTAAGCCTGATGTCTCACAACGACCAAGTGCCATTGGCGCTTTCCAACTTGGCGGCCAAAGACCAAATCAGTGCAGCGCACATTCACATCACACGGCATTTGTCGCTACAAGGTTCAAGGCTTACGGACCTGGCGCATGCGGCGGGAATGAGCAAGCAGGCCATGGGCAATTTGGTGGACCAATGCGAAGCTTGGGGCTTGGTCAAAAGAGAGAGCGACTCACGAGATGGCAGGGCTAGGCAGGTTGTTTTCACGGAAGCCGGCTTGGCGTGGTTGGCTGCATTTCAAACGGCTGTGGCACAGGCGGAAGAAGAGTTCAAGGCCTCAGTGGGTAAAGAAATTGCAACGGTTGTGGCATTGGGATTGGAAGCCTATAGCATGTGAAGAGTTTGTCGCACGCCAAGACGCACGAGCCAAACAAGCGATTAATGAAAGAATCACATGAACTGACCGGAGTCGCCTAAAATTTGTCAATGACCCCGATAGGGGCGCGCAAAGCCGTTCAAAGGCAAAAGCAGGAGACAAAGATGCGTATTTTGATTGCCGAAGACGATCAGGTATTGGCCGATGGCTTGTTGAGGACCTTGCGCAGTGGCGGCGCCGCCGTAGATCATGTGGCCAGCGGCTCAGAGGCCGATGCAGCCCTCATGACCAACAACGAATTTGATTTGCTCATTCTGGATTTGGGCTTGCCCAAAATGCACGGCTTAGAGGTTTTGAAAAAGTTGCGTTCACGGGGCTCAACGCTACCGGTTTTGATTCTCACGGCAGCCGACAGCGTGGAAGAACGCGTCAAAGGTTTGGACTATGGCGCAGACGATTACATGGCCAAGCCCTTTAGCTTGCAAGAGCTTGAAGCCCGCGTGCGAGCACTAACGCGCCGTGGCATGGGCGGCGCCACCTCACAAATCAAACATGGCCCCTTGATCTATGACCAATCAGGGCGTGTGGCCACCATTGATGGCAAGATGGTTGAGTTGTCGGCGCGTGAATTGGGTTTGCTAGAGGTCCTGTTGCAACGCGCGGGTCGATTGGTCAGTAAAGACCAATTGGTCGAGCGTTTGTGTGAGTGGGGCGAAGAGGTGAGCAACAACGCCATTGAGGTATACATCCATCGCTTGCGAAAGAAAATTGAGAAAGGTCCAATTCGCATTGCAACAGTGCGAGGACTTGGGTATTGCCTTGAAAAAATCCCAGGATAACGGTGCCGTGAACACCTTTGGTGAATGAGCCGAAAAAATTGGCAAATGTCTTTTTTTCGCCGCGAGCAACGCTCGTTGTTTGGCGAAATTTTAGATTGGATGCTCACGCCACTTCTGTTGTTATGGCCAGTGAGTTTGGCGCTCACTTGGTTGGTGGCGCAGGGGCTTGCAAACAAACCATTTGATCGCGCTTTGGTCTACAACGTCCAAGCGCTTGCGCAATTGGTCAAGTTAAGTCCAGACCAGCAACGCATTCAATTTAATCTACCCCAGCCCGCCAGCGAATTGCTGCGCGCCGATGATGCCGATTTGGTTTATTACCAAGTCATTGGACCCAAAGGTGAATTACTCGGTGGCGATCGCGATTTGCCGCAACCTCAAGACGAGGAAAAACTAAGCAGCTACGACGTCAAAATTCGCGACGATGAAATGCGCAGCCTTGAGGTTCGGGTGGCTTATACCTGGGTTCAATTAACTTCTGAAAAATCGACGGCCGGATTGGGCCCCGTCCTTGTTCAAGTTGCAGAAACTCGAGAGAAAAGATCGGTCTTGGCGACAGAAATTATCAAAGGGGTGATGCTGCCTCAGTTTGCTATTTTGCCCTTGGCTGTTTTGCTGGTTTGGTTGGCCTTGGTCCGCGGCATCAAGCCGCTGTCGGAATTGGAAGAGCGCATTCGCGCAAGAAAATCCGATGACCTGAGTCCTTTGGATGAAAAAACAGTGCCATTGGAAGTGGCCCCCCTGGTGTCCTCCGTCAATGATTTGTTGCGCCGTTTAAAGGATTCAATTGGGACCCAAAAAAGATTCTTAGCAGACGCTGCCCACCAATTGAAAACACCACTGGCTGGTTTGCGCATGCAAGCGGACTTGGCGCAAAGAAAAGATGCCGGAGAAGAAGAGTTAAAACAGTCGCTACAACAAATTGGTCGTGCCAGTGTGCAAGCTACGCACACCGTCAATCAACTGTTGTCATTGGCTCGCGCAGAAGGCGCTGGTGCCATTGATTTGCAACTGTGTGACATGGCGACCCTGATCAGCGAGGTGCTCAATGACTCATTGCCCCATGCCATGGACAAGGGACTTGACCTGGGGTTTGACGGTGTCGACACGGAAGAGAAGCGTCGCTTCTTGACAGTCCAAGGCAACCCGACGCTGCTCAAAGAGATGATTCGAAACTTGGTTGACAACGCCATTCATTACACCCCCAGCACAAAAGAGCGAACAGGCGTCATCACAGTACGCCTCTTGGTAGACCCCTACAGTCAAGCCTTGGCCGTGCAAGTCGAAGACAACGGCCCGGGCATCAGCGCAGCCGAAAGAGAGCGTGTGTTTGAACCTTTTTACCGGGCCTTAGGTAGCAATGTGGATGGCTCTGGCTTGGGCTTGCCCATTGTGAGAGAAATTGCACAGCGCCACGGCGCCACCGTCACAGTTGAGATGGCCCACCCCGGACAGACACCGCCAGGCGCTTGTTTCACCATTCGTTTTTCGGGCGGGCCCTTTGCCAATAGCCTTTAGGCTTTGAACAAGTTCAGCTGAAGCCGTTCGCGCGCGATGACTTCACCAACAGACTTGTCATTCGCTATCTTTTGAATGTGTGCCCACAATAGAGCGTAAGCGCTGGGGTCGATGCCAGCAATCGAGCCCCAACGGGTGAGCGTCAGCGCATAGGCATCCAAGGGCCCCAGTTGATCACCCGACAACCAAGCACGGGGCGTTGTGGCACGAACCAAACTTTCCAATTCAAACAACAAGCCTTTGTAAACCTGTGTGTTAAATTCTTTCAAATTGGCTTGAACATCTGCTTGCTCGCTGAATTTTTGCGGCATGAAAATATGTGTGAATGTCGGATGAACGGTGTTGTTCATCCAGGCCAGAGTTTCGATGGCCTTGGCCCGGGCCATTGGCGACGTTGGCAAAAACTTTGCTTCAGGAAACTTCTGATCGAGGTACAAAACGATGGCCACAATCTGTGTGATCACCTGTCCATCGTCAACCAAAACCGGCACTTGAGCGCGAGGATTGATGGCTTTGTAGTCGGCTTCGTGTTGCTCACCTTTGTGCAATTTGACCATGACGGGTTCGTACGCCACACCGGCCAGTTGCAACATGCAATGGGGCACAAACGAACAAGCACCCGGTGAAAAATAAAGTTTCAAGCTCATGAGGTTTTCCTTGTAATGACCAAGTTGTCGGGCTGGATCTGCTGCAAAGTGCGCGAGGGCTCGCGTGCATTCTCGGGCCCAAAATCCCAAGCTTCAAAGAGACCATCACGCCAACCATAGAGCAGCGCATTGGAAAGCATCAAAATCAGAATCAGCCAGCGCAGTTTCAAATGTTTCATTTTGGCCGAACACTCACTTCTGCGCTACTGACGCTCACCCGGCCTTGCAGCGTGTCAATTTGCAAGGCCCCTTGCGCGTCGACTCCTGCGCACACACCCATCAGGCCATCGCTGGTTGTGACGTCTAGACCGAGTAGTGCGTCGCGCGCCTTGAATCTATTTTGTAAAGGGCTGAATCCGTTCGTTTCAAAAAACCTCAAAGCGTCCAGCAAAGGCTTGGTAACGCGCTCCAAAGCCAACGGTGCGCTGGCCCCTTGCCAGATCTCAGAAAGAGCCGCAGCAGGCGTTCTGAGGTCTTTGTGGGTGGGCAGTTGGATGTTCAAGCCCACACCGATCACGGCATAGCTTTGATCGCCTTGGCTGGCCGCTTCTATCAAAATACCACCGAGCTTTCTTTGATGGCACCACAAGTCGTTGGGCCATTTGAGTTGGATGTCTTCGCCCAGCGACTCGGCCAAGCAGAGCCCGACGGCCAAAGATAGACCCGACCAATTGCCAGGTTGGTAAGGCAGGCCAATTGAAAAAGTGAGAGCATGCACTGGTTCGGCAACCCACGCCCGCCCTTGACGCCCTCGCCCCGCTGATTGGTGCTCAGCAATCAACAAAATAGGATCTTGAATGCCTTCTCGGGCTCGTCGCATCAACTCGCTGTTGCTGGAGTCGATTTCTGGCAGGATCTCGATGCTGAAGCCAGGCCATTGCGGCACCACGGACTGCCAGATGGCTTCCGCGGGCCAGCGATGAAGGGGAGCCCCAGTGTTCAAGGTCGCCTCTAATCAGTTTAGTGGGAATCAGGCCGATTTTTTCTTGGCCAACTTCAGCTCTTTTTTGAGCTTCTTGATTTTCTTTTCAATCTTTTTAATTTGACTGGGAATTTTAGGCGTTGCGGGGCGGCGTTTGGGAGCCAGCAATGTTTTGCGGCAATTGGCACTGCCACACCAGCAAGGGTATTCTGCCTTGAGCTTGGGCGTATAAGGCTCGTCAATGATCAAGCCATAGTCGTAATTGAGCTCTTCACCTGCCTTGATATTGCGCAGGGCTTTGATGAAGATGCGGTCGTTCTCTTCATCAGCTTCGCAGTTGGGGTTGCAGCTGTGATTGATCCATCTAGACGAGTTGCCGCCGTGCAACGCGTCAATCACCTTGTCTTCGTTCACATGGAAGTAGAAGGTGTGGTTGGGGTCGGAGGGGTCATGCGGGTGGCGATCTTGTGCTTCATCCCAGCTGATGACCTCGCCGACATACTCGTACAAGGTCTCGCCTTCAGCGATGTCTAGCAGCGCAAAGACGCCTTTGCCGTGGACGCCTGATCGGCGCACCTGAACCCGACGGCCAGCTGCAGCTGAAGTCGATGACTTAGCATCAGGCTTGGCGGCGGGTTTTGAGGTCGATTTTGTCAAGGTGAGATTATTTTTGACCACAGCGTGAAAAATTTGTTATTGTGAAAACATGTGGGCGCGCGTGTGCGCGTGCCCGTGTGTGTACACGTGCGCATGCGCGCACGCGAGACCGGATTGTATGAGATGAAAACATTGGTAATTGCAGAGAAGCCTTCGGTGGCTCAAGATATCGTGCGTGCTTTGACGCCGATTGCGGGTAAGTTTGAGAAACACGAGGATCACTTTGAGAGTGAAACCTATGTGGTGACCAGCGCCGTGGGCCACTTGGTGGAAATTCAGGCGCCCGAGAAATTTGACGTGAAGCGAGGCAAGTGGAGCTTTGCCCATTTGCCCGTTATTCCGCCCTACTTCGACCTCAAGCCCGTCGACAAAACCAAAACGCGTCTGAATGCGGTGGTGAAACAAGCCAAGCGCAAAGATGTGGGAGCCTTGATCAACGCCTGCGATGCGGGCCGTGAGGGTGAACTCATTTTCCGTTTGATTGAGCAATATGCGGGCACGCAAAAGGCTGGGCAAACCATTGCCTTGGGCAAGCCCGTCCAGCGCCTGTGGTTGCAGAGCATGACGCCGCAAGCCATTCGCGACGGTTTTGACAAGCTGCGCTCGAACCAACAAATGCAAGGCTTGGCCGATGCAGCCCGCAGCCGCTCTGAGGCCGACTGGCTGGTGGGCATCAATGGCACCCGTGCCATGACGGCTTTCAACTCTCGAGATGGTGGCTTCTTCTTAACCACTGTCGGCCGTGTCCAAACGCCTACGCTGGCCGTGGTCGTAGAGCGCGAAGAGCAAATTCGCAAGTTCATCAGCCGCGACTATTGGGAAGTTCACGCGCAGTTTGATGCGGCGGCGGGTACCTACCCAGGCAAGTGGTTCAACACGGCATGGAAAAAAGACGCAGAAGACGCAGAGAAAAAAGCCGATCGTGTGTGGACTGCGGCTGAAGCGGACGCCATTGTGCAGGCTGTCAAAGGTGCCAAAGCCACTGTCAAGGAGGAAGCCAAGCCTACTACGCAGGCCAGCCCCTTGCTGTTTGATTTGACTTCATTGCAACGCGAAGCCAACGGTAAATTCGGGTTTTCTGCCAAAACGACTTTGTCGCTGGCGCAGTCTTTGTACGAGCGCCATAAAGCCCTCACCTACCCCCGGACCGATTCACGGGCCCTGCCTGAAGACTACCTGCCTGTGGCCAAGGACACCTTCAACATGCTGGCCGACAGTGGTATGAAGCATTTGGCACCTCACGCGCTGACAGCGCTCAATAACGGCTATATCAAGCCTAGCAAGCGAATTTTTGACAACGCCAAGGTCAGCGATCACTTTGCGATCATTCCCACCCTGCAGGCCCCTTCAGGCTTGTCTGATGCGGAACAAAAACTGTATGACTTGGTGGTGCGCCGTTTCATGGCGGTGTTTTTCCCAAGTGCTGAATACTTGGTAACCACCCGCATTAGCACCGCGGCCGGACACAGTTTCAAAACAGAAGGCAAAGTCTTGGTCAAACCAGGTTGGTTGGCCATCTACGGTAAAGAAGCGGCCGACGAGGTGGACGATGCCAAAGAAGGCGACAAAGGTCAAAACTTGGTGGCTGTAGCACCAGGAGAGCAAGTGGGTGTGGGATCGGTTGAAAGCAAACCCCTTAAAACACGACCACCTGCACGCTATTCAGAAGCTACTTTGCTGGGTGCCATGGAGGGCGCTGGCAAGATGGTGGACGATGACGAATTGCGTGAGGCCATGCAAGAAAAGGGTTTGGGCACGCCAGCCACGCGCGCTGCCATCATTGAGGGTCTCATCAACGAGAAATACATTTTGCGCGATGGCCGCGAAATGATTCCCACTGCCAAAGCTTTTCAATTGATGACTTTATTGCGCGGCTTGGGTGTGGAAGAGTTGTCCAAGCCCGAACTCACAGGCGATTGGGAATACAAGCTCTCGCAAATGGAGCATGGCAAACTCAGTCGCGAAGACTTCATGCGCCAGATTGCCGACATGACTGAGCGCATCGTCAAGAAAGCGAAAGAATACGACCGCGACACCATTCCGGGTGATTACGCCACCTTGAGCACACCCTGCCCTACGTGTGGCGGCATTGTCAAAGAGAACTATCGCCGCTATGCCTGCGTGGGCAAAGATGCTGCGGCCGATGACACTGCGGCAGCAGGTTGTGGTTTTTCATTTGGTAAAACACCTGCAGGCCGCACCTTTGAGCAGGCTGAAGTTGAGCAGTTCCTGCGCGATAAAAAGATTGGTCCTCTGGAAGGCTTTCGCTCCAAAGCCGGCTGGCCATTCACTTCTGAAATTGCCCTGAAGTACAACGAAGAAGAGAAAAATTGGAAGCTCGAGTTTGATTTTGGCAATGACAAAAAGAACGAAGAGACTGGCGAGATTGTCGACTTCACAGGCAGCGAGTCTTTGGGGGCTTGCCCTAAATGCGGCGGTGCTGTGCACGAGCACGGCAGCAACTATGTGTGCGAAAAAGCCGTGCCGACAGAGGGCCAACCCACACCCACTTGCAATTTCAAGAGCGGCAAAATTGTGTTGCAGCAAGTGGTTGAGCGAGAGCAGATTGCCAAGTTGTTGAGCGACGGCAAAACAGATTTGCTAGAAAAATTTGTGAGCAATCGAACGCGCCGTGCTTTCAAAGCTTTCCTGGCGTGGAACGCTGAAGAAGACAAAGTGGTGTTTGAATTTGAGCCCCGCAAGAGCAAATTCCCGCCGCGCAAAACACCGGCAAAATTTGTTGCTGGGGCTAAAACAGCTGCAGGTAAATCGGCCACCAAATCTGCCAAAGCACCAAAGAAAGCCGCTGCGAAGAAAACAGCGGCCGTCAAAACACCGCGCAAAGCGGCCGTGGGCAACCTCACGCCCAGCGCCGACTTGGCCGCAGTGATTGGCACTGACAAAGTGGCGCGCACAGAAGTGGTGAAGAAGTTGTGGGACTACATCAAGGCGCAAGGCTTACAAGACCCGACCAACAAGCGCGCTATCAACGCCGATGCCAAACTCAAACCGGTGTTTGGCAAAGACCAAATCACGATGTTTGAGTTGGCTGGTCTGATCGGCAAACACTTGTCATAAAAAAACCCAGCCAGAAATGGGGGGGTTTTTTGCATTCACACCAAAGTGTGTGTGGCTTTACTTGGAAATGACGCGAACCATTTCTAAGCACTTGTTAGAGTAGCCCCACTCATTGTCATACCAACTGACAATTTTCACGAAGGTTGAGTCCAAGGCCAAACCGGCGTCGGCATCAAACACGCTGGTGCAGGGCTCACCGCGGAAGTCTGAGGCCACCACTTTGTCTTCGGTGTAACCGAGCACACCTTTCAAGGCCCCTTGTGATTGGGCTTTCATTTCTGCGCAAATTTCTGCGTAGGTGGCTTCTTTGTTGAGTTCAACGGTGAGGTCAACCACAGACACATCAGATGTCGGAACACGGAAAGACATGCCAGTGAGCTTTTTGTTCAACTCTGGAATGACCACGCCCACAGCTTTGGCGGCGCCCGTGCTGGAGGGAATGATGTTTTCCAAGATACCGCGGCCGCCGCGCCAGTCTTTGTTGCTAGGGCCGTCCACTGTTTTCTGTGTAGCAGTAGCTGCGTGAACGGTGGTCATCAAACCACGCTTGATGCCCCATTTGTCGTTCAATACTTTGGCCACAGGTGCCAAGCAGTTGGTGGTGCAAGAAGCGTTGGACACAATGGCTTGGCCTGCATAGGTTTTGTCGTTCACACCAAATACGAACATGGGGGTGTCGTCTTTAGAAGGTGCAGACATTAAGACTTTTTTGGCGCCAGCGGCCAAGTGTTTTTCAGCAGAGGCTTTGTCCAAGAACAAACCGGTGGCTTCGATCACGATGTCAGCACCGACTTCACGCCACTTGAGGGCAGAAGGATCGCGTTCTTGGGTCAAACGAATTTTGCGGCCATTTACGATCAGGTTGTTGCCTTCCACCGACACGTCGCCTTTGAAGCGGCCGTGCACGCTGTCGTACTTGAGCATGTAGGCCAAGTAGTCGGGCTCGAGTAAGTCGTTGATGCCAACCACTTCGATGTCAGAAAAATTTTGAACAGCTGCGCGAAACACCATCCGGCCGATGCGACCGAAGCCGTTGATACCTATTTTGATCGCCATGATCTATTTCCTTTAAAGTTAAATTTGAATTTGTTTCAAGTGCAGCGCGAAGTGAAGATTTATTTCTTCTGCAAAGCCGCTTGCACGGTCTCGGCCACGTTCTCTGCCGTGAAGCCAAAGTGTTTGAAAAGCACAGGTGCTGGCGCAGACTCACCGTAAGTGTCAATGCCGACCACAGCGGCAACACCATATTTCCACCAGCCATCGGTGCTGCCCATCTCGACTGCCACACGGGGCAAACCGGCTGGCAAGACTTCAGATTTGTAACTGCTGGTTTGACGATCGAAGGTGGTGGTACTGGGCATGGACACCACACGCACACCAATGTTCTTCGCGGCCAACAACTCTTGAGCCTTCAAAGCCAATTGAACTTCAGAGCCAGTGGCAATGATCACGGCTTTCGTCTTCTTGATGCCAACGCGTGAAGGCTCAGCCAACACATAAGCACCGCGGCTAATCTCGCCCAAATCCGACTTGGGAGAGTAAGGCAGGTTTTGACGAGACAACAACAATGCCGTGGGGCGGTCTTTGTTTTCTAAAGCTACGGCCCATGCCACAGTGGTTTCTGCCGTATCAGCAGGACGCCACACATCAAGGCCAGGAATCAAACGCAAGCTGGCAGCGTGCTCAACGGACTGGTGTGTCGGGCCGTCTTCACCCAAGCCAATCGAGTCGTGAGTGAACACGTGAATGACGCGCTGCTTCATGAGCGCAGCCATGCGAATGGCATTGCGTGAGTAATCGCTGAAGGTGAGGAAGGTTCCGCCGTAAGGGATGAAGCCGCCGTGCAAAGTGACACCATTCATGATGGCGGCCATGCCAAACTCGCGCACACCATAATTGATGTGACGACCCATTTGACCTTTGTCGTTCTTCACCACATCGCCAGCCAAGTTGATCCGCAATGCGGGTGTGGAAGATGTGTTGGTGAGGTTAGAGCCTGTGAGGTCGGCAGAGCCGCCCAACATTTCAGGCAAGGCCGCCGTGAAAGCTTCCAGTGCCAATTGGCTGGCTTTGCGGCTGGCCACGGTCTCTGCTTTGGTGTGCGCTGCAATGACGGCGTCTACCGCAGTCTGTGCAAAGTTCTTGGGCAACTCGCCCTTCATGCGGCGAACAAATTCTTTGGCCAAGGCGGGGTGTGCTGCTTTGTAGGCGGCAAAAGTTTTGTTCCACTCGGCTTCGCGCGCTGCGCCACTTTGCTTGGCGTCCCAGTGAGCGTAAACATCTTTGGGAATCACGAAAGGCTCGTGCGTCCAACCTAAGGCCGTACGTGTGAGTTTGATTTCTTCTGCGCCCAAAGGCTCTCCATGTGCTTTAGCGGTGTTGGCACGGTTGGGGCTGCCTTTGCCGATGGCTGTTTTGCAAACAATGAGTGTGGGCTTGTCGGGGCTGTTCTTTGCATCGGCAATGGCCTTGGCCACGGCTGCGGCATCGTGACCATTCACAGCGTCAATCACATTCCAACCATATGCGGCAAAACGCAGAGGCGTGTTGTCAATAAACCAAGGAGCCACTTGGCCGTCGATGGAGATGCCGTTATCGTCGTACATGGCAATCAGTTTGTTGAGCTTCCAAGCGCCAGCCAAAGCACACGCTTCGTGGCTGATGCCTTCCATCAAGCAACCATCGCCCATGAACACATAGGTGTGGTGGTCAACGATGGGGTGGCCGGGTTGGTTGAACTCAGTGGCCAACAATTTTTCGGCCAAGGCCATGCCCACCGCATTGGTGATGCCTTGTCCCAAAGGGCCTGTGGTAGTTTCTACGCCGGGTGTGATACCCACTTCGGGGTGACCGGCTGTTTTGCTGTGCAACTGGCGGAAGTTTTTCAACTCCGTCATGGGCAAGGGATAGCCTGTGAGGTGCAGCAAGGCATAAATCAGCATGGAGCCGTGGCCGTTGGACAAAACAAAGCGATCGCGGTTGGCCCAACGCGGGTTTTTCGGGTTGTGTTGCAAGTGCTCGCCCCACAAAGCCACAGCCATGTCGGCCATGCCCATGGGCGCGCCTGGGTGACCCGAATTGGCTTGTTGAACAGCGTCCATGGCCAAGGCGCGAATTGCATTGGCCATCTGTTGTGCTGCGGGTTGGGTAATTGCCATGGGGGCTCCAAATAAATAGTCGGGTTAAATTGACATGTAAGCCCATTATTTTACCGCCCATGCGCGTGCACAACCCCTACAGCATGGCAACATAGCGGCATGCCTTTGCACTCCATGCAATCCAATAAAAAACTCGATGCGTTACAGCACGGGGCGGCCACCTCGCCTGAGGGATTGGCGAGCGCCATGATTTTGGCTGCGGGTCGCGGTGAACGCATGCGGCCCTTGACCGACACCACGCCCAAACCCATGCTTGCAGTGCATGGGAAACCATTGATGCAGTGGCAGATGGAAGCTTTGGCCCGTGCTGGACACCACGATCAATTGATCAACACAGCATGGCTTGGCCCGCAAATTGAGGCACACTTCGGTTTGAACCACGCCTTGCCAAATGGCGGCAAGGTGAGTTTGCGCTACTCACATGAGGGCAAAGCGTTTGGCCATGCCCTTGAAACGGCGGGCGGCATTGTCAGGGCTTTGCCTTTCTTGGCGCCCGTTTTTTGGGTGGTGGCCGGCGACATTTACGCGCCCAAATTTGATTTTTCATCGCCGATTGCAGCTCAGTTTGCGCTAAGTGACAAGTTGGCCCACATTTGGATGGTCCCCAACCCTGCACACCATCCAAATGGAGACTTTGGCTTGTCCCCCGAGGGCTTGGCATTGAACTTACCCAAAACAGCCAATTTGTTCACTTTCAGCACATTTGCTTTGTACAAAAAAGAGTTTTTCGCCACCGCTTTGACGGGCCTGCCAGAGGGCAATCCGCAAGGTAAAGTCTCAGCGCTGGCCCCTTTGTTACGTGCTGCCATGGATCGCGGCTTGGTCAGTGCCAGCCTTTACACGGGTGCTTGGGCGGATGTAGGTACCCCTGAGCGCCTGAGGGAATTGAACCAATCACCTGCCACGCCTTAAACTCTTTGAACATTTCGAGAATGATCCAACAAGATGCCCATTGATTCAAATTTGTACGCCAATCGCCGTTCTCAATTGGCCGCCAAGATGGCAGCGCAAGCCCCCAACAGCATTGCCATTGTTCCCACCGCCCCTGAGCGACAACGCAATCGCGACAGTGACTTCCTGTTCAGACATGACAGTTATTTTTATTACTTAACAGGGTTTACCGAACCCAATGCTTGTTTGGTCTTAACTTCAGATGGCCATGCCACGGTGTTTTGTCAGCCCAAAGATTTAGAACGCGAAATTTGGGATGGCGTTCGATTAGGCCCTGATGCGGCCCCTTCGCAATTGGGCGTGCAACAGGCCTGGTCGGTGTCGGTCCTTGATGCCAAGTTGCCGACCTTGCTAGAAAACAAGTCGGTCGTTTGGTATCCCTTTGCAACCCACAAAGAATTGTCTGCGCGCATTGAAACGGGCCTGAACGCCGTTCGCTCGCGTGTGCGTTACGGCGCACTGTGCCCAGAGCAGCAACGCGATGTCTGCGGCATTTTGGATGAAATGCGTTTGGTGAAAGACGCACATGAACTGAACATTATGCGCCGCGCCTCCCAAATCAGTGCAGGTGCCCACATTCGCGCAATGAAACGATCTGCAAGCATGTTGAGAGCCGGTCAAGATGTGCGTGAATACCACCTGGATGCCGAATTGCTCCATGAATTTCGCCAACATGGCTCCCAATATCCAGCTTACGGCTCCATTGTGGCCGGCGGCGCCAATGCGTGTGTGCTGCACTACCGAGCTGATGCTGCGCCTATTTTGAGTGGTGATTTGGTTTTGATTGATGCAGGCTGTGAACTCGATGGCTATGCCAGTGACATTACCCGAACGTTTCCCGCTAACGGCAAATTCAGTCCGGCCCAACGCGAACTTTACGATTTGGTGTTGGCCTCTCAAGAGGCGGCCATTGCAGCCACACATGAGGGCGCACGTTTTGTAGACCCGCACGAAGCAGCAGTCAAGGTGTTGTCCCAAGGCATGCTGGATGTCGGCCTTTTAGATACCCACAAAGTGGGCACTGTGCAAGATGTGATCGCCAATCGAAGCTATTTCCAGTTTTACATGCACCGAACCGGCCATTGGCTTGGCATGGATGTGCATGACTGCGGTAGTTACATAGAGCCGTCGGAGGTTGGCAAATTCAGTGAGCGCAAAGACCCCTTGAGCGGGGAGTTGATCAAGGACCGACCCAGCCGCATTTTGCGACCTGGCATGGTCTTGACCATTGAGCCGGGCATTTATGTCAGGCCGGCTCCAGGTGTGCCAGAGCGTTTCCACAACATTGGCATTCGCATTGAGGACGATGCCGTCGTGACAGCGAAAGGCTGTGAAATGATCACGCGCGGCGTACCAGTCAAAGCAAATGAAATTGAAGCACTCATGCGTGCTTGAGCCCAAAAGCAGACCCTCGATTCGGGGGTCTAGAATCAGACCTTGCAAAACGCTGGGCTCTTCACTCGGTGAAGCCTGCGGCGCTTGCCACATAGGAGATCGTACATGACCCAAGACAATGCTGAAGAGCGCCGCGCTCAGTTGCGCCGTGCCGCCCTCGAATATCACGAATTTCCTACTCCCGGCAAAATCTCCATTGCAGCCACCAAGCAATTGGTGAATCAGCACGACTTGGCCTTGGCCTATTCGCCTGGTGTGGCTGCGCCGTGCGAAGAAATTGTCAAAGACCCCAACGCGGCATTCAAATACACCAGCCGTGGTAATTTGGTCGGCGTGATCACCAACGGAACAGCCGTGCTGGGGTTGGGTGACATTGGCCCCTTGGCCGGCAAGCCCGTCATGGAGGGCAAAGCGGTGCTCTTCAAAAAATTCTCTGGCATTGATGTGTTTGACATTGAAATCAACGAAAAAGACCCTGAGAAGTTGGTCGAAATCATTGCTGCCTTAGAGCCCACTTTTGGCGGCATCAACTTAGAAGACATCAAGGCACCCGATTGTTTCTATGTCGAGCGTAAATTACGCGAACGCATGAAAATTCCTGTTTTCCACGACGATCAGCACGGCACGGCTATCACGGTCGGCGCCGCTATTTTGAACGGTTTGAAAGTGGTAGGCAAAGATGTTAGCCAAGTGAAATTGGTCACCTCTGGCGCCGGTGCAGCGGCTTTGGCCTGCCTGGGTTTGTTGGTCAAGCTGGGCATTCCACGTGAAAATATTTGGGTCACCGATTTGGCAGGCTTGGTTTATGAAGGCCGCACCGAATTGATGGACGAAGACAAAATTCAATTTTCACAAAAAACATCGCAACGCACTTTGGCAGAGGCCATTGAAGGTGCGGATGTATTCTTGGGATTGTCCGCCGGTGGCGTGTTGAAGCAAGACATGGTGAAAAAAATGGCGGCCAAGCCTTTGATTTTTGCCTTGGCCAATCCCAATCCTGAAATTTTGCCTGAAGACGTCAAAGCTGTTCGCGATGACGCCATTATGGCCACTGGGCGAACCGACTACCCCAACCAAGTTAACAACGTTTTGTGCTTCCCCTATATTTTTCGGGGTGCCCTGGACAGCGGTGCAACCACCATCACCCAAGAGATGGAAATTGCCGCTGTCTATGCCATTGCTGAATTGGCGCAAGCAGAACAAAGTGAAGTGGTGGCTGCGGCCTATGCGGGCGAGCCCTTGGTTTTTGGCCCTGAATATTTAATTCCCAAGCCATTCGATCCTCGCTTGATGATCAAAATTGCGCCCGCAGTGGCGCAAGCAGCGGCTGACAGCGGCGTGGCGCTCAGGCCAATTGCTGACATGGAAGCGTATCGAGAGCGGCTGCAAAACTTTGTGTATGCGTCCGGCACCACCATGAAGCCAATTTACACGGCAGCCAAACGTGGCTTGAAAAAACGCGTGGCCTACAGCGAGGGCGAAGAAGAGCGCGTCTTGCGCGCTTCGCAAATTGTCAGCGACGAAGGTTTGGCGCGCCCCACCCTGATTGGCCGTCCATCGGTCATTGCTGAAAGAATTGAAAAATTTGGTCTGCGATTGAAAGAGGGCCTTGATTACGAGGTTGTCAATGTAGAGGACGATCACCGCTATCGCGACTTTTGGCAAACGTATCACCGCATGACAGAGCGCAAAGGCATCACGGTTCAAATGGCCAAGATAGAAATGCGTCGCCGCTTGTCTTTGATTGGAACGATGTTGCTGCACAAGGGCGATGTCGATGGCCTCATTTGTGGCACATGGGGAACCAACGCCACCCATTTGCCCTATGTGGAGCAAGTGATCGGAAAGCGACCAGGTGTGAATACATTTGCGTGCATGAACGGTTTGCTGTTACCCAACCGCCAAGTCTTTTTGGTCGACACGCATGTCAATTACGATCCAACAGCAGAACAGTTGGCCGAAATTACAGTCATGGCCGCCCACGAAATGAAACGCTTTGGCATCCACCCTAAGGCCGCCTTGTTGTCCCACTCGAACTTCGGCACGTCCAATGAACCAAGCGCAGTGAAAATGCGTGACACCTTGGCCTTGCTGCAGAAAAATGCGCCGTGGTTGGACGTGGATGGCGAAATGCATGGTGACATTGCCTTGGATGGCGAAGCCCGAGCGTTGCTGATGCCCAATGGCACTTTGCATGGCGATGCCAACCTCTTGGTCTGTCCCAACATCGATGCAGCCAATATTTCCTACAACCTGCTGAAAACAGCTGCGGGCGGCAATATCGCCGTCGGTCCTGTTTTGTTGGGCGCTGCCAAACCCGTTCATATCCTCACGCCAAGCGCAACCGTGCGCCGAATTGTGAACATGACAGCCCTGACCGTCGCAGACGCAAACGCCGTTCGATAGCGCTTGCCAGAAAAATCCCCTTATTGGGGAAAGTACTTGCATTTTTCATCGCATTGGGGCACACTAAGGTCTTCGAATTTCCGGGTTTACCCGTGGGTTTTGAAGGTTAAAAGTGGGTTTGCGGCTTAGTTAAACAGGAATGAAATGCGCTTCAAAACGCTTGATTTTGCTGCAATAGCCGTCTGTTTGGGCCTTTTTCTTGCGTCTTGCACCAATATGGCGCAGGCCAAGTCAGTGTCTGAAGCAGTTGTAGGCGCTCCCATTGCGTTACAGGATTTGCCCAAAGAGGGCCAAGAAGTCTATCTGCTCATCCGTCAGGGTGGGCCGTTTCGATACGAAAAAGATGGGGTTATTTTTGGCAATCGAGAACGGCTATTGCCTCAAGCGAAGCGCGGTTTTTACCGCGAGTACACCGTCAAAACCCCAGGTGAAAAGAGCCGTGGCGCCCGACGAATTGTGTGTGGAGGTGAAGAGCCTCGCGTGCCAAAACATTGTTTTTACACGCAAGACCATTACGCAAGTTTTCGGGAAATTGTGAACGTACCGTGAAAGCGGTCGTTGCCACTGTTTGAAGTGATTCTAGAGATGAGTGCTTGCAAGCGAGCACTCGGTATTTGTCAATCAAAAGCCCAAAAGGCTGGTTTAAAAATTAGAGAGTGAGAACGGCGATGGACAAGCCAATTCGACAGGACCAAGAGACACCCCTGAAAGGTGTGCGGACAAACATCGTCCAGTCGATTCGTGCATTTCGCGTGAGCGACCTGCAAGAAGCGGCAGATGGTTTGGGACAACACTTTTTATATGCCAATTTGTCAAAGGCACAAAGCAAACAAGATGTGCTCGATTTGATCGCAGCCCAGTTCACACTGCCGTCCCACTTTGGCAAGAACTTTGATGCTTTGTACGACAGCATGACCGACCCTCTGCACAAGTCGGGTCCTCAGCCAGGCTTCATTGTGGTTTTGGAACACATCCCCGCCAATTTAAAGTTTGACAAAGAAGCCCGCGAACAGTTGCTCGATATTTTCCGCGATACCGCAGATTATTGGGGTGACCGGAAGGTTCCATTCCGCTGCTTCTATTCTTTCTCTGTGGCCCGTGCCGCTACTGCGGGTTCCGAGAAGCTAACCGAAGTTACTCCGGAGTTGGATGCAGATGGCGTTGAAATGCTGGTTGAAGAAGGTGAAAAAATGCCAACCGATAAGCTGGTTGATGTTTCACCTTTGGCGCTTCGCATGAGCAGCCCCTTCAATGCAGGGTATTGGCTCGCAGCTGCATAATGACCATTTGCATGCTTAACTAGAAGCTTAGATCTGCAAATTTCAAGCTGCAACCGAGACCAAAAAGCGCAAAGGCTTAAACGCCAATGCGCTTTTTTTGGATGGAACTTCAAGAATTCAAAGAGATAGCCAACTGAAGGTATTCCTCTACGGGAACTTCTTCTGCACGACGTTGCACATCAAAAGAGCCAGCGAAACCTCGCTCTGTTAACCAAGCACCCAGTGTGTGCCTTAGCAGTTTGCGCCTTTGACTGAAAGCCACTTGAACCATTTTCTCTAAGAGCTTGACATCAATGTTGGCAGGTTCATTGCGCGGCACCATGCGCACAACTGCGCTGTCAACGCGTGGCGGGGGGTCAAAGCTTTCGGGCGGTACGAACAGCACATTTTCCATCTCATAACGCCACTGCAGCATGACGGATAAACGGCCATAGTCAGAGGTTGCAGGGGATGCCACCATTCGGTCAATCACTTCTTTTTGTAACATGAAGTGTTGATCTTCAATGGCGCTCACATGCCCTAGCAAGTGAAACAAAATAGGTGTGGAGATGTTGTAAGGCAAGTTGCCAACCACCCGCAGTTTTTGACCAGCCGCCAATGCCGTGAAATCAACGCGCAAGACATCCGACTCCACCACTGTGAGCTGATTGTGAAGTCGAAGGCGCAAAGCCAAGTCGCGGTCTAATTCAATCACGGTGAGGTGCCCTAAGCGCTCAACCAAAGGCTGCGTGAGTGCCGCTAAGCCAGGCCCAATTTCAATCATGGCTTGGCCGGCTTGAGGATGTATCGCATTCACGATGGCATCAATGATGCCTCCATCAGACAGAAAGTGTTGGCCAAAACGTTTTCGGGGAATGTGCTTCATTGAGGTGGATCGCGCAACTCAACATAAGCGCGTCCGCGCAATTCTTCAACCCATGCTGAATAAAGCTCTTCTATTTTCTTAACGCGAAGTTGTGTGCGAACCATTTCACGATGGTCGCGAATTGACAAAGGTACCTCGCGACGCTCTATCAACTGAATCAAGTGTGCGCCAAACCGAGAAATCAAAGGATCAGATATTTGTCCAGGTCGCAGGCGTGACAAAGCTTCTTCAAACTCTGGGACAAACTGGCCGGGACTTGCCCAACCTAAATCTCCTCCTGCTGCAGCACTCCCATCTTGAGAAAACTGGCGCGCTAAGTCGGCAAAATCAGTACCGGCTTGAATCCGTTGTTTGTAGCTGAGTAAGCGACTGCTTGCGGCAGTTTCGGACAAGTCTTTCCCCGTACGCAACAAGATATGGCGAGCACGAGTTTGTTCAATCATGGTGCTACTCAACTCACTTTGTTTTTTCTCAAGCACCTTCAAGATATGAAATCCAGCGCCTGACCGAACGGGATCAGAAACCTCGCCTTTGTTCAAGCTTTGCGTACTATCAACAAAGAGTGTGGGGTAGCGCTCGGTAGGACGCAAGCCCATTTCGCCGCCATTGGCGCCTTTGTCAAGGGCTTGAGAGAAGGCTTGTGCCAAAGCCGCAAAGCTCTCGCCACGTTTGGCGCGTTGGGCAATTTGTTGCGCTTTGAGCATTAGTTCAGCGGCCTCCTGATCAGAACTATTTTCTGGCACGGCAATCAAAATCATAGCCAGATTGATATCAATTGGAGTGCTGGCCATGGGATTGCCTGCTTGCTGATTTTGCATGTACTGCGCGACATCGGTATCAGAAATACGAGCTCTGTTGTCAACCTCCCGTTCACGCAAACGGCTGATTGTCAATTGGCTGCGCAGTTGCTCGCGAAACGAAGAGACGCTCAATCCTTCCAAAGCAATGCGCTTGTAGAGTTCTTCTTTGGAGACTTGATTTTGACGCGCAATGTTGAGTTCTGCTTGATCAACTTCTGAGTCGTCAATGCGAATACCATTGTCACGAGCTTGTTGCAGTTGGGCTTTCTCATTGATCAATTGATCAAGGGCCTGTTGCGTCAAAGCTTGGGCATTGGGTGTTGCGACGCCTGGTGGTCGCTCCTTTTCCAAACGCAGTTTCAGATTTTGAACCTCGTTGTTGGTGATGGGCTCTGAATTGACAACGGCCACAATGTAGTCAACAGAACGTGCTTTCAATTGACTTTGGGCCTGCGCCAGTCCTGGTCCAAAGACTGACCCCAAACAACTCACGGTGATGGTTACGCTTGTCATCACTTGAAACAGAAGATCGCTTGCAGGAAGCGCGCACAGGTTCGAATGGCGCATGGCGGAGTTCGAAGCAAAAAATTTAGTCATAAGTGGTAAATCTGGTGGTGGGCGCTAAATCTTCGCGAAGATATTGGTAACGGGGGATATTGTCGCGCAATGTTTTCAAAGGACTAGAGCCGACTCGGGCCAAACCCACAAATTCAAGTTGAAAAAGAATCCGACTGCGTGAGGTGCTTGTTGTGCTTTGAAGACGTTCATAGACGACACGACCTAGCCAGCAACCTGAGTCGTATTCAAATCCTAGCAATGTGTCGACCATTTTGCGATCCTTCAAGCTGAAGTTCATGCGGCCAACGCTGTACCAGCGATCGGCGCCTAAGCCTTGACCAGGACCCAGCGCCTGATGGTTACCAGTGGTCTGGTCATTCTTGGTAAAGGAAAAGTCTCGCAAAGGCCATTGCCAGCCGACGTCGATTTGCTCGCTTTGATCACGCGCCATGCGGTAGGCTGTATTGAAAACACGATAGGGTGTGGGATTGAAACGGGTGGTCAGCGTGGTGCGAGTCGTGCGATGGGTTTGTGCATCAAATTGCAAGGTTGAGTCGAAGGCCCAGCGGTTGTCCCAGCGTACGCCCGCACCCAGCAAAATATCGCTATAGCCAGATGACACGGGCAATTCCCCTGGAAGCCTCACCAATTGATCAGAGAATCGATACCGTTGCGCAAAACCAAAGCGCGCCAGTTCCGCACCCGTGTTGCTGTCAAAAAATCGACTGTTCACACCCAAAGTCACCAAGTTATTGTCTGCAATCCGGTCTTGACCGACATATGGATTTTCGGAATAAATCGTGGTGAGGTTAAAGTCTGTTGCGCCACTGTCGTAACTGGGCAGTTGGCTTTGGTCTTTGTAGGTTGTTCTGACAAAAAAGGCCCGGGGCTCTAGAGTTTGTCTCAGGCCTCGGCCCAAAAATGTGGCGTCTCGCTCGTAGACAAGTCCAGTGTCCAAGCTAAAAGTGGGTAGCAAGCGATTGGCTTCAAATTGTCCATTGGCAAGCGCTGAGTCCAACTGGTAGCGTGTGGCGTGGATTTGTATTTTTGGAATCACAAAGCCCCAAGGTTTGAGCCAAGGCCGACTGATTTGTGCGGCTGCAAAGCTGCGCTGGCCATTGCGCAAAACAGAACTCGTGCCACCGGGTATCCGGCTGTAGTCGGCTTCGAAGCGGGTGGTATCGGCCGTTGCATCCACATCAAAACCATTCAAATCCCATCTGTTGTAACGTGCCAGGATTTGAGGCGAACGATCATAAGGTGGGGTGATGGGCGAATGGATGTCTTGCAAAGTTTGAAATTTCAAGACCTGCGTCATCATGGAGAGATCACCTTGAGCCCAATAAAGGGTGCCTGATGCAGGCAGCAGACGCTGTGTCAGCGTTAAACCCGCTCGAGGAAAATCCCGCCAGTAGTTGTCGTCGCTGACGCGGTTCAAATTCAGATTCACGCCTAAGCGGCCTAAGGTGTTGTTGCCGGTTTCAATGCCACCGATATGTTGAGACGATAGGCCCCACCGAGATTGCTGACGCAGGGGGTCGTTGGGCATCAGGTTGAAACGTGTTTGACCTTGGCTGTCAGGTTCTAGGTAGCGAAACTCAGAATCAAACGCTACACCGCGTTTGCTCATGACTGTGCTGGTCAGTGTGGCATCGCGATTCGGCGCAATGTTCCAGTAGTAAGGCGAAGAGATCTCAACACCGCTGACGGTATCAATGCCAACCAGTGGTGTGAGCAAGCCCGACTGTCTGGTGTCGTTCAGCGGAAAAGTCAGAGACGGTGCTGCCAAGATAGGGACATCTTTAAAGCGCAGTTGTAAGTTCTTGGCCTGAATGGTGTCGTCTTCTTCATTCACTTGAAGGCTGGCCGCTTTGAGCACCCATTCAGGCAGCCAGCCAGGGCCTGGCAAACGCGCGCATGTGGTGTAGGTCGCGTTGCGGATGATGGCGCGTTGCTGATCGATGAACTCAATTTCAGAGGCCGTGCCATGACCTCCACCCTTAAGCAGGGTGTAATCGGTTTGCAAAAATTGGCCTTGAAAGGCGTCCGCCTGCAAAATCAAGGTGCTGCCTTGGAAGATGTTTCCTTCTCGATTGATCTTCACCTCGCCGGTTGCTTTCAAAGTGTCTTGAGACTGATCGTATTCAATGCGCTGAGCTTGCACAGTAAGACCTTGCTTGCGCAGCAAAGCAGTGCCTTCGATGACCATGTCTAAATCGGGTCGGGCATCGATGCGCTGGCCCGAAACAAACAAGGGAGATTGCTTGCGCTCGACTTCAGAAATTTTTTCTTCGAGGCGAAAGCTGTTCTGAAGAACAACACCAGGGACGGTAGCGGGCAAACTGAGGGCGGTGGACCCTTTGCCCGGACCCGTAACTTGGCCCAAGACCGGCGCGAGCCCAAGTAACATACAAGCCATTGGCAGGGCTTGTAGAAGCTTGCGTGTCTGAAATGTGGGGCGTGTCTTCAAAGGGCTGTCGTCCAGGTTGACGGGTGTTTGTAGAATGGATTATCCATGAGTGCCGCCCAATATGACCCAAGCACGCGGTCGGCTGGTGCGGCTTGGTATTTACAACTGGAATGAGAACTTGAAATCTGATCAAATTTTGACGTCGAATGTAACTTGGGCTGACCCTGAACGCCAGTTGGCTTGCAGTGCCTGGCTGGCGGTTTTGGCGCAAACCCATGGCCTTGTGCCATCCAGTTTGAGAATTGCATCAGCCGACGCCAGTTTCAGGCGTTATTTGCGCGTCGACACGCAGACTGGGGCCAGCCTGATTGTGATGGATGCACCCCCTGACAAAGAAAACTGCGAACCATTTGTCAAGGTTGCCAAGCTCATGAAATTGGCAGGGCTCAAAGCCCCCGAGGTATTGGCATGGCAGGAAGCGCAAGGCTTTATGCTGCTCACAGACTTGGGCGATCAAACCATGATGTCCGCCATCGACGCGAAAAACCCGCAAGCCAACCATGCCCTTTACATGCAGGCTGTCGACGCCTTGATTACCTGGCAATTGTCTTCCCAAGCCGGTGTCTTGCCACCCTACAATGAAGCATTGCTGAACCGAGAGTTGAGCTTGTTTCCAGATTGGTACCTTGCGCAGCATCGCCATCTCGATGTTCAAGGCAAGATGAGAAACACGCTGGACAGCACTTTCAAGATGCTGGTAACCCGCAATCTGGCTGGCCCTTCTGTGTTCGTTCACCGCGACTTCATGCCCCGCAATTTGATGATGCCCACAGGCGGTGATTCAGCTTTAGGTGTGCTGGATTTTCAGGATGCGGTGTACGGCCCCGTCACCTATGACGTAGCCAGTTTGATGCGCGATGCGTTTCTAACGTGGGAGGAAGATTTTGTACTCGATGTCACCATCCGTTATTGGGAAAAAGCGCGCAAGGCAGGGCTGCTCGACTTTGAAGATTGGCACCAAGACTTTGGTGTTTTCTACCGCGCAGTCGAGTGGATGGGCTTGCAGCGCCATCTGAAAGTGGCGGGTATTTTTGCGCGCCTGACTTTGCGCGATGGCAAAGAAAAATACTTGGCCGATGCACCCCGCTTCATTGCCTACATTCGCTCAACAGCGGCCAGGTACATTGAACTGCGGCCCCTGCTTCGCCTGATCGAAGAAGTAGAAGGCAAGGACGGCGTGACAGGTTTTGCGTTTGGCCGTTTGTAATTGCTGAAAGTCAATCATTGATGTCAAACTTGCCACGCTTTCATTGTCCAACCGCACTCGTGCCGGAGCAAGTGTTGAATTTGCCATCAGGCACGGCAAGGCATGTGCAGGTTCTGCGGCTCCAACCCAATGATGAGATCACCCTTTTCAATGGCCAGGGTGGTGAGTACAAAGCCGTCATCACGCACATGGGTCGTAGCGATGTGTCTGTGCGCGTGGGTGAGCACAACCAGGTTGAGCGCGAGTTAAGCGTTCGCGTCACTTTATGGTCTGGCATCACGGCCAATGAGCGCATGGATTGGTTGCTTGAAAAAGCCACTGAATTAGGTGCCAGCGCACTCCTGCCCATCACGGCCGAGCGCAGTGTTTTGAAACTCAAGGGTGATCGTGCAGATAAAAAATGGGCTCATTGGCAAGCCATTGCGGTTGCCTCAAGCGAGCAATGCGGACGCAACCGAGTTTTGCAAGTGGGCC
>Ga0315899_10001700_pt1 | contig 25036 bp, 28 predicted proteins | sample LakEriMetagenome_2_FD_203518 | JGI IMG/M metagenome (GOLD analysis project Ga0315899, IMG submission 203518) | Freshwater fungal communities from buoy surface, Lake Erie, Ohio, United States - Buoy 4 MA112 | ecosystem: Environmental > Aquatic > Freshwater > Lake | place: USA: Lake Erie, Ohio... | reverse complement strand
CAGGTCTGATTTCAGGAATGACAACACAATCAGCAATACAATCAGTGCCCAGAATAACAGCTGGGAAACATTGAAATATTTCTTTTCACGGGTCATGCCGATGTTGTTTCTGCAATGTTGTTTGTATGATTCCCATACTTACTGAATTGCAATTTCATTGCTTTAATTTCTGTGTCAATCACATGACAGTATTTCTGGGTAATCAGGTAATGGTAGGTGGTTTTGTTGATTTCATGCAGTGCCAGTTCCTGCACATAGGCACCATGCCTGACCTCCATGGAACGGTAGATAACCATCAGCGGTATCATGTAGATGGCAAGTACCATGATGTCCATCCATAACTTCCATTTGCCAAGTCCCGAAGCCAGTGCATCGAAAGTGAGCAGCAGCGAATTGGCATTGATCAAAATGAATGGCTCATCCGGATCGGGGGTCAGAATGTATTTGTAGGTCCAGTCTCCGGGTGGAAGCACCTGTTTTAGGTCAGACAGTGCCATGTTGATTTGCTGGCTGAACATCAGAATTTCCAGGCCATTGGCAAAAATTACAGCCAGCAGCGCCATCACAAATACCCGTACGAAAATGGTGAAAAGGTTGCGCGGGGCTGCAGGGTTTACACTGATTTTACTGCGAAGCTTGTCTTTGGCGGTAACTGCCCATCCTTTAAGGACTTCATCTGCATGCTGGTAGACTTTGCCATCCAGCGCATACAGATTGTGTTCCCGGTAGTGGTTTTCGTGCTTGATGTGATAATGTTCGAGTGTGCTCCCTTTTAGGTCTAAACCTGTCATCAGAAACAGCCGGTAAAGATTAAACACCACTGCACCGATAAATATGCCCACACCAAGGGCAATAAGCCAGCTGTGAAAGAGTATGAGCGAATACACGGTGGCTGAAACCGCACTAATCAAACCAATTACCAGCAGCATCAGTGTAATGCCGTTGTAAATAAATATTTGCCGCTTAACCACATCTGCAGGCAGTTTCTGCATGATGTCGCTGTCTATTCCTATCTGGTCGCTAAGCCGCATATTATTTTTTACTTGATTACGGTTTTATTGCTGTGGGCAAAACAAGGTGTATTTCCATTTAGTGTCGCTGCTGCCGCCTGTTACCCGCACCATGCAATGGTCGTCTTTGTTGTACTGAAAATCAAAGGTGAGCGCTCCACAGCATTTGGCTGCATTCTTGCCGCCTACAAAACCCTTTTCATTCCCCGGCACCTGATTGGTGGAAGCTACCAGGGTGCCTTCGTAAAACACCTCCATCTTATCGGGTACGGTTTCCATGTCATATTGTATGATTACCCTTCCTGATTGATTGCCCAGAATATGCTTTTTCTCGGTAATGCCACGACCTCCGGATTTGGCTGCCTGACTGCATCCTATGGTGTTGTCTCCATTTAAGCTGTCTATTTGCTTGCGCAGACGGGCAAGCTCTTCCTGACAATCCTTGCAGTTATTCAAGCCCAGGTTGCAACCGCTGGGATTGCACTTTTTTAATAGTAGCAAAAGCAACAGCAACAGAAGCAGCCACTTCAGAATATCCCATAACTTGGTTAGGCAACCGTTGAATTGCGTTAATATGGGCGGCTTTTCAGGATTGATGGGTTCAGGTGCGGGCGGTTGCGGGTCAGTCGGTTCCGGGGCATTGGATGGGACCTTAATTTTACCCAAAAAAGTTCCTTCTACAATGCCGTAGGTCTTGCCGTCTATTTCCCAGGAGTCTTTTACCCTTGCATCTTTGATGACAACCTGTTCGAAATCGTAAACAATCTTTTCCTGAATGTATTGTTTGTTGCCCGGATGCAGTTGAATATTGGTGACGTTGTACAGATAAAGTGCATCGCGGTTCAGGTGGTCCTGCGGATTGAATTCTTTAAGCGGTACTATATCATGCAATTCTCCCCGGTACAGACGCACATGGTGTTTGTCGGGGCCAGGCATGGGTTGTCCGTCCACCAGGGTGCTACCCTGATCGGTGAAGTAGTTCCCGCTAAAGGTTCCCTGAACAAAAAGAAATGGAAGCGACATGCAGCCGAATTACTTATGCTTGATTGTCAGGTTTTACGAATGAAGAAGGGTCTTTTTGAATATCTTCTTTTTCCTGTTTGGCAAACAGGGTAATGGCTTCTTTGGCGTTTTCTTCTTCTTTGGCATTTTGGTGTTCCACAATGGCAATGATGCGCTTAGGGTTATAGAAACCTTTCATCGTATGAAGCTTGTTGTTTTCATCAATGATATGCTCACGGTTGATACCCTGCTTGGTTTCCAGAATCTGATTCACGTTTTCGCTCATGTAGTCATACGGCGATTTGATGAGCATGAGTTTCAGCAATACGGGCGCAATTTCGATGAATACGAACATCAGGCGAATCATCCAGGCGGGCACAGAGGAACCGGGAATGGCATGAAGGGCCAGCAGTCGGTCCAGCAGTCCGTGTGATGAGTTGTTTACCGAGCTGAGTTCTTTGATTTTGGCTGTTTTTTCATCGTCATATACCTGCAGCTTTTTATCCAGGGCATTGATTTTAGCTTTTCTTTCCTCAATCCTGCCCATTACTTCAGAAGCCATTCTTTTGAATTCTTCGCATTTTGGACCACATCCGCCAAATTCTGTGGCGTTTTCTTTGGCTGCGCGTTTTTGGTAATCCTCACGTTCTTTCTCCAGGTTCTTTACTTCATCTTCAATGGTTGCTTTGTCTTTATTGAGTTTATTGAATTCCGGTGATTTGGTATAAATATCCTCAATTTTCTTGATTTCGGCCTTTTGTTCTTCCTGGTCCAGTTTGTAAAATTGCTTATCAATCTCTTTCTGGAAAATATAGACTTCCAGCGGAGCGGAGATGGTAAAGCCCAGAATCATGGCCATGGCCAGACGTGGGGTGGCGTTACCCAGTTCTTTCCAGGTGATGGTGTCTGTGCCGTCGCCTTTCCCCGTGCTGGATACGATAAAGCGGTCCAGGTTAAAGATAATGGCACCCCAAAGCAATCCTACCGGGATGGCAATGGCTGCATTTTCAAAAATGTAGTTGATGGCAAAAAACATAGAAAGGGCCGCGAGAATACCTGTTGCCAACACAATGCCTCCGATACCTATATATTTTACGTGATCGGCATAACTGGAATATTTTAAAATATCCTTGTCTGCACCGGCGCACCACCACAGAAAGCGGGTGGCACCTGTGGCCGGTTTGGCTGAATAGTCTACATGTTCATTCATGATGTATATTTATTTTTTATTGTTTGATTGTATTTGAATAATCTGCTTCTGTTTCATTGAAGAAATGCTTGATGGCATTGTATTTCGTAGTGCTGTAGTTATACACAGCCAGTATTTTTCGTTTGTCGAGTGCGGTATGTAAAATACGTCTTTTTTCATCGCGAAGGGCCACGGGTTCGGGGTTTAAACGGCTGATTTGCGGGCCAATCAGGTTATTTCTGTTTCCTGTCAAAGGTTGATCCCGGGTAAAATGCCGGTTTGTTGGAAATGATTGGGTAAGGGGTGCGGTATTCAGCGATCTGTCGTTCCCGGTATGGGCTAGATCGCCCAGTGGCGCTAAATCCAGCCGATACAAATCTTCCTCGGGAATGCGCAGGGTGGCAGAAAGGGTTTTCCCGCTAAAGCCCTTGGCTGTGAGGGTGTATTCCGGTTGTGACGCATTGATAATAACCGTAGCGGCATTTCCCTCCAAGGATTTTCCTACAGGGTGAATGTCTATGCTGCGCGCACCTGTTACTTCCCATATCAGCGTGGCTGAACAGCCGTCAATGAAAATCCCTTCTCCGGCTATTTCGGCATACAAATCTGTTCCATCGCTGTCTGTACCAACATGCACATGCGGTGTAGATTCCAATTTGAAAAATACGATTTTAAGGGGCTCGGGTTTTATGAGAAAAAGTATATACTTTTTTATGAGCGATGCATAGGGAATAATCACCATGGCGGCTACCACCAGCAGGAACAGCAGCAGCTGTGTGCTTTTATCGAGTTCGCTGAGCCATTCAAAAAAGTTATACATTATGCCAGGGGTCTGATATCTGTTAGTTGAAAGGAAGCCCAGTCAAAACTGCCGATGGCGCTGGGTGCGGTAGTTTCAAGCAGCAGGTAAGATTTTTGGTTGTGAAGGATGCTTTCTCCTGCGATATTGAGGTCTGAAACGGCCGCCATGGCATGGGCCCCATTGGTTCTGCTGGAGGAAGATTGCACCATACAATGCACAATAATAATATTTTCTTTGGGAATGAGGTGTGAAAGAATGGAGGAGAAAAACAGGGATTTGCTGTCGCAATCGGCATAGCCCAGAATAAAGCTCTCGGGCGGAAGGCTGAGTTCGTGGTAATACCAGTCTACGGTATCAAAATTGGGTTGACCGTAGGGAATGAATTGAACAAAGTTTAGCGCGGCCTGCACCCTGTTGAAATAGTTATCTTTGTTATGGGCTGCAAGTTGTTCTTTCAGGTCCGTTGCAATTTTTCCTGTCAGGGCATCAAACTGATGGATTAGCGTTGGATAGGCAACTCCCAATTGAGTATTTCCATCGAAGAACCAGCCATTGCTGTTAAAGTGTAGGTCCATTTCAGCGCGGGTGACACCGGGTGCGATGCCGAAGCCATCTTCATTTTTTTGGATCAGTTTCATGGGAAGTCCAAACGTATCTACTTGCTTGGAAGTCTCCTCCGGTTTGAGGGTAATGTGCGAGCGACCCTGTATTTTTTGAATCAGAGGATATTCATAAATGAATGAGGCAGTAGTGCCCTCCAGGTTTCCTTTAATGAAATGTTGGTAGGCGCCATATTCTTTCGGGGGTCTGCTGTAATCTTTGGTTTTGGTTTTATGTTGGGTTAGAAACTCAATCAGGGTAAGGTGTTTGTCCGGGAGGTAAACAGAATCACTGCCAGATCTGTATTGTATTTCAAAGCCGGCCAGGTAAAAAACCAGTATAATGCAGAGCAAAGGAATGATGTACATGCTTGCAATGAGCTTGGTTTCGTCAACCTTTGATAGAATATAATAATAAATAAAAATTCTATACTGAATTTTTATGTTGTTGTGTAATGAAAAACCTACTTGTTCTTTGCATAGTAGTCATCCAAGCTGTCTAAATTCATGGATTTTAACCATTTTTCTATTGAGTCAAACCCTTTTTCTTTGCACCAGTCCTTTAAGTCTTCTTTTCTTGAAGCTTGGCCCAAAGTATATTTATTATTCACGCAATAAGTGTTGTGTTCATTAGCTACCTGAACAGTTAGACCATAGTGTTCTAAAATTAGATTTTCAAAATCACCAATTTTCAAATTTGCTTTGATTTCAAGATCTTCAGATGCTGATTTTACATCGTTCCTGGTTTTTCTGTCAAGCCTTGCAAAAGTATCCTCTGGATCGGCTAACATCTTACCCTTGTATACACGCAGTGTCAATCCAAAATTATTTTTAAAGTTAGCTTGGACGGTTTTGATTTTTAGGTTAGCAGAAATATGGAAATCTGCTGCGTTAAATCGATCAAAGAAGTTAGATAGAAAACCCATAATTTAATATTGTTAGTTACAATGTGATTTTTTCAGCACCCTGGTCCATCAAGCTTTTATTTAGTGCTGAAAGCGTCAATTTGTCTTGGTCAGCCCCAGTTCTTGTTAATCGACCGCCTTTCTTAAAACATATTTCGCAATCAACACCAAAGGATTGTTTAAATCTATTTTCGAATCCGCCTACAGTAAGGTTCCCATTTATAGATAATTCCGCCTCACCTGATGGTGAATAAGTGTCTTTAACTAATGATCTGGCACCTGCGATGGTTAGTTCGTTATCAATACCTTTGCCGTCTGAAGTTCTTAAGGTCGGCACCAAATAGGGGAACTTTTGTAGAAATGAAGACTGAAATGTTTTGATTTTAATTCTTCCATTTACGATTACTTCTGACATTTTATTTGTGTGGTTGGTTATTCTTTTCAAAGATACCATAACATTTTTTAAAAAACAATATTTAAGTCGAAAAAATAGTTTTTGTATTTGTAATAATGGATTCTTTGATAAATTGACTTAATGGGGAGTTTTTTAAATCAGCAATACTAAATCTATATTTGACCTCTTTAATTAATCAAGATTTATAAGTCTGTTTCCCGGACTACTAAATTTAAGGACTTTTAATTGATTAGAAATAGGAGGTAAGCAATCATATTAGATGCATATTAGGGCTAGAAATCAAGATAAAATATACATCTTAGCGTGGGTTTAATTGTTTGTTGAACGTTGGATAGGGCGAATCAACCCCGAATACTCTTGATATATCCTTTTACCCTTTCAATATCACGCTTTTTGTAATCAATCTGATTTGCGATGCTTGCCATTGCACTTATTTTACTTTGTCTGTAAGTTCTTTTGTTGTTGGCATCTTTGGTGTTTTTTATCATATTGGAGTAATATTCAGATTTACGTTTCTTTTCATCTTTCAGTCTCTGCAAATCCTTTCGGTAATTTTCAATCTGAATTTTGTAGGAAGCGATTTGATTTCTCTGCGACGGTGTTAGTGGCATAATGTTTATTTATTAAGTTATTTTTTGATTAAAAAGTAAATTGCCGCACCTGCAGCAGCTGCCAATAATATCCACAACCACAATAGGGACTTTTTCTGTGGGTTTTGGATTTGATGTATCAATGTAGGGTTAATTACTTCAAGGGAGTATTCTCCGCGTTTGAACGGTTTTTTTGATTCCCATGAAACCACCCTTATACCATATTCGGCCACATGGTCTACCAGTATTTGTAGATCATTATTTCCGGATTCGGTATCAGAAGATTCCCATGTTCTTGAGACAAGGACTTCAATACCATCGGAAGTTTTAAAGGTTTCGTCAGCTTCAGTGAAATGAGATGCATTGATATCTAGGTCCTGATCTTTACACTCTTGTCTTATAGTGCCAGGTTGCACAACACCGTACAATCTTTCTGTATAGGGTTTGAATAGTGACTTGTAGTTTTTTGGCGCTGAAGGATTTAGCGTATCTGGTAACATTTCTTTCAATTCAGCAAAAGTTATGTTGGGGTAAACTTTAAAAATAGCAGCCACAACTCCCAGTGCTGTTCTGTTCATGGCTTTGCCTTCAACTTCAACCACCCCCTTTTTGAGTTCTTTTTTTTGCTCGGGAGTTAATTTATGTAATGTTTTTATGATCATTTCAATGTGCTGTATAAAAAAAGTGTTCGACATAAATATGTCGAACACAAATATTATTTAAATTATATACGATTAAATGCCAAATTTTTCTTTTGCCTCATTTAAGGTAAATTTATTATTTACCAGCGCTCCTGGCTCAACTTTAGCATCTGCACACGTAGCTACCTGAACTTTAACACCGGTTGCATTCTGGAAATTTGTTTCGAAATTTCCAACCATCATGTTTCCTCGGCATTCAAAGTTATCTACTTTTTTATCGCTGATGCTCGCTAAAGTAGCTGCATCATCAGCAAATTTCTGACCATGATATACCCTAAGTTCTAAGCCAAACGTCTCCCTGAACTGACTGCGAAGTCTGCCTACCGACATTCTTCCTGAAATGTTAAATTCTGCCATTTTGTTAAATTGTTTAAATTATGTTGGCAGCAAATTTAGAAAGAAGTATTTTAAAATGCAAGTCAATATAACATAAATATTGTGGATTTTTATAAAATTTAGAGTCATTAAGCTCCGAACTCAGATTGTGTGAATGATAAAGTATAATCATTGTTGACCAGCTTTCCCGGTTCTACTTTTGCATCAGGCCTAGTAGCTACTTGGACTTTGATGCCTGCAGCCTTTTCGGAATTAGTTTTAAGATTTCCTACTTTCATACTGCCCTTGCAAGTAAAGTCTTCCACTTTTTTGTTGCTTATGCTGGCTAATGTAACTGAATCATCAGCAAAAATTTGGCTATGATATCCCCTTACGTAAAAGTCAAATGCATCGTTAACTTGACTGCGGAGTATGCCCACTGACATTTTTACTGAAATGTTAAAATCTGCCATTTTAATTTATTTTATTGTGGTCAACAAATATATATATAACTTTCAGAACAAGTCTTTTATTTCCTGTATGCTTTCTGCAATGTATTGAGCAGTAATGCCTTTATTTTCGCTTAAGGGAGATAAATGCAATAATTCAACAGCCGATGCTGCGATTTCCTGAACTTTTAGATCTAGACGCATGGCAGGGAAACCCGCAAATGCGGTGGGTTTGAATTTTAAGAATTTAGCCCTAATGGCCTCGGGTAGTTCAATTTCTTTGGTTTCGTTTCCTTCGTTCAAAGCCTGAAAAATCCCTTTTGATTGCCAGTTTTTACCATCCTGTGAATATTCCAGCTCAAAAGCCTGCACAAAGGTTTTGTGGTGTGAAGCGCCCTGTATCTTAATGGATTGAATTTCCAAGGTTTGTTCAAACTGCACCTGTAGCCATTGTTTTTGGTCTGCGATTTTTGGGCACCAGAAATGTTTCTCGTTATTAAAATACGCGTTTTTTGGTGTATAATTCCTATTATAATCTGACGATGATGAAAGTATGCAGTCTGACCATTTTTGCCCAAGCCATGTTGCATCTGAGGCAAACTGATTCTTATTTTCACTTAATTGCCAGTTTGAATTTTCTTTAGCAAATGATTTCATTGACTCTACCAGATGGGCTCCTTTTATGGAATCCATAACATGCATCACAATAAGCTGATTCAGCTTGCTGCCGTCCCAATCAACTCCCCATCCTATATAATGGCCCACCTTTCTGCCTGAATATACATAATCAATGTAACGACATCTGCGCATTATATTTCTTTCAGAAGTTATTTGATTGGAAAACAGTGTTGCGAGTTCAGGTTTCAGACTGTCCAGGGTTTCATTGATTTTCGGTATTATATTTTCTAAATCTGGTAATTTTATTGTTAAATTCAGAATCTCCGCTTTGTGCATTGCGCATTGCATCGTTAGGGATTCCATGAATTGGATAACCATTGCTTGCGGTTCAAATTCTTCAATATTTTCAACTGGGGTGTAAATCAATAATTTTCCATTGAAATAATGTCCGGTATATCCGTTGACTGCTTTTTCTGACAGTTGTTTCATGATGTTGCACAAGGCCCTGTGCGTATCGTCTTCCGAGTGTTCGCCGGCCGACATCTGTATACTAAAATACAGTTGATTATTTAGGTAGTTCTGCTCTATTTTAAATTTTAGTAATATGGGAAAACCTTTTACTTTTTCTCTATAATCTATGGCATAGTATCCCAGCTGTGTACTGCCGTTAATGGCCTGGTTTACCTCAACGTCAAGGGTAAAATGGTCTTCACTTTCATCTGAAATCGTTGTTGATTTAACAATGTTGATATCTGCTTTTGTGTAGCGGTTTATAATTTGAATAAGGTCTGCGATTTTGTTTTTAATAATTTGCTCTTTTTCTTCCAGTAAAAAAGAATTTTCGAGCAAATTCTGATAATCTCTGTTAACTCCTTCAAAAAGACCGTTAAACAGGTTGAAGCTGATGTCGAATGCGTCGGTTAATCCAATAGGATTTTTTTCTATGTCATGATAATTTTGAACAAACTGAATTTGATTGAAATTGAAAATAAAATCCAGATACCACACATGATGATTAGCTACTTCGGTAAAAGTTCCCAGTTTTTTATTGTTAACATCATCCCACATCAGCAGATTGCTGTGCTTTTTTAATTCATCTTTATATTGATTATTGAATTCTTTTAAATGCTCTCGGAAGATACTTAACATTAAGCCATATTTTTCGATTTGCTTCCAATCTTTCCAGTCGGGTAGAAAACCGATAGCAGCTGATCCATCGGGATATAATGATAAATGGAGGGCAAGAAACTTGAATGAAATGGCATTTTTTGGGAAAATAGCGCACCATGCATATCCGGTCATCCTGCCAATTTGCCAGTTATTCTGGTTGGTTTCCCACTTTTCATTCTCATTGATACATAATTTTAAAAGTCTAGATTCTACAAAATCCTCTATAGATTTAAATGAAGTTCTGTGCCAGTATTCTTTTGTGCCAAATTGGTGTGAATCTGCTGTTATTTCATATTGACTTTCTTTGTTGAGGCTGTTAAATAAGTACAAATTCATTAGCCATTGCCAAGCGCGTATAAGATTGACGTAATGCTGCAACTCATCCGATCCGAACTGAATTACCCTGTTTAGTTTTATTTCGTCAAAATCAAGTTCCAATATTTCGGCTCTTTCGGTTAGCAGTTTTTCATATTGTTCTGCGTCAATTCCGTATTGCTGGGCAGTTAGTTTTAATATGAATTCATTGTAATTCTTCGTAATTAATGCATCATCCAGTGCTGCTAAAAATCGCTTGTCTACTTCAGGGAAAGGGTCTGGTATATTGAGTAAAGTGGCTACCTCCATAATCAAATCTTTCAGTTCATTTTTGGAGATACCCAGTTTGGTTTTTGCCAGGGATTCAAAGAAATTAAATTCTTCGAGGCTGATTTGCTGGTCGTTAAGTGCAGTTTTAATAGATTCTTTCAGTTCCTCTATGCTGGCCTTGTTGCGCAGGGCTTCTTCCTCTTTTTTGATTTCCTCAAGGGCTTTGGCACCAGCTTGTATCAGCAGTTTCCAGTCAGACAACAATATTTCTTTTTCTGCATTGGCAAGCACTTTTATGCCGTCTGTGTAGTCTGTTTCTGCAGCGATCTGATTCACTTCGCCGGAATCTTCATTTATCAGAAAAAGAACCCCATCCTGGTTGCTTTCAACGATATATTTACGGTATTCCCATATTTGGTTCAATTCCGACAGACACTTATAAAGTGCAGCCTCTAAATATGGATTTGTAGCATCGAAATAGGCTTCTGATATGGGCCAAACTATATTTTTACCATTGATTTCTTTGTGCGGATGAGCAACGCGGTTTCGTAACTGAATGAAAGTATCAAAAAAGGAAAGAAAGTTTACTTTTCCATAGTTTTGTGATAAACTTTTTTTAATAACGTCTGAATAATTAACATCAGATTCGTCGTCAATAAGGTGCTTTACTGTATCAAAAATTTTAATAAATTCCGATAATTCATTCATTTCATTGTTTCCATGAAGTAAGCCATGAATGCGTGAAGGGTTGTTTATTTTGTGCAGGTGTTTAGATCCGGACCTTAGCCAGTTTAGGTAGATGCCGAAGCTAATGTTTTTGTTGTTTTTTATGAATGATTTTTCCAGTTCAATATTAACATTACCGTCTTTTTTATATTCCCCAAGTACAAAAGAGCAAAGGTGCATTACTAAGCTTTCTCCTAGATCAAGCAGATATTTTTGTGTTGCTGATTTTTCGCGGGTTCTTGCAAGCTCATTTATAGTTTTTGCAAAATTCTTGGGAAGGTTGTCTTGTAATTGGTTTGTGTAGTTCATAAATTAGGTGAAAGGATTGCGGAAAAACTGTTATTGGGTACAATAATAACAAAATTAATGTTTAGAGAAAAGTTCTGTAGACATTTTGGTTTCTTCAACGTAACTGCCATATTTAAAATAATCTTGATTTTAACAGTATGCGAATTTTTAGCATTTTTGTAACTAATTCACCAACAATTTATTTTAAATCTTAACGCTATCCATCCAGCATAGAAACTACCTCTATCTAGTTCATTCAATACTGCCTGCGAACAAGTTGTTCTAAAAATTCAAGTACTTTTATAAAAAGGTTTAATAAATAATCCTCATTAATAAATTATTAATTATAAAAATAATCCGATTTTAAAATTTTATGTTCATTTCCAGTGAATATCCGGAATACATTTTTTTAATAGGCACCGGAGGTTGTTGGTTGTAAATGTGGTCATAATTGAAAGTTAATAAAAATTTATCAGATAACTGATAGTTGATTTTACCCAACATAAACCAGCGAAAAGATGGGTTGTTTAGGAGTGAGAATGCATTAGCCTGAATAAATGATTCAGCTACAATATCGCAGTTTTTGAAAAGTTTTTTAGCCGTTTTAAAATAGGTGTTAATTCGTATGCGGTTGAATGTTACTGCTTCAGGGTTTATTGGGATCTTGGAGGCATCTTCAACACCTTTATAGTTCCAACTTTCAGATTCATAAAAGCCACCCAGACCCACATAAAAATCGCCACTTTTTTTATCCAAAATTCTTTGTCGGATATTGGCACCTGCAAGTGCCCTTTTCTCCATGCCCCAAAGTCCATTCCATTGAAATTGAACATATCCTTCTATACTTGTTTTGCGCACATCGGGATCCCGGTATCGCCACTGAAAAAAGCCCTCATTCTGAATAATTTCCCTTCCTGAAAGAACCACGTTGGTCTGCCCCACCAACACCAGTGCATAGCGGTTTTTTAATTTTTGGACAAATTCTATACCTGAAGTAAGGTCGTTTATGCTTTTCTTTTGCTTGTCGTGGCTGAAAGTTCCCGAAATCAGAAGGTATCGCTTTCTATCCATAGTGTCTTTTAGTTCGCTGTCAATATTCAGGATTTGAGAATTTCCGGTATTTAATAGAAATAAACCCAATAATGATATAAATGCGTATTTATTCATTTGATTCCTTGGATAAGTTTTTTAAACAAAATATATAATGGAGGAATTGATTATTTTACGATACATCCAAATCAATAAAACATTTTTTTCCGTGGCATATTTCTTTTAACGCTACATTGCTGTATTCGGCAAAATTATTTTTTAACACCTCCCGTTTCTTTTTAGACAAGTCCCGAATCAGTTTGCCTTCGCAAAAGCGCACCAATTGCTGATGGTTTGAGATAATTAGTCCGGGAACTTCTTTCAGCGTGCCATCGTCATTTTTTGCAGCCATGGTAAAATAGCAGCTGTTGGTATGCCTAGTATGGCTGGTTCTCGGATTAAAGCACTCTGTGCGCATACCTACAATCATGGTGGTATTTCCCACATAATTAATGGAGGCCTTAATCGTAAGTAAATCGCCCACCTCCACAGGACTCAAAAATTCAACGCCTTCCACCGCAACAGTTACCACATAGCTCTCGCTGTGCTTGCTGGCACATACATAGGCTACTTTATCCATGATAGATAATATTATGCCGCCATGAACCTTGCCGCCAAAATTGGCATAGGAGGGAATCATGAGCTCGGTGTAAATGGTTTCAGATTCTGCTATTGTTTTCATTTTAACGTTAATGAATGGACAAACTTAATGTATTATTATGTAATAATGCAGTGTCAATTGGAGTGTGGTTGATATATTTGCCATAGATGAAGCCATTACCCACCATAGATGCTGCACTGATTAAAGTAACCGGCGTTTTTTCTTATAAAAAAAAGCAGATTCCCTCATTCATTTCTGCAGGATACAACAATATTCCGCTAACTGAGAACTTGCCACCTTCTGATGCATCAGATTATGATCAGCGACTGAAGCGGGAAAAAGAAAACACACGCAATTTTTATCGCGATACCTATTACCGTGAATTTTCATCCCTCATGTTTACCGGTGAAACGGATGATAAGGGTATGCGCGGATTACAGCGGAAAACAGAATTTACAGTAGGCATTACACTAGGTTTTGGGGATAAGGCAAGGCAGGTGGATGTCATTTGTACCCAGCAAGAATTATTTTTATTTGATAATGAAACAGGTATACTTTCACTGACTTTCAAGCCATCACAACATACATTCGAATATCTGAGTGACCTTACATTCGGGTTACGCTCTTTTGATACCAAATTAATATTTTCTGGAAATACCCTTGCTTTTCATGAATTCATCAGTAAAGAGGTATTGTGCAATATACCGTTAAGGGGCGCCAATGTCCAGGCCGATGATTACAGTGGTTCTAAATTTAAAATTTATACGGTTATTAATACTGTAGAACCTGATGATGGGAAATTGTATAGCCGCGATTATCTGGTATATGAAATTGGAACAGCTTCCAGAATTGGCACCATGGAGGAGCAAGGTTATAATGCGCCTTCCCTTAGCTATTATGAAGAATTAATGCAGAATAGTATCAAGGTATTTAATAACTATACAGGTCTTGCTTTGCTGGATTCTTTTACCATCATTGGTACGGGCGTGTTTCAGTATAAAGAAAGCAATTACTTTTCCTACAATACCTATAATCGGGTGTATTTTGCTATATATATTTATAATTTGTTTTTACGCTATAATTTATTCAGATTTAATGCTATTTTCAGTGAAAATCCGGTGAAGGTTAGGGATGAATTTGAGGGTTTTGTAAATCACTATAATTTCTCCCATATTTCATTCAACTTCTTACCCAACATATTTTATAAAAAAATACACGATGCGCTGGGTATAGACGCCGAGATTGAACAATTTGAAAAGCGTTTAGGAAAACTGGCGGCAAGCATACAGGAAGATCAGGAGAAACGACAGGCGGCATTATTGGGACTTGTTTCGCTGCTAACGGGTTTGTCATCAGTTAATGATATTCTGGATATTTTGGAGAAAGTTAGGGTTCAGGTGAACTGGTCTTCCGGTTTATTCTACTCGAGCTTGGTAATTCTTGTACTGTTTTTAAGTGTGCCTGTGCTTTCATATTTATTCCCGGAGAATGCCAAAAAAATTAAGAGAAGATTATTTAAAAACCGCAAAAAATAATGTTTTATTCAGTTTCTGAGACTGCTCGTGCCCATCTTAAAACCCATTTTGGATTGTCAGAGAAATGTGGTAGTATGTTTAATCCTGTTGTATTCCCTGATGTTAATTCACTTCTTTCTTCATTGATTCAAATGACACCTGTTCGCATTATTAAACAATCCAATAACAGGGAAGCACATGAGTATAGTTTTCCGGGGCTTGATTTTACGGGGTTTAATGGTGTGGGCTTAAGAAGGGATTTCCCGAATGCTGCAATACAAACTGAAATAAGAAACGGTTTTGAAACAGAATTTATTGAGGTGGATAGTATCATTCAGACCCGTTTCGTGACCGTTATTGCAGAACCTAAGGATACCAACTTTGATATTATTACGGTCTACCCGGGCAAATATGCTCCGGCCTTTCCCTATGCCGGTATGGGAAAGGAAGAGCAACTAATAGCCGAAAAATTCTGGAAGGATCATATACTGTTAAGGCTGAATAATGCTATTAATCTAGGCTAAACAGTTAAAATATTTAGATCGTATCATTTGAACCAATGGTCAAATCCAAAAACAACAGTCCAAATGGCTAACATTAGTTATCCACATTTTACTTTTTTTTACGTTTGTTGGCAGTTGCCATTGTAAGTGGTTGTGAAAACAAAGAAAATCAATAAAATCAGCATTCTTGGCGTGTAATATCCGTTTTTATTGTGGGTGAAAATCGGGCTTTAGATGTGGATAGCGACCCGTAATATACAAAAAAAATCAAAACCATGCAAACACAAATTATTAAAGTTTGTTCATTTGTGTACATCATTAAATACATACACGTATGGAACATTTCAACCTATTGACGACGACTAACGTCATCGCAGCCGACAACTACGTAGCATTTACGTTCTTCATCGGCACAATGGCCATGATGGCCGCTTCTGTGTTCTTCTTCTTTGAACTGGGTAACACCGCTAAAAGCTGGAGAACATCTGTTCTGGTATCCGGTATCATCACCTTCATTGCAGCTGTGCACTACTACTACATGCGTGGCTACAACCTGGAAACCGGTGGAGAGTCTCCTGTATTCTTCCGCTATGTTGACTGGTTGCTGACTGTGCCTTTGATGTGCGTAGAATTCTACCTCATCACCAAAAAGGCAGGTGCCAAAGTAGGTCTGCTGTGGAAACTCATCTTTGCTTCCGTAATCATGCTGGTTACCGGCTACTGGGGTGAAGCGGTTGCCCGCAATCAGGCTGCCTTCTGGGGTCTGGTATCTGGTGCTGCCTATTTCTGGATCGTGTGGATGGTATGGAAAGGCGAAGTTGCTCAGCTTTCAAAAGCCAGCAGCCCTGCTGTACAGAAAGCCATCGATTCTCTGCTGAAATTCGTAGTTATCGGATGGGGTATCTATCCTCTGGGTTACCTCGTAGGTACTGCCGATGGTCAGTGGTATGAGTTCTGCAAGAACTGGAACCTGAACATGGACATCATCTACAACATTGGTGATGCCGTAAACAAAATCGGATTTGGTCTGGTAGTATATGCCCTGAGCAGAAGCGAAGACTAAGATTTAATTGTAATTTTTCAAAAAGGGGTTCTGAGCTTATCATGAACCCCTTTTTTTTGAAATAGCCATGATAACAACACAGCCCATACATTGCGATTACCTGTTTGCAGGAGCCGGTGCATCTGCCATGTTGTTGCTGTTGCGCATGGAGAAGGCAGGGTTGCTCGCCGGTAAAAAAGTGGTGCTTGTTGATGCAGATTTTACTTCGCTTAAACGAAAGACCTTTTCTTTCTGGGCAAAACCTGACGACACGCTGCTTGCAGACTGTGGCAGCTTAATTCAAAAAAGCTGGGATTATTTGCGGATAAACAGGGAAACGCCCAAAAACCTTCATCCGCTGCAATACCATTGCATACCCGGGGTTACTATGCATGAGGCACTTAACGCCCTGGTGGAGCGTAATAATATTGAACGTTTAGAAATGCCGGTACTGTCCATGGTTTCAGTGGGAGAGAGTGTGGAGGTTTCTACCGATAGGGGTATGATTATTGCAGGGCATGTTTATGACAGCCGGCCTGCAGGGTATTTGCCTCCAAAGCCCAATGAAACCGCCCTTTTTCAATCATTTATCGGTTATGTAATAGAAACCACCCAGCCGCTGTCAAATCCGGAAATCATGGATATGATGGATTTTAATGTGGAGCAGCAGGACGCAACCCAGTTTATGTATGTGCTGCCCATGGCAGAAAATAAGGCCCTGGTGGAACTTACCCGTTTTGGCGCGCAAATCATCACCGATACAGAAGCAAAGCCGGTGTTGGAGCAATATATAGCAAATTACTTTGGAGAGGCCAGAATACTTGAAACCGAAACGGGCTGCATTCCCATGTGTTCGGCGCCGCTCAGGGTGCATGAAATGCGGGGGGTGACCCGGCTGGGAGGCAGGGCAGGAGCCATTAAACCGGGAACCGGTTATGCCTTTAAAAATATGCATAGGCATGCGGTTGAAATTTGCCAAAATTTGCAAGAGGGCCAAGCTGCCAAACCACTTGTTTTCTCCGCCCGCTTTCGTTTCTACGACCGACTCCTGTTGTGGATACTCTGCAATAAACCCGAGTGGGGTAAACCCATTTTTCAGCAGTTATTCAAGAAAAATCGCACCCCTCGAATATTGCGCTTCCTGGATGAGAAAACTACATTGATTCAGGATTTGGGAATTTTGATGAGTTTGTCTTTCCGTCCTTTTTTGGCTGCTTTAAGGCAGGATCTTAAATATAATCCGCCTGCTGTTTCCAAGCCAGCAATATTAACCGCAATTGCCCTGATACTGTGGCTTATTTATGGATTATCGCCCTCATGGTATTTACCCCTTCAGTGGGTGCTGCTGACAGCGGGTTTGCTGGCTGTGGGAATACCCCACGGTGCCTTAGATCACCTGCTGGAATCCGGTAAAATTCATGGAAAACCCCGACCTGTTTTTATACTAAAATATCTGGGCATTATGCTGTTGTATCTGCTGTTATGGCAATGGTTTCCGGTTGTTGCCCTGTTGATTTTTCTGTTGTATTCGGCATTTCATTTCGGGCAGGCAGATATACAGGAATGGCAAATTGGTCGTTTGCCGCACATCAAATCATTTTTTTGGGGGGTGCTGATTCTTGGCATCATCCTGTTTTCCCATGTTTCTGAGGTGGCTCAGATTTTAAAAGGGATGAATATCCATATTTCAATGGTGCCCGATAATGTGGTGGGCTATGCAGCACTGCTTCCGGCATTTGCCTGGGGGCTGCACGAGAAAAAGCCGGCGATTTTGTGGAGTCTGCTAATGCTGACAATCGGGATGCATTTGCCGGTAATTTCTGCCTTTGGTTTGTATTTTATTGGGCAACACAGCATGAATGGCTGGATGCATCTCAGGCAAGGCATGCGGGCAGGCAATCGATTGCTTTTTCTGAAGGCATTGCCGTTTACCCTGGGCGCAGTTGCCTTGTTAACGGGTTTCTTTTTGTTGACAGAAGCTCAATTTATCCCGTGGAATAAAGAACAATTTATTTCTGTATTTTTTATATTTTTGGCCTGTCTCAGTATGCCGCATGTTTGGGCCATGCATCGTTTCTACAAACAAAAAATGTAGCGCATATATAACCATTGAATGGTTATATAAATTTAATACAATTCCCTGTGTCAATCTTGATTTAACGGGTTAATTTTGAGTTGATTAACTTAAAATGATTAATATGAAAGCCATAATCAGCAAAAAATTATTGCTATTGACAGGACTGTCGTTATGGTTTTCGTTGTCTTTTGCCCAAAATTCCCGGGATGCTACTACATCTTCTGTGATTGTTTTGCGAGCAGAAGATGATTTACCCGGTAGTAAACCGGCTTGGGTATATGTGGACGGAATGAAAGAATGCAGTCTTACCGCAGGTCAGCATATGATCTTGTCACCTACCATTGGTGAGCATACCTTTTTTGTTTCATTTTCTGCCAAAAGAAAGCTGAAAGCCAGAGAAAATGAAACTGCCTTCTCCATTAAATGTGAAGCCGGAAAAACGATGTATCTGCATATTGTGAGTAATCCTGCCAACCGAAAAAATGTGTCATGCACACCCATTGTGGAAAGCAGCGCCAAAAAACTATTGCAGGATAGTAAAATGAGGGATTGCCCGTCAAAAAAATAGCGATTGATACCCGCGGGGTCATGCTAACGTGAATTGTGGTTTTTGCCCACAAAAAACCGGTAAAGCATCCTCTTAAATATAAGGGATTTTTATAAAAATTCAATATTTCGTCAAGGTTGACGGATTTTGCCTGTTTCTTGGTTTCGCCCGGAACTTTGTATCTCAATTTTAAATTATCTCTATGAATCACACATTTTACAAAGAAGACGGAATCTGGTACATCGACTTACCCGAATTTTTAAATGCCGGCCTTGGCACCAAAGCCAATCTGATGATGGTGGCCGGTGCAGACACCTTTTTGGAAAGGGTATCCGGAAACGGGCACCGTGTTCAGGTGGAAATCAGCACTGATTCCGCTGCCCCGTTTGATTATCAACTGCAAAAAGTAAGAGATGGGTTGGACAAGGAATTGCTGGCGGATATTGGCCACGCCCCGGTGGATTACGGCGCCTATTACAATGTGCTGCAGATTAACCACGAACTGTGGCTTTGTCCTGTAACCGAGTACGTCTTTGGCGGTGGCTACCCCGAAGAAATTTACATTAAGGTTCTTGCTGTAGATTAAGTGCGTAATAATGAGTTTAATGGTTTATTAGTTTAATGGTAAAAGCGAATGCCCTTATTAAATTAATAAACTATTAAACCAATAAACCAATAAACCAGTAACAATAAGTTTAATGGTAAAAGCGAATGCCTAGATCAACCAATAGACCAATAAACCAACCCACCAATCCACCATAAGTTTAATGGTTTAATAGTGTAATGGTAAATACAAATTCCCCTAATCAACCAATAAACCAATCAACAATTAGTTTAATGGTGAATACGGTTTCCCTTACTAAACCAATCTACCAATAAACCAATCTACCAATAAACCAATAACCAGTAAACCAATAAACCAATAAACCAACCAATCCACCATGTGCGAATTATTAGCCCTTCATTTTAATCAGAATATCAATCCCCGTTTTTCTCTCAAAGGTTTTCAGCAGCGAGCCCGCGTGCACAGCCACGGCTGGGGCCTGGCCTGGTTCCCAGACGGTGAGGCCCAGATCATCAAGGAACCCCGAAATGCCATGAACAGCAGTCTGTTTGAGGCAATCTATGATGGCCCCTGGGTGAAAAGCAAAAACATCATTTCCCACCTGCGCTTTGCCACGCATGGAAAACACTTGCAGCAAAACACCCATCCGTTTATGCGTTATTACCGTAAAAAGAGCATTGTATTTGCCCATAATGGCGTACTGAATGGCCATGAATCGCTTGCTTTGAAAGGATACCAGCCCGTTGGACAAACCGACTCCGAACATGCTTTCTGCCATTTGCTGGGTGCGATGAAAGAACAAAAGCTGGAATTAGAGCGGCCGGGCCATTATCCGAAAATTCAGGACATCCTGAAACACATCAATATCCTGGGAAAATTCAACTGCATTTTCAGCGATGGAGAGCGGTTGTTTGTGTACCATACCGCCACACCCGGCAAATCCCTGCACTATGCCATCCGCAAGGCCCCGTTCGGCAGGATTACACTGTCTGACCTGGATATGTCCCTGAACCTGGAGGATGAAAAAAATCCGGATACCCGGGGTGTGGTGATTGCCACGGCGGCCATAACAGATAACGAAAACTGGCAGGCACTGCCCAAAGGTCAATTGTTTGTTTTTAAAGATGGAGTTTGTATTTTTGGAGAAATACGAATGCATGATACTCCAGCCCATCTTTGAGAAAATTTCTGACAGACTTAACTTTTTATTTCCTCCCAACAGTTTCGTTTACATCAACCTGAGCCCGGATTCAAATGGGCGCCTTTCCACCGGCATGCGTTTTGCGCTGTGCGAACAACTCGAGCAGCATGGCATGTCGCTGGCGTTTCCCCCCGACCTGGACAATGACACGCTGGATCTGTCTCAGACAGATGAAGATTACTGGACCTACCATTTCCCGGGGTTAAAATCGCTGCACCGCCGCAAGCAGGGTATTCTGGTGGGGGAACTGCTGCGCGGTGTGAACCTGCAACTGGCCGGCCACCTGATGCTGCGAAAGCTCAATATTGAGGCAGATCAACAGCATTATCTGCTCTATTTTGGGTATGATGGTACCTGGTGCTGCGCTCATCGTGAATTTCAATCAGAAAAAGCCATGTGCGGCCTTATGCTGCAGATAGCACAAAGCGGCATTCCGTCAAGCCCCGAACTGAATTACAATGCTTCAATTGATAGGGAACAGTCGTTTAAAACTACGCCCGATATCTCCGACAATAGGCAAAACTGGCTCAGAAACTTGTACGACAGTATTGTTGGAAGTCCCGATTTCCGGGAGCCGGCAGTAGATTACGATAAGCAGGCAATACTGGAAGACGAGGATGTGTTACGCACCCTGCAGGCCATTCAGCGAACAGAAACCGAAAAGGGATTTTACAAAGTTATACGGGCATTGTTGCTGGAAGTTTATCATCACCCGCAGGCAGGCAGAGAGCTTGTACCTGTGTTGGGTCAGATTATGCTTGAAGCTGAACGCAGGCCATTTCGCCTGGAAATTAACGGTTTCAGAAACAGCATTGATTTTGAAGAGATTGATACCTTTGTTCAACTGAAACCCCTGGATTTTTCCCTGTACCGTCTGTTTTACAATCATCCCAATGGTTTTAAATTGAGTGACAGGCCTCAATACCTGGATGAAATGCGCAATATTTACCGCGGGGTAACCGGCATAGAAGACGAAGACCGAATCAACAGCATTCTGGAGCCCATGTTCATACTCTCCAAAGACAACAGCAGCATGAATCAGAGTATATCCCGTATAAAAGCGAGATTCCGCTCTCGCATGGATGTAAGTTTGATACAACCTTACATCATCAGCGGAGAGCGGAACCGTCCCTATCGCATTGCTGCGCTTACAGCCTAATCTCCGTTACGGATTAGGGTTTTTCAATTTTTGCAAATACGCCATTTTTTTGTTGTATTCTGCGTAATTGTGCTCATTCACCATATCCCGCATGCCGGCTGAATTTTTGCTGAAATAGCCGTGGTTCTTAATGTTCAGGGCCTCAGCGGCTCTCCACACATCGTGGTCGGTGCCGTAGTAGGTAAACTCCCAGCCCTTGGTTTCGCATTCGCCAATGTACTGGCGGATACCGGCAGTGGTCCATTCGCGGCTGCTGTTTTCCTCGCCGTCTGTAAGCACAAATACGCTTACACGGGTGCTTTCTGCGGGCAGGTTTTTTACAAACAGGTAATTTTCCAGTTTCTTAAGGGCATTGCCAATGGCGTCGTTCAGCGGCGTGCCTCCCATAGGTCTGTAATCGGGAGCTTGGCCGTTCCAGCGCTGCACCTCCTGAAAAATCAGGCGCTCATTGAAGCGATTGTCTGCAAAGGTCCATAGGTTCACAAACTGCTGCAGTTCGGGCATTTCGGTCTGTTCCTGTTTGATTTTTTCCAGCAAGCCAATAAAGGTTTCGCGGGTGCTTTCGGTCACGGAGGCCATGGAGCCGCTTTCATCAATAATAAAGAGATTGACGGCATTTGCGATGGTGGTTTCAGTTGTTTTGTTCATAATAAAAAATAAATTGGATTGAAATGTGTTCTACAAAATTGCATGGGTTTGGAGCCATCCCCATTTATTCGTCAACGTTGACAAAAAACAACCATTTTGTAAAATCCCGCTATATTTATGTGTGCACACACAAACACACGCACGCGCGCATACATAGATACATACGCATACATACATACATCCATACATACGTGCATCGGTTACTACAGGGATGTTTGCTGCCACAAAGAGGTATTACCCCTTGGTATGCCAAAACAGGTACCTGCGCACAATTTCTTCCATGGTGCAGCCGTTTTTTTCCATGAGTTTCATCCGCTGATTCCGAATCGTATAAATGGATTTACGTGTTTCTTCAGATAGCTGTAATGTGGTTTTCCCCTCTATCTGGGCCAGTATAACAAATTCCTCTGCCTGTGTAAATAATACCCTGGGTATTTCTTCGGAAACACGGCTTTTTACCTTTCCCAGCTCAGAGCAAATCGAGCAACGGTAAAATCCATCGTTTACTAAATTTTGTATGCCCAGTTTTAAATCTTCAATGGGTGCTGACTTGGCCACAACCACCCTGGCCTTGTATTCATCGCAATGCGCAAGTATGGTGGAGTTCATATAGCCCGAAAAAACCATAAAAGGAATTTTCAGTTCCTTGCATTCTTCCATGAGTTCCAGCTGCTTGTATTCGCCAATCTGAATGTCTGTAATAACATAATCCGGCGGGCTTGATTTTAAAGTCTGCAGCGCATTTTTCCAGTCCAAATGATGCTCAATGGTTGTAGATTCTGAAACCTCTCTCACAATCATTTCAAGCAAATGGAAAATTCCCGGGTGGTCCTCCAATATCAGAATTTTCATGTATTGCTAATCAATGGGAAAGATAATGTTTTCCTTGTAAAAACCGTCATCGTATTCGCTTTGAATACGTGCTTTTAGCACTTTTAGCCTTTCTTTGATGATGAATAAACCCCTTCCGCCACTTCGCCTTTTTGATTTTGTAATTTTGGAGTTGTTTGGATGGTTGGCCAAATAGGAAATGGACAGCAATCCCTCTTTATCTTCAATGGTTTCATATAGCCCGATAAAGATTTTGGGAGGTCTTTCATGCGTCACAATGTTTGAAATTTTCTCCTGAAGCAATCGATACAGCTGATGCATCACATTGCGCGACGGCTGATGCTCAAACTCAATATCCATGATGATTTCTGTAGTAGCATTGCTCATGTCATCTGCCAGGCGCAGTAAACCATCACGGACATTGCCCGACATGAGTTCTTTGGGATATATATATTCCACAAGGTATCGGAGGTCATCATGGAATTTGTTCAATTCCGAAATGCCCTGCGCCACATTGTTATAATAAACCGGCTCATTTGATTTATGTAAACTATCGTGCAGTTCACTTTTGATTTTCAACAGCTTGCTGCCCACAAAATCATGCAAATCATTGGCAATGCGCTTCCTTTCATTCTCTACTTCTGCCAGTTTCTGAATTTTATACCGCCTCATGATGCGGTTAAATCTTCTGACATAAAAAAACGAAACCAGCAGCACCGTTACAAATAAAATGATGCCCGGTAGCAGCAGGTAAAAAATCTCAACGAGTAATTGATCTCCAGAATTTAACATCGATTAAAAATAGATATAGAAAAGTTATAGGAACGCTATAGAAAAAAAGGAAATAATCTACATACACAGAATCATTCCAGTAATTGAATTTGCTTTCCATAAAATACTTTATTATTGTTTCAAACAAATTAAGTGCAAAAAGCGCATCTATCATATGAAACCATTTTAAAGATTTTTTTTGCGATAATGCAATCAGGGTAATTGCAATGCCGGATAGGGCAATCAAATAATTTACTGCAGGAAAAATTGCGGTATCAAGCATTATAAATAAAATAGCCAATGCCGTTAAGAAAATAATAATTTTCTTGATATAGCTGTCAAAAAGCCGAATTAAAACGCTCACGGAAACACATGTAGGAAAGATTAACGGATAAATGTAGTTGCCTAAATAGTACCCCCCCCCCTTTATTGCCGTCATTCACCACAAATGCAATTTCAAAAATGGTTCCTATAAAAACATAAACATAGATGGTGGACATGGATTTTATAAACCCTTTTTTCGATACACTCATTATCCCCAGTATAGTGGTAATAATAAGCAGAATGGTGTGGAGGTGATCAATAATCAATACCATCTTTCATAAGCGGTGAGTTTTGTGCGCATGTCACTGGGCAGTGTTTAAAACGATTCATAATTTTTCCGGATGTCATATCGTTGCCGTTGCCGTCTACACCCACTGCCACCAGGGTGAGTGCACCTGCAGCGTCTTTGGCAAAGTAGGTTCTTACTTCCACACAGCCGGGTTGGTTAATGATTTCCAGGTAGGATGCATTGTTGAGTTTAGCCGCTATGGTCTGTCCGGCAAACAGTGGGTCGTTCTGGTAAGCGTGGGTCATGGTGATGGCCTCCGCAAGGGTTATTTCATTTGACATATTTGATTTATTTTGGAATTACTTTTAAATATAGTGATATGTAACCATATCGATAATTTGGGTTTTTAATAAGTTTGCAATAATACAGGTTTAAGTAATAAAAACAAATCTATATTGTTAATTATTTTGTGTATCTATATTATCTAAACAATAGTATTAAAGCGTTAAGGAGGATATTGTAATTCGCAGGCAACTAAACAGGTAAAAAATCTTGAAAATTTTAAAAATCT
>Ga0315899_10001699_pt1:0-20000 | contig 25052 bp, 30 predicted proteins | sample LakEriMetagenome_2_FD_203518 | JGI IMG/M metagenome (GOLD analysis project Ga0315899, IMG submission 203518) | Freshwater fungal communities from buoy surface, Lake Erie, Ohio, United States - Buoy 4 MA112 | ecosystem: Environmental > Aquatic > Freshwater > Lake | place: USA: Lake Erie... | reverse complement strand
AGGGTGGTGACTGGGTGGGCGCTGCACACATACCGGCAGGCATGACCGGCATACACATTGCCGCCAAGTTCGGCAACATCCGTGTGATGGACGTCCTGTTGGCCAACTCCATGTCCATTGACATGCCTGATGAAATGGTACCTCTCGGCTCTCCAACTAAACTAAACGAAACGCAACTGCATGTGCATTATGTCTCATCCAATCCAACTCCATGTGCATGGACATGCCTCATGAAATGGTACGCCTCGTCTGGTACGGCTCGTCTCTGGTCCCTGGGGCCGCGCCTTGGTTTGCAGGACGTCAAGACCTTTCGTGTCGGTTTCTATGGACGCACCAAGCTTGACGCAGATGAGCTCGGAGGTGTCTGTCACGTGATGGGGCGTGTGTTGAGCAGGGCTGGACGCCGCTGCACCATGCATGCTGTGCTGGGCGCAATTCCGCCGTCGGCTACCTTCTGGACAAGAAAGCCGACGTGAATGCCGACAATAAGAACAAGGAGACTCCCCTCCACCTTGCGTTTGGCAATGGTCACATGGAAATCATCCGTCTGCTCATGCAGGTCCTCTGCCTCTCTTGTCTGACTGCCTCTCTTGTCTGCCCAGTGCCAAGGCACCAACTATAACCCTTGTCACAACCCTCTTTGCTTTGATCAGCGATTGATCTACTCTATACTGTACATAAGTTCTGGAAACATCTGCCACTGAAGATTGACGTTGACGTGCTGACGACGTTGACGTGCTCACGTGCGACAATCCGAATCGAATCGTGCAGGCGGACGCAGACATCAAGAAGAAAGATTCCATCGGATATACACCCCTGATGTATGCGACTGTTGAATTAGCCGAGCGCATGGGCAACGGCGGTAGTGTCGACGAGGCCGAGGCTGGCGCCCATCAATCCTCCCCGGACGCGGATACCCCAGAACCGGCGGCGCGTCGCTGCGTGATTGCTTGATCGGCGGCACATGCATGATCTGCGGCGCGTCGCTCCGTGTTTGCTTGTCTCTAGTTGTTGCCCCCTCCCGAATCTTCAAATCAATATAGACACCGGAACGCTGATTCACAATAAACGACTCATCAGCACCGCGCGCATCGGCGCTTGCGCGCGGATTCTGATAATGATGGCACGGGTATAAACTCGATCACGGCATGCGTAAATGATGAGTTGACTGACCCTGTGCACAACTGCTGGGGTGGTGATGTGGTGGACGTTCGGTTCAATAGTGTGTGCGTTTATTACTGCAAGATCTAGCACAAAGCCGTGCGCGTGAGGGGAGGAGGATGGTGGAGGAGATGTGCTATGAGATACGACGAGCCGAGGCCTGTGAGAGAGTGTGTTGTTTATTGGTACTCGATTCAGTATCCTCTACACCGCAGTGGATACGCCAGCCAAAGCCGCGTCGTTGTGTGCATGATGTGTGTGTGTTTGTATGGTGTGTGTTTGTATGTGAACGTGTGCTGGGACATTCTCGGGGCTTTCAGCCTCTGAACCTCTGGTTGTGCTTCTCCAGCACTTCAGCTTTCTCACATGGCCTCGTGCCATCAAGGCTCGAAGCAGGTGCCACCTCAGTTCTTCCAGGCTCCTCCGCTTTTGTTTTAGAAAGGAAACAATCCTTTTTTATATAAAAAAGGCCTAGTGTCTGGCAAACTTGGACTCTAGGAGCGTGGAGGAAGGCAAACGATTAGAGTAGGGCAAACTAAGATGGGGGAAAGGGCCTATAGTCTGGCAAACTCTAGGACCGAGGTAAAAGAAAAAGCTTAGAAGCAGGCAAACTTCAAGCGGGGAGAAAATGGGAGGGAGGGAAAACTCATGCCCAAGTGGAGGCAACGAGAAGAAAGAGAGGAGGACAGAACCAAGGTGGGTGCGCAAGGACAAAGACCGAAGCGATGGTGGGCAGATGGGAGGAAGAACTCAGGGCCAAATTTTTGCAGGCGTCCAGAAGGCTCTGAGAAAACTAAGGTAAGGGTGGGAGGACTGATGGTCCTCAAACTAGGAGGAGCGGGCGTACTAGCCACCGCACACTCAAACCTGCCCAGGGTCTGGAGAGAGGCAGGGATGGAGGGGAGGTAAAGGTCATGACGTTTATACGGGCATGACCTATAGTATTGTAGGAATGTGACATCAGCGTCAGTCATTTGTATAAATGGGCACTGAGAGTGGTTAACCGGTAGGAGATTATGTACTCCACCGTGTTATCCAAAGGAGAAGAGGAATCACCAGCGCACCAGTAGGGTCATGGTGAGAGCATCATCGCATGTGCTTTAACCCTTGTCCAGAGGGGCGAGTACCGAGCCCAAACAGGTACTGGCAGTATGCAAAATTTTGTTTCTGTAAGAACAATAAAAGGACCATCATCACCACTTCTGGTGACCTCCAACCCATCTTCTCTCCCATTGACCGTGACTCCCAGGGGCCGTGTGTGTGCGTTCCGTTTATTTTCAGCCAAACCCGAGCTTGACCGGCGGAGCATGTCACGGCCCCGGCCCGCTGCGTTCCCTGGGTTTGTGGGCAATCCCTTCGACCGATGTGATGGTGGAGGAATTTCAACCTCCGGTAGCTTGTGAGGGATTTCAACCTCTATTGGGGGGTAGTCTTGGAGGGGTTTCAACCTGCTTGGGTGTGTAGAGTGTCGCCGCCAGCGATGGGCAGCGTGTCGAAATCCTTGTCCACGTCGATGGAATCGATGATGTCCGCGAGTCGCCCCTTGCGGCGGAAGCTGCGGAAGAGCTCCCGCATGCGCCCGTGCTTGAGGTTATGATCAAAGTGTTTCTGCACCGAGATCGCGTCACGCTCCGTGACACCGCTGCGCTCCGCCAGACGCCAGAGGATCTTGGACTTGACCGAGTACTTGAAGCGGTGAGTGTACCAGAAGGCCACCAAGGCCGCTTCCTCATCCAGGCTGAAGCGGTTGCGGTACTTCTTGCGTGAGTGCACCGCCAGGCCCGGTGACTTGTAAGTGCTTGCGGCCGGTTGCGGACAGGCTTGCTGCGGCGGCAGCACAGTTGACAGCGCCGGGAGCATGGGCAGGATAGACGGGACAAGCGATCTCGACGCGTTCAGCTCAGGCACCCTTTGGGAAGCTGGCGCACGGGCGTACATCGCGGACAGGCAGGCGGACAGGAGGGCTTGGGTCTGGCCGGAGGAGCCCGCGGTAGCCGGCACCATCGCCGGGCGGTGGGGAGAATGCACAAGAGCGGACGCCACCGCCACCGCGTCCAGGCTCCTTTGCAGGTCCATCAGGCGCTGGGCATACATGCTGACGGCGGCAGAGTGGTACATATCGTTGATGTGCTGGCTGCCAGCAGGCCAAACAAACAGACGGGGTTACCCTGCACCCCTGGCGAATCCACAGCACGGAGCTCTTCAGAACGTGGAGAGCGCGCACACGCCACGACCAACCTGCACTCGTTTACGTTCAGAGGGCTGCCCGCAACGCTCGGGCAGAGGACCCAGGTGGGGTTTCAACCTCCGTAATTGTATGGAGGGATAACCTCTTTGAAGGGGTTTCAACCTTCTTGCCTAGAGCTCACGACCGGAGAAAAGTACAGAAAAGTAAAGAGAGTGGTACTCAATTTAGTATCCTCTACACTTCCGTATTCGCAACTCACGACCGGGGAAACCACACTCGTACTGAACTTTTGCTGTGTCTTGTGTCGTTTACCCACGGTACGGAACTCGGCTCGGTGACCTTAAAAATAAACAACCAACAGAGAGAGGGCACCTCCGATACGGCTTGTTTTTCATCCCTCCGTGACAACGTTTATTGTCCTCGGCTGACCATCCACCCCCGCGGTAGCTTTGCCACCCGACGTGGGTCGTCAGCGGCAGGGCGGACACGTGTGGTGAGCGTCGCCAGGGAGGAGCGACGGAGCAAGGGTCGCGATGCGGACGCACAACGTCATCGAGCTCTCGATGCAGGAGCTGTCCAAGTACTTCAAGATGCCCGAGAAGGCCGTGGCGAAGCACCTGGGCATATGCCTCACGTCGCTTAAGAAGATCTGCCGCGCAAATGGCATCAACCGATGGCCGTACCGCAAGGTACAATCAGTGCCATCAGTAGGAGGAGAGAATCTGCAAGCTCGCGGGCTCGCGGGAACGCTTTGAGATATACCGCCTGCATGGGCGTACACGCTTCCGCGTGCAGTGCGGCTTGTCACTGCACCTACCCCTGCACCCAGCCCTGCACCAACCCCCGATACCATCCGCGACGAGCCCGGGAGGCGGGCAGGCCCAAACTTCGGCCCATGGCGCGATAGAACTGACCATCGGGTGCTATATTTGGTGCAGATCAAGAGCTTGGACAAGAGGCTGCGCACGCTGGATGCCGCCATGACGCACGCCAAGGACGACCCGTCCCTGCTCCACGCTGTCCACGGGTACGTGCGTTGGAGTGAATCCAGCGAGCATGCTGGGTGGAACGGCGCGGAGTCGCCGATGCTGTGTTCAACCGACGCGTCCAACGCTACGACACCAACCCTCTCCTCGCCATCATTCAGTTCCTCTCCTTCCCTCGCCTCTCCGTTATGCAGCGGCTGCTGCACCCCCCGGGACCTGCCCTTCCCGAGTGCGGCTATGTACAAGAAGATGGCTGAGGGCCAAAGTGACATGTCTTTCGATGCCAAGGGCCTCAACAGTCCGTGTGAGCCGCCGGCGCTGGATGTCCAGATTATGAGCTCAGAGGCGGAGTTGGGCGAGGTGAAGATGGAGGGGGAGGAAGACGGTGGCTGGGGAGGGGAGGCCTCGGACACTCAAGAGGGCATGTCAGACCAGGACATTATCGCCATGCTCGCGGATTGTGCGGCCAGACCCGAGCCCAGCCCCCACCATAAATTCGCGGAGGTACTGAGCCAGCGCATCACAGCCGTGGCAGACGAGATGCGGCACAGCGAATATGCCGAGTCGGCAGCGCATGTCCAAGCACTTGCCTGTGACCGTCACCCGGCGTTGGAGGATGGCGACGACGCGCTCATGGCTGCGCTGGCCAACTGCTGTGGTGGCCAAAGTCCTTTCGAAGCTCGAGACGACGAGAAGCGTGTGAGGCAGCAAGATGCGCTGGAGCCCGCGTCTCTGAACGCATGTGTGCCGTGCACGCTGTCGGAGGATGTCGAGACGCGCTTCGAGGACGAGGTAATGGCCCTCCAAACCTTCTCGGGATGCCACGGCCTGACGCTCGAGGATCTCCCGTGAATGCCTCGCGGTGATGAGGAGGTGCAGCCTGCAAGCAAGCAAGGCAAGCACACACACGGAGAATGTATATATGTAACTCAAGCGCCGGGGCTGGGTGATAGGCTGGCAGAAGACGGCCTAGCTCAGCCTCGAGATGCCGCATGTACGTGGAGCAGCAAGACATCGCCCTCGCTGTACGTGCGAAACAGAAGGCAAGCGGAGGGGCGGCAGACCAAGGCAAGCAGCCGACGCGATCCCGCGCACTTGTCAGCCAGGCAAGCCTAAACTTTATGCTTTTCGAGCAAAAGCAACCCGCAGTAGTCAGGGGACGCTTAGCGGCGACCAGCTGGGTGGGGAACACTCTGAGCTGGCCTGCGCCCAAGCGGAGACACGAGACACGAAAACGAGCAAGAGAACAAGAGTACCATGCCTAGCATCTCCAGCACCACAGCACCACAGCCAACCAGTACCACAGGCACGGCCGCATGCGCGACACTTCTGCACATGCCCATGCGCCGCACTGCACCTGCGGGAGCAGGGGGGGGCAGCAGAGCGAGATGCTGCGAAAGCCCGCTCGCTGATCCCTCTACTCCCTGCACTCCGGTCTGTCGTGCGTGTGCGCTTAAGCCATCAGGGCCACCGGCGGTGCACGCTTGGAGGCAAGGGCTTTGTGTGCGTGTACCGAGTGTGTACCGAGTGCCGTGCCAAGCGCTTCTGCGAGGCTTGTGTCTCCTTTTGCTCTCTCCTTTCAGTGGGCGTAGTTGCTACAAGTGTCAACATGTCATCGTTTTTTTGGGTACATGCTCATGATCTGCAGTGTTGTCGTTTTTTTGTGTACATCCTCTGATCTGAGTCCTGTAGAGTACCGCGGTGGTAGGGGACTGGTTGTTCGAGCACAAACTGTCAACAAGGTGGACAAGGATGAGGTGAAAGGAGGGTGAAGGCTGTTGCATCATGACATGATGCAGTTGACTCGCATGACTCATGACATGATGTAGGTGACCCTCAACTTGCATCCAGCGCCTCCGCAACACCTTCTCCTGTTGTACACAAAACACTCGTCGGCGTTGACTAACTTTGCTTGCAATAAAGCTCCTCCTCCAACTTTGAATAAACCACCCTCCTCAAATCTAAAAATAGGTCAGTTATGGGTACAACCACGTGCGGTACACGGCTTAGTGTACGAGCACTGCGTCGTGCCGAGTTGATGCATATCCTTGCGCTTACAAATGGGGTTCGTTTGACGCACTATGTCTCATGTCTCACCCACATGTGAGTGTTGGAATATGCTGTTGCCAGTGGTCACAGATCGAATAGCTCGTGAGAGTCGAGGGTCTGTCACAGATTGGTAGTAAATTGGAGAACTTGTTCTTTAATACATCTATCCCTTGCACGAGGAATGGCGTAACCAGGTGCGGTGCCCGGGCCCACGGAGACCAGCACCGACGAGCAGAAAAGCAGCCGCGGCTGTGGGCAGGACCCGGGCCGCAAGGGTGACCAATTACATCGAGTCTCACGGTGGTGTGAGGAAGCTACACTTGTATCTCCCGGCGCGCAACTTGCACACCACGGTGAAGCGGCGCTGCAAGCGCCTGGACGCCGCTAGCAGGTGCGGCTTACGGGGAGGAAGCTCCAGCAGCCGGTGCAAATTCTAATATGAGGACAGCAGTAGGACCAGGTAATTTACTACGCTCTCGAGCTCGCAATAATTTACTCCTGCCTCATGTTCGCACGGGCAACGCAAGAGGAGCAGGAGCAAGACGGCCTTCTTACGTGTGCAGTGCGGCAAGCGGCGGCAAGCAACACACAACGTAGATGAGACTCTGAAGGAACACACTCGGTACACTGTAGCAACACACACGGTACATAGTAGCAACACACACTGTAGATCTATAGCTGCAGTCAGCCCCAAGTGCTGTGTGAGTGAGTAGCGAGTCAAAGCGTGCTATGTGCGTCAGTAAAGTTACCATGGGTCAATGCGCTTCATGTGCATGAGACAAGGGACAGGCGTGTAACTAGGGCGCGGCAACAGCGGGGTAACCAGTGCAAGACAACTGGAGCCAATCGTGTATCAAGTCTCATGTCTCATGCAACGCATCGTGTATCAAGTCTCATGTCTCATGTCTCGCAAGCCAACAGCGGGGTAACCAGTGCAAGACAACAGCGGTGTGACCAGGGGAAGGCAACAGCGGGGCAACGAGGGCAAGCCAAACTGCTCGACTCTACACGAGGGCGTGGAAACGGGCCTTGCGACCTACTCGACACTACTTGCCCTTTCCCCCTGACGCCTTCCCACCAGCACCCCGCCCGCCACCCGTGCCGTTTGTCTTTGCCTTCTTTGCGTCCTTCCCTTTGGCAGGTGCAGGTGCCGGTCGCTTCACACCGTTCGGGGGGTCTTTCTTGACAAAGAAGTTTTCCAGACGGGCCTGGGTGCCCTTGGTCTCCTGCGCCTTCTGCAGCCTCTTGATCACGCTTTCTATCCGCTCGGGGTTGAATTGTTTCTGCTCCACCAGGAATTTGCGCATGCCTGCCCCGTGCATCCGCACACACATGCAACGTGCATTCCCACACACATGGAAACACACAATAAGTCAAGGGCAGGGGGCAGCAAGGCAATGCGCGGCCGAGACGCCATCCCAGTCAGCGCCATCCCTCGTGCTCGCAGGTGTTGGCAGCCGTTGCCTCAGGCTGTTTGTGGTCAGGCATCCATGCCCAGACCATCATGAGCGTGCTGCTGAATGTCCAGTACAGGTCCTGCTTGCGACAACATTTGTCTCCGGAAAATTGGAGTGAAGAATGAAGGTCCCGCGCATAAGGCTTAATGCTGCGATGGTGCATAAGGCTTAATGCTGCCAATGGGTTGCTAGACACTGCTGCCAATGTGTTGCTAGCTTGACAAACACAAAGTTCTTGCTCAACCAAACACCAAGTGCGTGCTCAACGAAACACAACGCGCTTCGGCACCAAACACAACGTCCTTCCTCGCTTCTCCCACACACTGTGCCAAATCGCACGCAGGCAGCATGAGGCACGAACCGTCGAAGTCGGGGGGCTTCCAAACTAGCAGTCCTCTCTCTTCCAGCTCCGACACAGCCGTGATCTCGGGCTCTTTGAAGAAGGCATGGATTTCCTCGTGGTTGAAGGGGTCCGGAGGAGGGTGCTTGGCGTTGTCAATGGCCTTCATCACACCGTTGATGGACTTGTGCTTACTGATCCATTCGTGCGCAGTCTTGGGTCCACAGCCTTTAATGGTCCCGCAGTAGTCGCACCCCATGAGAATACAGAGATCGATGAACTGGTCCTCGTTCATTTGCAAGCCATCCAGCACTTTCTGCAGCGTGATTTCAAGAATAGGAAGCTTCCGCGACTCGGGTACTGCAAGATGCACACAGACTCGCGTGTGAGCACGACAAAGGCGCTTGATCTGAAGAGCAAGGAAGGCAATCCTTGCTGTTTTGCAGGCTCGCGAGTAAACTTACCGAAGACGTTGCGCAGCATGATCGGCGCCCCAAACGTTAATGTATCCATATCCTCCGACACAGCGGCGCGCACCGCGCCTGCCTTCGCGAGCGCTGCGCATTGTGCCTCAGCCTCCGTGGGCGCTTCAATGACGGGAACGCCCATGAGGCGAAGAAGCGTCTTGGCGTCCTCCGTCATTTCCTTCGAAACGCGCACTGTCCGCTTGGCAAACTGGCGAGTGTGCAAGAGCGTCACAGCGCCGTCTCCCACCGCCTAGATGCTACTCTACTGCGCCTCTGCCTGTGCGCCAGGCACTGCTCGCACATTCGGTGTAGGTACCCTCGGGGTATATAGCACTGGGCTAATTTTGTTTCTGCAAGAACAAATATAAGACATCATTATCATGGTACGCGGGTATCACGCCATGTCTTACCTTCTCAATAGCCTCCTGGTCTCCGTCCTCCTTGGCCTTGGCGAGGGCTGCATCAGCCTCCTCACGCTTCTCTTTGCGATCGTCGAGCGTGCCCCTCTTGAGCTCGGGCGCCTTGCCATCGAAGACGTAGAGAGGCTTGATGCCGACCTCGAGCATCTTGGTTGTGCGATACATTAGGCCAGTGATGTGGGACGTGACCTCGCCCGCGTCGTTGGTCAGCATGTTGCTGCCGTCGGGACGCTGCATGGCAATCAGGAACTGGTAGATGGACATGGAGGCATCTACAGCCACCTTGTACCCGAAGTAGGCTTCGATCTTGATTTCCTGAAACCGCCTGCGTGTCAGCGGCCGATGGCAGGACAGCACAGCTTTCGCCAGCATGAGACTAAATGAAGCGGTCATGAGCAAGAGGGGCATCAGCCGCACCCCTGCTGGGATTGCGGCCATCAAACGCTCAAGTGGCATCATCGGCAGCGCCCAGCGTAATTGGGGGGCAGTGCCGAGGGTAGCGCAAATGGCCGACTTGTTGACCAGCTGGCGGCAGATGGTTCAACAAGGGATCATCGCCGGCGGGCGCGGGCGGTCGCTCGGGCCTTACAGCCGGTGTCACAGGCCCTCTGGCGCACCGCCTGGCCGCGAAGGGCACGGACGGGCACCCCAGACGGGCACCCCGGACGGGCACCCTAGTAGGCAACGCCCTTGCCCACAGGCGGGGCCCGTGCGGAGGAGGAACGTGTCCGCGGGAGCCTGAGACCTTGATGGCGTCTGGCGCTTGGTCGCCAATGAGCTTCGTCAGCTGTTTGATGCCCATCGCACCTTGCACCCTTGTAAAGTTAGCACTCCCGCTTCTTTTAAAATTTTGTTCCTCATTATACTGAACTTCCCGGCCGAGGATGTCAGCGAGGATGTTGTCAGTGCTGGCTCTCCTCGTGGTCATGTGTCTGCAGGTATGCATGCAGGCAATCGGCCGCACGGCGTGTGCTAGGGCGTGCTCACCACTGTTGGCGCTGGCGCGAAACTCCGCCAGCTCTCTCGCAGCAAGCACTGCAGGGACTTGGTCGCTGACACGCCTTGGCGCTCCCGCGCGCGCGTGCACACACCCATCTGTCCCTTTGCCAGGCGGGCGGAGAATCGCCGTGCTGCTTTTGTGCGTGGGGTAATGGAATGAGAGGTGCGGACATGGTGGCGAAGGGCGATGGGCAGGGAGGGAGCAAGAAGAAGGCAAAGGTGCCCAAGACGCGGGCGGATGCCCTGTTGGTGGAGCGTGGCTTGGCGGCGCACCCGAACGAGGCGCTGGCGCTGATCCTCAAGAAGGCTGTCATCGCCGATGAGGGCAAAATCATTGTCGATAAGGCCAGCACTATGCTGCCCCAGGTTCTTGTGGTTTATTGTGACTTTTTAGTCATTCTTCTTGATTATGATCTGATTGTCGACAAGGCCAGCACTTTGTTTTGCCCTAGGCTCGCCTCGCCCTCGCCACGGGCGCGCGCGCGCACGCACACACTTGCCCTACAATATAATGATTTGTACTTTATGAGAGAGGCCTCGCAAGGGTCCCCCCTTGTAATGGACTACATATTTTTGGGGGAAAATTAGGAGAATTTGCCAAAAAACTTCACAAAAAAATGAAAAATGAAATACTTACAATAATAATAAAAATGACAAATTACAATAATAATAATAAAATGCGGCCTTTAACCTGTACATATTACCCGCTGTGCCAATACTTCAAAAATAAAAAATAATAGATAAACGGCCTTTGACCTGTATATATTATGCGGTGAGTAACCCATACTAATTCTATGTGCCAATGCTTTCAATAATCTAGCGTTAAAAACGGGGGCGAATTTTGTAATATGTATCATCTATTCTTCAGATGTGGGGCAAAAAAATATTATTTGATGTAGGGCATTTTTTTGTATTTCCATACAAAATGCCCCAAAAAATACGTACACACACACACACACACACACACACAGGACGTGGCACTGCGCATCAAGGGCGCCGCAGCAACATGCTCAACATCATCAACATCATCACCCTCCACACGAGCGGCTCTCAGCCCCGATGCTCGCCAGTCTCTTACTACAGCCGCAGAGGATCCTGGCTTTGTTCTTGGGGCCCAAGTCAGCGGGCGCGTCGTCGCGCATCACGGCAGCCGCGTCGTGGTCATGCAGTGTCAAGACCACGAGGAGCAGGAGGAGGAGAAGGAGGAGGAAGAGGAGGAAGCGGAGGCTCGTTACGAGACGCCTGGGGTGGGGGCTGGCAAAATAAAGGCTCTTGGCTACAGAAGAAGGGCGGCTCTTCGCTACAGCTGCTCCCTCACCCCGAACCTGAAGCAAACTGGGGTTGTGACTGGTGATCTCGTCAAGTACGCGCCTGTGTTGGCTGGTGATGAGAGTGAGGCTGGAGCACGTGGCGTCATCACGCAACGCCTGCCACGTGCCACCGAGCTGTCACGGCCCACACGCGCTCTCGGTGAAGTGAAGCAGGAGGACCTGGAGTCAGTGGGGAGCGAGGAGCTGCTCCGGAGGATGGGTGCGAAAAAGGTCCTGTGCGCCAACGTCGACCAGGCGGTGTTTGTCTTTGCGCCCGAGCCGGCAGCGGAGCTGGTGATCCTGGACTCATACATCGTGGCGTGTCTCCAGAGCGGCATCGAGCCTGTCATGGTGTTCAACAAGGCTGACCTCATCCAGCAAAACCTCGCCTCTGCCCAGCACAAGGACGGCGAGGAAGGGCAGGATGAGCGACCTGAGGAGCAGCATAAGCGTATTCTCGGCAGGTCGCTGAATGGGCGCATGAAGACGGGGCCCCTGCTTCCTGGAGCCTTTGGAGTCTATCGCCACATGGGATACACCGTCATCCAGACATCCACCGTGACCGGTGAGGGGATGGAAGACGTGCGGCAGAAGCTCAAGGGGCGAACGAGCATTCTGATTGGCCAGTCAGGGGTGGGCAAGTCATCGCTCCTCAACACTCTCGTGCCGGGAGCTGCCATGCGGGTGGGAGCGCTGTCGGAGATGGGTCTTGGCTCCCACACCACCTCCCACGCTGAGATGCATCAACTTCCCTCTGGCGGGCAACTGATTGATTGCGCGGGCTTCCGCGACTTTGAAATCTGGCACCTCAACTACCTGGATATCCAGAATGGTTTCGTGGATATTGCACGTGCTGCGCAGGTCTGTGTGACAACGCGTGTCTTCACCCTCTATTGAAACAGTATAAACCTCCTCCTTCCCTTTTCCTCCTCCTCCTCCTCCTCCTCCTCCTCCTCAGTCACCCACTTGAGTGCGCACGCACGCAGACACGTGTTCTCTCCACACTCTACGCCTTTACTACTGCAGCTCTACAGCTGCCCAGGTCTGAGTCTCCAGCGGCCCACGTGTGAGCCCTCACAAACGCACACACGTGTTCCCCACAAACCCCTTTGTGTTGTCTTTACTTGTTGTCTTGTCTTCACCTGCCGTGTCTCTTGTCTTTACGACCCGTGTCTCTTGTCCTTGACGCTCACCTGCGGCACCTGCGGCCCTGCCCCTCTCTGTCTCACCTGGGGCCCAGTCCCTCTCAGTCTGTCAATGCTCCGTGTGTCTCCACTAACTTTTGTTTGAGCCTTTTTTCAAAATGTTGGCGAGCAGGGGTGCAGATTCCGAGACTGCATGCATAGGAACGAACCGACAGAGACGTGCAACGTGAAGCGCGAAGTGGCCAAGGGTTCCATCGCTTCTTGCCGATACCACAATTTCATGGCTCTCACTCAGCCCTGGTCAAATAAATGAATGACCAAGCAAATACCACACTAGTAGCGACGGCTGCCCAACCGGGTAGCTGTCGCTACTAGTGTGGTACTTGTTTTTTGTTAGGGTCTTGGGACACGTGATGCACGGATATGATACTCAGACTGGAATCAAACACCTTGGTGATTTCAACGGGAAATGACGAACGGGAACTTTGAAGCACCAGGTTGTGTATGTGACAGTACTACTTTCAGAGAAGTATATGTGACTGTATACTGAGCCACTGTCTTGGCTGGAATGTTGCAAACAGTAAATAACGAGTGTCCTACAAGACTATTTGAGATGGAACGACTGAGACTCTGCATTGGTCTGCGAGAGAGAGAGAGAGAGAGAGAGAGAGAGAGAGAGAGAGAGAGAGGGAGGAAGTGAATAGTGGGCCGTTTTTAAAAAAATCCCGTAAAGACGTCGTAAATATTAAAAAAAACATCTCTTTTTCGAAGTAAAGACAGCGTAACTTTTCCCCTTTTTTTAAACTTCACAAGCTTCATAAACCACACATCCATCCTTCGCCCACACCTCGCCCACCTCTCCACCCACCCCCCTACAAGAAAATCTGAAACGTAATAAGAAAAATTGCAAGGACGAGGATGTAGAGGACCAGTTTAGTAAATCAATTCAATGATACTATGAATATATCTACTAAACGTTGTCGCGTAATGACGTTGTGATCATATCTATCGCTTGAGTTCAGTTTGTAGTTACGTTTTGTAATGAAATTTTTATCTCAACACGTGTCGCGCAAGTCCGACTGTCGCACTTGCGGGCGGGGCCAGTGGCCGTTCGGCACCCGTGGCACATCTGGAGCCGTGCGCAGCTCGTCCGCCGACAGTCGGACTTGCGCCGAAGCAGCGCTGGTGAGGCCGGGCTTTTGGTGACGCAGCGCTGGTGAGGCTTTTAGTCCAAGCCGCATTCAAGTTGGGCCGAAAATTCGGTTTTGGAGAGGTTTTGGAGACAACTGTTGTACCAGTGTTTTGATGGAACGACTTTCTTCCCAGAGCGCTGTAGTAGAATTATCCAAAAAAAAAATTCTTCCCTATGTCCTTTGTCCCAAAAGGCCTCCTTTCATACCAACCTACGACTCATTGCTCCTAAAGTCTGAGCATTGCTCCTAAAGACTCGGACTTTAGGAGCAATGTCAGTGAGTCGTTCTTCAAATTCGTCCACAAACGCCTCGTCTCCGACTTGGACGGAGTGCCCCAGTGCCTGGGGCCAGCCTGTCGTAGTCACGGTGAGTCACGGTGCCGCGGCCACACACATGCCTAACAAGCAAACAGGTGTCCGGGCCACGTTCGAGAAAACAGTCAGCTGTCTGAATCCGCTCCGCTCAAAGGCGCGTTCCGCGTGGGCCAGTTTTTACCCCACTTTTCTATTCTTCGCGACCCTCGCATTTCGCTGGTCTCGCTATCCAATTGAAACAATACGGACTCGCTCCACCAAAACCACCCGCCACTCTCAATGCTACCCTGAGGACTTGGATCTAGACACGAAGGTTCACGCCGCGACAGGCACGTAGCGTCGGCGAGCGCAGTACACGATCGATCACTGTTTTCTTTTATTGCCAGTGACGGTCCCACAAACCCGGGCGCCCCGCTCTTTCCGGCTGATGCTGCGTACGACCAGCGTCCTATCCCATCTCCATCGACTGTGCGGGCCCCTTCTAAATATCCACGAACCCAGACTCTGAGTTAGTAAATCCCGAGACCCGAAATGTCAACTCTAAACATTATGATCGCAGATGCTGATTCCCCCGCACTCCTTGCACCTGCTCCTCTGACTGTTATGTTTGCAGATGCCGACGCCCCCGCAGTCCTTGCACCTGCTCCTGGTGCGGTTATGCTGGCAGATGCTGCCATCATGCTGGTGCCCCAGCAGTCCTTGCACCTGCTCCTGGTGCGGTTATGCTGGCAGATGCTGGCGCCCCCGCAGTCCTTGCACCTGCTCCGAGTCCTGATGCAGCTATGCTCGCAGATGCTGGTGCCCCCGCAGTCGTTGCACCCGCTCCTTTGGCGGCTGTGCTCGCAGATGCAAGAGCCCCCGCAGTCCTTGCACTTGCTCCTCTCGTTATGTTCGCACTTCTTGCGCCCCCTCTGCTGTGTCCTCTCCCGCTGCCTCTTCCTCCTTTCCACCCCAACTGCCGCCTCCCCCAGCTCCTCCACATCGTCGGCGTGCTGTTCTGCCTCGTTACCGTCAGGTCGCCCCTCGCGGCACTCGCAGTACTTGCCAAGGGCCCCGTGCCCGCACCTGCGCTCCCCCCCGCCTGCGCCACTGGCCCCGGCCCCGCTAGCGGCCTCAGCCCCTTTGCCACCCACACCGGCACTGAAAATCCCCACCAGCACCACGATCTCCCTCGGGCCCGCCGCCGCTGTCGTGACGGTCCCCTTGAATCGCGCCGCAGGCTGAGCGCACTGAGGGAAACTTGGCGTCCTGCACACGGCAGCGTGCAGGCCGGGTGGAAGGGGCCGCAGGTGCACTGGGCGCAGCAGAGGAAGGGCGTGCGGCCTACAGACTCGCCGCACACGGGGCAGGGGCGAGGTCGACCAGCACGGCGCGGTGTCGGGCCCGCGGGAATTCTGCGAGTTCAACTGCCGAGATGACGTGACAGACCAACCTTTGAGTCGGAGGAGGTCAACCTGCATTCACAGCCACCCAGCTCTCACACAGCAACTGGTCTTCTTTGATCAGCGGGGGGGCAAACTTGGGCCGGAGAGGCGCGCGCGGGCGATGCCCAAGTTTGGATTCTACGTGCAGGACTTGCTATCCTCCTGGAGGGGCAAATCTGACGAAAAGACGCACCCTGGCCAGGACATCGGCTGCCAGCTGGCTCTGCGCAAATCGGCAAAGGGGGAGACTGAAGTGTTCATCAAGAAGATCGTTCCCGGCGGTTCGGCAGCCCTGAGCGCTGCGTTCGCGACCGGGGATGTCATCGCGGAGATAAACGGCATCAACCCCTTGGCAAAGGATGATAGCTCAATGCAGTCCCTCCGCACCCTCCTGGACGGCGAGCTGGGCACCCCAGTCTGGCTCAAGAGGAAGGTACACGGCTGTGCGCACGTGCCCCTCATTCGCAGGAAACCGCTCAGCCTCAAGTCGACGGAGCTTGCAGGGCTTGGCTTCTCGTTCAAGAAGCAGGCTGTCGAAATGGATGGAGGTGTGCTCATCACTGCTGTCCATCCTGGTGGTGCACTGTGGCTGCACGGGCAATTCTGCAGCGACGCACCTCTTCGGAGAGGTGATCTCATCACGCATATTGACGGCAAGCGTGCAAGAGGAGACTCACCCTTCAAGGGAGATCCCTTCTCGAGGGTGCGCCTTGCCGGGCAAAGAGCTGAAGACGGCACAAATTCTCAAAAGTACCCTCTGTAGTGCCTCTATTTAGAGAATATAACAGGGCGCTGACTTTTCAGAATTTCTCTAGGGAAGTGCTTTGAAATAGAGGTCACTCGCACAGAAACAATTGTGCAAAAGTGCCTCGACGAGGTAATGGAGTACAAGAAAGCTGTGAAATGCATCCCACCGGGCAAAAATTCTGAAAAGTACTCCTCATAGTAACTTTGTATGTACTGTAGTAAATGTACTAGGGCACTGACTTTTGAACGAATCTGTCATCCTCTCTCCCTCTCACATACTCTCCCTCTCTCCCTCTCTCCCCACCAGCTCCTCCTATTGACAGAGTAAACGCAAATTCATGCATTCAGCTCCTGCCGGCCCCTCTGATCAGTGGCATGGACATCAACACAGCAGCTCAGGTATGCGTTTCTCACACACACCACCTCACACACCACCTCACACACCACACCTGGCAAAACTCTTGTTTTCTGCTCAGGCAATGCTTTCAGTGGCCCCCTACTTAAACCCTAAACACTAAACCTGGCAAGACTCTTGTGGTCTGCTTAGTCTGCGCTTTCAGTGGCACCCTATCTCGTGATCAATGCCTACATGCTTGAAGCAATAGAGATAGCCCTCAAGACCTAAACCCTACACCCTAAACCCTTGATTGCAGATGGTGATGAACGCCTACATGGTTGAAGAAATAGAAAGAGCCGCGCCGGAACCGCTCGATTCACGCGCAGCTATAACAGGGACAGAGTTGGTTGGCGAGGGGTCACAAGGTCGAGTGAAGCGAGAGAGTTCACAAGGCACTGCTACAGAGTTGCTGGGCGAGAGGGTGTCAGCGACGGCAATTGTCTCGTCCCTAAGCCCCGAAGTGCGCTACAATGCAGTGGCGATGGTGTGTGCAATTGCTGCTCCGAGCCTTATCCTTCACAGAAAGCTCCGCAAGCATAAATGCTGAAACGTACGCTCTATAGCCACTTTATATAGCCAATACATTAGGGCACTCACTTTTCAGAATTTCTCAAAGGCAGGCCCTCCGGTGCGGGGTGCTTGCGCGAGTGCCAGACTGTCTTGAGAGAAGGGTCTCTTTGAGCTGGCCAGAATGCGCTGTGTACCATGCTGAAGCGACGCAAGAGGAAGTAACCTGGGAAACCCTCTCGCCCACGAACTCTGTGGCCCAAGGGCAAGTCACCTTGCCAACGAGTCAACCACAAAAAGATCCAGAAGCAGCCTCTGTGGAGAGATGCAGGCAAGCAGGCAGAACGGGAAGCAGGGAGGCAGGGAGGCAGGAAGGGAGGGAGGGGGGGAGGAAGGAAGGAAGGGAGACAGCTGCTATCTACAATGAAGAAAGAGGGCAAGGACAAAGTGGGACTGGCATGGGCAAGACAGGCATGGGCAAGCCACGCCTTTTTCGGGGCATCTCGTGGCTGGGAAGAAGCATCGGCAAAATCTCGAAAGTCCCATTTATAGTGACCTTCTATAGTGTATGTAATAGGGCACTGACTTCTCAGAAGGTTTTCAAGGTAGCAAATCGCCCAACGCGATTGTCTCTCCCTCTGCTGCCGACACCCAACCGTCGCAACTGTCGCAACCGTCCAAAGAGGCCGGGAGCAGTGATTGGGACATACGTTTAATGGCGGCTTTGTCGAGGAGGCTCAAGTCATCGGTGAAGCAAGCGCGCGTCTTTTCCTCATGCAGCGCATCTAGTGCGCACGAAGCGGCGGAGAAGAGGCTTACAACCAGTTCAAAGTGTGTGTGTGTTTGATTGTGCTCGTGTATGTGAGAAGAAGCAGTTCGGCAGTCCTCTCTACCAAAGTCCGAGCCATCAGTGCCTTTACAAGAGTCAATATAAAGAAAACAAAGACAGGACATTGTGGCTTTACAGAGTAGAGTGGTAGTAGTAAGTAGAGAACATAAACTAGGGCACTGACTTTTGAGAATGTGTGTGGCATGTGTGTGGCATGTGTGTGGCATGTGTGGCATGTGTGTGGCTGTCAGGGACGACGCGCTCCTGTGGCACCATGCGCACGTGGATTCGATGCGGAGCTTCTTGCTCGTGCCTCCTGCCAGGTCTCACGCGTAACACGATATATACACATATTATATATTTATACGTGTGTGTGTGTGTGTGTGTGTGTGTGTGTGTGTATTATAAAATGTTATGTATATGTATAGCAAAGTGTTATGTATATGTGTGTGTGTGTGTGTGTGTGTGTGTGTGTGCGTGTGTGTGTGTATATATATATACATATATATATATGTATACATACATATATAGATGAAAAAACACTTTAAACACGCGCTCGCACACACACACACACACACACACACACACACACACACACATGGCAGGTCTCACACGCTCAAGAGCATCCTGACCTCCACAGGAACGTCACCTAAGCCCTTTGCCAGCTACATTCTGGCGGAGGAGCTGAAGCTTGCAGACCAAGACACAGAGACCTCGGAGACAACAGAGACCCTGGTGCCTTCAAGTGCAGCCCCCGACACGCGCGACCCATCAGACCAAGACTTTGAGTCTGCATTCCACCTCGAGTATGCACCACTAGCCGAGAGTGAGTACGCGAGTGAGTAGGAGCTATTCGCAAGGGGAAACAAACTGGTGCCCTATAGATTCTGAAAGAAAAAGATTCTCAAAGGGAGAATTCTGAGACAAAAAGTCTGAAGCGCAAAGTCTGAAACGTGCTCTTGACAGTGAATGGTTTGCGGTAATTGTACCTGGACAATGACGTTTGAGAACTTTTGTCAGGAGCTGCTGCTGTTCGCGGCGCGAGGGGGGCGCGCGGGGGGGGGGAAGGGGGGGGGTACGCTGTATGGAAGGAGGCATCAGGTATGCCGTGCATTCCTGACGTCGAGCGCCAGCCCTGGACAATCTGTTGGTACAAATATATTAAACAAATACATTGAAATATATTAAAAACAAATAATAATACCAACATATGTATACGCACATATGAATATATATAAATGATAATACCTACATATATGAAAACACACACACACACACACACACACACACACACACACACACACACACACACACACACACACACACACACACACACAGGCTGCTCCTGGCCGCAACAGTGGGCGCTCGCAAATACGACGCCAGATCTCGCGCTGTCATTCGCCACACTACCCGGTGTTCCTAAAGCTCACAACACCGTGTTCCTACTTCCTACATCTTAGCAATACGACGCCAGACCTCGCGCTGTCATTCGCCACACTACCCAGCACACATTCTCCAAAAAAACAATTACTGTGTGTAATAACTGTCTGTGGTAAATATATCATTGGGAGCTGACTTTTCCGAATTTGGAATAGGCTCTCTCGAATTCCTTGGCAGTGTCACAGGCAGATTATCAAGTCACTTGTTTATTATTATTTTTAAACATTCTTCAATATTTTATTGTTGTTATTTATTATCATTATTATTAGGCACTGTCGAGTTCCTTGGCAGTGGGTGCGCAGTGCAGAAATAGCATTCGCCAAAGAGATTATCAAGTGTTGTGCTCCAACCTGCAACGTGGATGAGGCGCAGAATGGAAGGTGCGAGAAGAAACATTTAGTTCGGTACGGACTGATCGGGGGGGGCGCCGCAGCTGGCGGCGCCGTCTTCTTTATCACAGGTTAGTAATTACCCAGCATAATGTTTACTGTTATTATGAACAGAATAGGGCAGCGCATGAGTATAATAGTAAACATTACAGGTTAGTAATTACCCAGCATAATGTTTACTATTACGCTGCCCTATTCTGAATAGGGCAGCGCATGAGTATAATAGTAAACATTATGCG
>Ga0315899_10001697_pt1 | contig 25062 bp, 25 predicted proteins | sample LakEriMetagenome_2_FD_203518 | JGI IMG/M metagenome (GOLD analysis project Ga0315899, IMG submission 203518) | Freshwater fungal communities from buoy surface, Lake Erie, Ohio, United States - Buoy 4 MA112 | ecosystem: Environmental > Aquatic > Freshwater > Lake | place: USA: Lake Erie, Ohio... | reverse complement strand
TAATTCGGCGAATTGATGAGATTCGCGGGAGGCTCGCGTCGCTGCGAGACGGTCTTTGACTTGCCTGCCAAGCTTAAAGAGATTACCTCGTTAGAAGCGGCCATGTCCGTGCCCGGTTTTTGGGATGCGGCAGAAAAAGCCCAGCAAGTTGTCCAGCAATTGAAAGCAGCCAAAGGATTGGTGGAGCCGCTAAAGCAAGCTTTACAGTCTTGCGAAGACATCGCTGAGTTAGCAACGATGTTGGACGATGATCCCGCAGCTGTGGCTGAGGTTGTGGCTGAGTTGGAGAAACTGACTCATGCAGTAGAGCAATTTGAACTGCAGTCGCTGCTGAACGGCCCGAACGATAATTGCGGAGCAATTCTTTCGGTCCATGCGCGGGAAGGTGGTTTAGACGCCAATGACTGGGCTGAGATGCTGCTAGGAATGTACATATCCTGGGCTCAAAAGGCAGGGTTGTCAGCCGAGTTGCTAGATCGTTACGACAATGAAGGTGCAGGAATTACGCAGGCGACTGTTGCCATTCGTGGACCATTCGCTTACGGCTATTTAAAGGGCGAAGAAGGGATCCATCGATTGGTCCGAATTAGTCCTTATAACGCTGAAGGAAAACGTCAAACGAGTTTTGCTGCGGTCGATGTCTCACCGGAAATCGAAGACACGGTCGAAATCGAGATCGACGACAAAGATGTGCGCGAAGATGTCTTCCGAGCGTCAGGAGCCGGTGGTCAGCACGTTAACAAAACCAGTTCTGCGATTCGCTTAACGCATGCGCCGACTGGTATCGTCGTGCAGTGCCAGAACGACCGAAGCCAGCACAAGAATCGTGCACAGGCATATAAGATGCTGCGTGCGAGGCTTGCGAGAATCGAAGAAGAGAAACGAGAAGCCGAGATAGCCGCTAAGCATCAGAACAAGAGCATTACCGGATTTGGTTCACAGATTCGAAATTATTTCTTGCATCCGGATCAACGCATCAAAGACTCTCGCACGGGATTCCAAATGGGTAACTTTCACACCGTGTTAGGTGGAGACATCCAAGGTTTCTTAGACGCGTTCTTAAAATATCGGATGGCTAATTCTGCCGAGGTGCCCGGGTAATGGAATTGCACGCGGAAGGGCTCAAGGTCGAGTTTGAGAAAATTGGTGATCGTTTCTCGCACAAGCTTTTGTCGCAGCACGACGGCGAATGGATTGTGGTCTTGGAGTCGAGGGAGGGCACAGACGAAGAGAGATGGCCCGCGAGTCCGCCGCTGCAGCAAATTGTAGCGGAGCCGATCGGTAAAGATGGCCGGATGGTTTTGCTGGGGGTTGGTTTATCGGGAACGGGTCACTGGTCCATCTCGGTCGACGAGAATGAGCAAGGTGGCTTGCTCATGGATATCGCATGTCGAGTATCAGGGGACCACGGTTTCCTCGGTTCGACATGGAGATTGGGAGAAAGCTGGGATGTATCGCGGCTTGAGAAGCAGGGCGACAGCAAGAGCATTGTCATTCGTCCTAAAGATGGTGGGCGATCGATCGAGATTTCGTCCGTGTATGGTGATGTTGATTGCATGACCTGCAATACCGCCAATTCAACCGAAACCGCTAAGCCAAACATTCATACTTTTATCATGTCTAAACCCACTGGTCGGGATCTCTATCCCAAGCCACAACGCTGGGCAGTTCGTTTCAAGATTGTGGCTTAGACAGTTGCAAGCATCCGTGACGATTTCGCTAGACAGATGCTTGTGATCGCTTTCTAAATCAATGTGACAACCGTTTACTCCAGAGAGGTAGGCTCGATGTATAGGCTAGGACAAACGACGATATTGGAAATCCGAGGTCGAGATCGCAGCAAAGTACTAAACAATGTTGCGACGCAGGATCTGAGGACCTTGGAGGTTGGTCAAGCTTTTGAGACCTTTATTACCGAAACCAAAGGGCGGAGTTTAGGTCATGGGATAGCTGTCGGATTGCCCGATCGACATTTATTCGTGACTGTGCCTGGCCAAGGGGAGAGATTATTTGCACACTTGGATCGCTTTATCATCATGGAGGATGCTGTCGTTAAGGATATCAGCAGCACTTTCAGCGTTTGGTTAGCTCGTACTGATTCTGACTTTCCAGACTTGTTAGGGACAGCTCCAGGGCAAAAAAAATCGATCGAGTATTCTATCGACGGAGAAGCTGTGATTGGCGTATGGGCACCATGGGTTGGCGAATCATCGTCGCTGCTTCTGGTTCCGAGCGGCATCGAGGCTAGCTTGATGTCAAAGTGCTCGAGCAATTTAGTTGACAGCGATCTGGTAGGAAGAAGCGAGTGGGAAGCTCAGCGGATCGCTAACTTTTGGCCCTGGTACGGTCAAGATTTTGATGACAAAAATCTACCTCAGGAGGTGGATCGCAACGATCAAGCGATTTCGTTTAATAAAGGATGTTACTTAGGGCAAGAGACCATTGCGAGGCTTGACGCATTAGGGCAGGTACAAAAGAAGTTAGTGCGACTGAAACTGGACACCGACGTGTTGCCAGATCTTGCAGATCCATCTCAGGTGGCATTGTTGAGCGATGAGACCGAGGTGGGGCAGTTAAAATCTGTTGCGAAGGATGTTTCGGGGGGAGTCGTTGGTATTGGCATGGTGAAGCGCAGTCATTTTTTACCCGGTACGAGCCTTGTTGCGGGCCAAGCTCGTATTCCCGTTCAGATTCAGTAATTGTTCTTGAATTTTTGGCGGACCTTAGCACCTGGAAGGCCTTTACCAGGTTGAGCATCGCTTGACGGTTCTTCTTCCTAGTTCATTCGTAGGGCTAGGAACTCAGTCAGAGCCGTGCTGAACATTTACTGCTATAGGTTCCGTTTCAATTCAAGGGTGATAAAAATGGGTCGAAATCGTTTGGGATTTGAGTCGCTAGAGCGTCGAGCTTTGATGGCTGGAGATGTGTTTGTTGCGATCGAAGGAGAGCTTCTGCGAGTCGAGGGGCATAATTTGGCGAATCAAGTCACGCTTGCACAAAGCAGCACCGGTGACTTGGTTGTATCGGGTCAAAATGGTACCACCATCAATGGATTGCCATCAGTTCGATTTGCTCGGCCTGTTATTAATGCCGCTGAAATTCGAATGGAGGGTGGAGACGATGCGATAGTACTCAGAGGTTTGCGTGTAGCAAATGATCTTTTTGTTGATCTCGGGGCTGGAAACGATAGGCTAACTTCGCCTGCTACCGCACCTATATCCGTTGGTGCGAATGCGCTAATCTATGGTGAAGCTGGCAACGACACGGTGCAGCTAAATCGAGCCAAAGTATTCGAAGACTTATACATTGACGGAGGAATTGGCGCTCTCACTGCTACAATCACCAATTCGTCGATTGATAAGAGCATGGCAATCGTCGGAGATGAAGCCAATGATTCGGTCAGCGTTGTCGGATCCACTGTTGGACTGGATTTGTCCATTGAAACGAAGGGTGGATCAGACACGGTCAGGGTTTCACAGCTTCAAGCTTTTAATCTTCTCATTAATACTGACAGCAATGCAGCCGCTGGCCGCGACGTTGTTAACATTTCCAACGCGTCCGTTGTTGAAGATATCGGTATCTTCACTGGTGCAGGAGATGACGTCGTGAGAATGACTGGTACAACGAGCAACAAAGTTACTGTTAGTCTGGATCAAGGAAACGATCGTCTCGAAGCGACAAATGTTGTAGCGGCGACCGATATCATTTTCGAAGGTGGAGCTGGAATTGATACTCTGTTAGAAACAGACGTCTTTGCGTCCATATTCCGCGACTACAAAGAGTTTGAGCGAATTCTATAAGTTGGATTTTCTAACGAGATTTGAGAACGGTCCTGTTTTGGAAACGCAGGATCGTTAAGACAGTTAGAGAATTTTGGCTTGGTCGATTCATTACGGCGGTATTTCCGATGTCCTAAACTTGATCCGGATGTATCTTAGGTTGTAGACGGATTACATTGGCAACCGAAACAGCGATGGACAATTCAATCAATCGATCATTCGGTGGCCAGTCGGAATTGACTCGCAACTTACCAAGCTAAATGTGGACCCTAGAACTGGCCGTCATGATGATCATGATAGGTCTCAACAGCATATTTGCCGGTTACGAAATCTCGCTCGCCTCTATTGGTGCGGGACGATTGCATGCTCTTCGAGCGGAAAAGAAGCGTGGTGCAGATTCTGCGGTTCGAATGAAAGGGAACATCGAGGGGAGCTTGGCAGTTGTTCAGCTAGGCATCACGCTGGTTGGTGTTATCGCGGCAGTAACTGGTGGCGCAGGGGCAGAAGAGACATTCGAGCCGATGTTGGTGGAATCGGGGATACCTCAAAGCATTTCTCAATTCTTGGCGATAGCTCTCGTTGTATTGCCTCTGACGATCGTCACGATCGTTGTAGGGGAGCTTGTTCCCAAGGTTTTCGCGTTACGAAATAAAGAGTGGGTTTGCTTGACGTTATCTCCGAGCATGGAGTGGTTTGCTGTTAGCGTGAAACCTGCGGTGTGGTTTTTGGAGACATCCGTTTCCTGGATCATGCGACTTGGGGGTGGCAACGGAGAGGATGACGCAGATAAATCCGCCATGGATGAGCTACATGGTGCTGCTGCCTACGCACGGATCTCTCGACTCATTGGGCAAAGAGAGCAAGGCATCATTGTTAGTGCATCGCGGCTCTCCACAACACCCGTGAGGAAGATCGCTTTGCCTGCCGAGCATATCGACATGCTCGTGGCGGACCAGTCATTATCTCAAGCTCTCATTGCAGCTCATCTTAATATGCACACGAGATATCCCGTTACTGAAGAGTCGGGTAACCCGCAGCGAATTATAGGTTATGTCAACTTTAAAGACATCGTCGCCAACATGCGATTCGACACAACATCCAATTCGTTTCGAAAGCTGATTCGATCGATCGGCTCGTTCGACTCGGAGTCTCCGATTTCGGACTGCATGGAGCGGCTCATTCGTGATCGAATCCACATTGCGCTCGTCAAAGATCGGTCTGGCAGAACGGTCGGCATGATTACGCTTGAAGACATCATTGAAGAGCTCGTTGGTGAGATTCATGATGAGTTTGATCGCATTCCCACTCATTTGAATAGAGCCGGGGATGGTTGGATCGCTGGTGGTTTCGTTTCTTTGATTCAGCTTCGTGACGTGGCTGGCATCGACCTAGAGCCGATCGGGGACAAGCCACTCTATACGCTGAATGACTGGGTCGTCGAATCGCTCGGTCGACCACCACAAGGTGGTGAATCTCTGCGATCAAAAGAGTGCAATATCACAGTTCGTAAAACACGGAATGTGATGGTCCAGGAAGCTTACTTGGTAAGGCGAGATGCCAACTGATTACTAGGCAGATTTTGCTGACGGAATTCGTATTCCGCCAAGGTTCAATAGAAGAAGAGTCGTGACATAGTCTTCATTGAAAATTCGTTTGAGCTTTGTAAGGGGTTAACATTCGGCGAGTTCGTTTGCTTTAGACTTTTCGAACAATCAATCATCGTGCAGTGCATGGCAGGAACTTGATCGTTTCAAATTGTTAACCCGCATATCCAAGAATCGACAGAATGAGCTCTGAAAACTATTTCTTGAGTGAGCCAAATGTCAACTATGCCGGAGTTGCTCGATGGCCTCTAAAGCTTAGCGTGAATCTATTCAAGTGGATCAAGTTACGTCCATTATTGACTGCCAACTGGGGGGTAGTATTTGTCGCGTCGGCTGGTTCCGGGTTTGTTTATCCATCTGGTGTCGGCATTGCGGCATTACTCGTGTTAGCCGGGTTGTATTATTGGTATCGCGTTTGGCAAAGTGTTTGGTATAGCTGCTTGTTGCCAGCGGTTGTGGTTTCTAGGACGCCCTTGCAAATTGCCTCCTATGCGAACCTAGCTCAGACGCGAAAGTTTTTACCTGCCATAAAGATTTCAGCTACGAAGCTCAGTAGTGGCATGCAGGCTGAATGCGACGTGGGCGCACGAGTCGTGTGTATCGGTAGTTTTGAGCCTCCTATTGTTGGATTCAAATGGGTCAACTTTCATCCGGTGCCTCTTGAGAACTTGATTTCTAGTAAAGATCTAATAAAAGCCAGTGCGGATCGACTACCTGAACACTTGTGGGAGGCATTGGAGATCGGGCTCGGTTCGATTGAGAAGCCAGAGCGAGGGCTGTACGAAATTCCGGTAGAAGCGTTCGCTGCCTCAGCGGCTTACGACAATATTGAGCTGGATGAAGCGACCGCAACAACGGTTATACAATCGCGAGCAACCAAGAAAAACTTGGTCGTTTACTATTCAATAGTTGGCTGTATATTGATCTCGATCGTTGGGCTGTCCGTTTATTCACGTTTGAATCCGTACAGTTCCGCCGTTCAATCGGGGGATGCCGCCTTCAACAGTGGTAACTTCGCTAGTGCTGCCGAGTATTATCAAACGGCGATTAAGCTCGATCCCAAGGAACCGCTGGCTTACTTCCATCGAGCGGTGGTGTATCAAAAGGCTGGCGATCACTTGAAAGCTCAAATGGATTTCAACGATCTATTGCGACTTAGGCCTGACTTTGGGCCTGGCTATCGAATGAGGGCTTCCACACTCAGGGCGTTGAGGCTTGATGATGCAGCAGTAAAGGACAATGCGATGGCAGATAAGCTAGGTGCGGATAAAACGATTACCGATCCGTTTAAGATCACGATTGATCAGAAGTGATAACTCGTAGCCATTCGCCCTGACCGTTTACGAGGGTATCGCCGACTTGTCGAGTCACCCAATTGCTCTGCGGGAATTTTGGAAGCGCAAATGGGAAAGCCACTTCGAGATCATGGGCTAAGGCGGACAATTGCTTGTGCTGAGTCCTGAGATGTTTCCAAAGGATCTGAAGAAAGCTAAGTTCAAAGTCGCGGCCGATAGTGAAGCCTGCGTGTGTAGAGTGTTGGGCGCCAGCAGGGTTTAGTTCGATTAGGCTGCCTCGTTTCATGCCGAGGCACCAGCTGTCTCCGATGTTTCCTTGGGCTATAACGGTGCCAGCGATCATTTGCTGGCAGCCATAATGGCCAGCATGGCCGGAGACTAGAATCGTGCCACGTCGCATACGATGAGCTGCTCGATCGCCGACGTTTCCGCCGATAAGAATGTCTCCGCCCGTCATGCCGGTTTTCTTTCCTGGCAATGGGCTTGCTAGATCGTTGCCGCAGTGGCCGCAAATTGCAAGCAGACCGCCGCGAAGCCCCTGGCCCGCGTTATCCGAGGTATGGCCGGCGACGACGCAGATACCGCCGCTCATGCGAGAAGCGAATTCTGAGCCGACATTTCCGATGATCCAAAGACGGCCTGAATTCATAGTCTGGCCAATGCGATGAAACGAGCTTAGGTCGCCTGTAAGAATAAGTGATGCAGTTGGGCACACTGCGGAAGAATTGCATTCCATGCCACAGGGGCTGGTCGGTTCGTGGCAGTTCACATCGAAGAAATCTCCGATTCGAATTTCCGTTGAGTTGTGACCGATAGGTAGATTTTCGATTTGTGATTTATCAAGGCCGCAGAGATTCTGAGGAGCAATCAGTCGGGCGTCGACCGAGTGGTCGGGTGGGGTCTTGAGGTTGAGGGTGGTAATCATCGGCACAGTTTAGCATAACGGCCGAGAACCAACCAAGCGGGCTGTATTGTGATTTAGCTGTTTTGACCGGAGTAAAATCGGCACACAAAAAAGCAACACCAGCGAATTGCAGGTTCGCTGGTGTTGTAGCTCTTTAATGATCGGACCGTGAGACTATCGATTGTCAGTCAACGTTGTTTCGGCGGGCGCACCGAAGTAGACGGTGATTTGTTCGAGCAAATCGACCGGAGTCTCGTCGCTGAGGACGGGGATTTCTCCTGTGATCAGGTCTTGCTGATCGAGAGTCTTCTCGGCGACTTCGATTCTGGTTGCAATCTCATCGATGGTTTCTCGAACTCGGCTCAAGGAGCTATCGTTGATTGCGTATTGGCTGCTAGCCTCAGCAACTTGAAGCATTTGCAAACGGGCTTGCAAATTTTCAACATTGATTTCGAGTTGTCGTTTTGCATCGAGCATTACATCCAGCTTGCGCCGAGCTGCTTCGAGATTTTGTTCACGGGCGGCCAAAATTTTCTCTAGCTTAACAGCGGTTGCTTCTTGAGTTTGGAAGTGTTTGAAGCGATCGTTTAGATCCTTCTTCACTTGATCCATGTCAAAGGTCTTGCCGCCGTAGGAAACGAATCGTTTACCACTTTGCAGGTCGTCCTTGAGTTGCAGGATGGCAGTTTTGGATTTGTCTAGGCTAGCATTCTTTGTCGAAACTTCTTTGCTGAGTTTTGCGACTTCGACTTCTTCGCGGGCGATGAGTTTGACGTTGTCAGCGATCTCGGGTTTGAGATCTTTGATCATTTCGCGAACTCGTTTGATTTCGACTTCGATTGGAATGTGTTCTTTGATCGAATCGCGAACGCTCGAATAGCCGGTTTTTACATAACTGATAGCGGATGTGCCGCCGATGACAGCTCCCGTGCCAACCACGAGAGCGGAACCAATGAGAATCTTCTTAAGCATGGTACTTTCCCCCAACGCAGATGAAACGGGCGGGGACGTCCCGCACCAACAAAGGAAGATTCGGGGATATGGCGGGATTCTTGGGAGAAAATGGTAAAATTCGGTTAGCTGGGGTTAATGAGCCCGAGGAGTGGGGTTTTTCCCGAATGTTAGATGGAAAAAGGGTCGAGAATTGGATGAATCTAGCGTCTAAATCAGTTAGGATGAGCGGTTAAGGGACAAAGGATTATGAAACCGAAAGCAGACGACACACCACCGACCAGCGTTGCGCCTTTGTCCATGGTCGATGTATTGGCAGGGATGAAGACGGGCGGCACAGATCGCCAGGTAGATTCCGTTTGCCAGACATCATCAACTGAACAAACCGTTGTTTCTGATTGGGTGAAATCAATTGGGGAAGATTGTTCCAAAGCACCGCGAGACTACCTCAACCGCAGCCGGCTCCCGCAGTCGGGGGAATGACCGACAGATTCTGCAGCGCAAGCTGGGAATGGAGACGGAGTACGCATACTTTAGTAATGTCGACGAAGCACCTCCGCTCGATTTTGGTCAGTTTATGGCCGGGGTTCGGCAAATTGTCCCGTCGATATCGAGTTCTCAGAATCCGCATCGTTTCTTTTTGGCGAACGGCGGGACATTCTCGATAGAGGGGGGCTCCCTACACGGAGTCGGTCACGCCTCTTTGGAGGCAGCGTTCGTTGAGACCGCAACTCCAGTCTGTCGTAGCCCCATGCAGTTGATTGAATATCAATATGCCCTGCGAGATGTAGCGGTCGAAGCGTTAAAAGGGATGACCGAGGACGGTGAGCGTTCGCTCGTACAGGGGAATCACGATGCGTATGGCCACACCTATGGCCAGCATGAGTCCTATGATGTTAACGTCGCCAAGGGTTTTTGTTTGTTTGGATGGCGAGCGTTTTTGGTAATGATGTTGCCGGCTCTTCTTTTGTATCACGGGCTCACATCGTTGTGGTTGATGACGATTTGGATAGTAGCCAGCGTGTATCTGCGCATTCGCAAATTTTTTTCTCGCAAGAAACAGGGTGGCGCGCAGCCGTCATTGTCAACCAGATGGTTAACGCTCTGCACATTTGGTGTCCGATTGTTTCATACACCTATTGTCATAATGTTGTGGTGTAATATTCGGCTCTTTGCGCTGCGGCCTTATCGTAAGATGTTAACGTCATTTTTTGCGACCCGATGTGTGGTCGATGGCGCCGGCTATATCGACGAAGCAGGTCGATTTTGGGTTAGCGCCCGCAGTGCTCAAACCAACTGCGTGATTGGGTTCGGCAGCTACGGTCGCAGTCGCCCCATATTTCGATGCGATTCCTGGTTACGAGAGTTATGCATAGGCCCAGGTTTCTCATGGAAGAGGTACCGAGGTATGTTCGCAAATCGGCGACGAGTAGAGATCGCGATTGGAGATTCAGGATTGTGCGACCTATCTCAGTATCTGAAAGTAGGCATCACTTCGTTAGTTTTGGATTTGGCGGAACGCAACCCAGATGCACTCGTTCCGAGGTTGTGTCATCCGATTCGTGCCTTGAATGCTTTTGCCAAAGATTGGATGTTACTGGCTAGGGTACCTGACAAGAATGATTGTCATTGGCGAGCTTGTGATGTGCAGAATTCTTTCGCTTCGGCGGTAAGGAAAATGCTTGAGGAAGCATCCAAAGCACCTGATGAAGCTTGGCGGATTATGGAGCAGTGGCAGTTTGTGTTAAATCATCTCGAATCGTCGGATGACAAGAGCGAGCCGCCGAGATTGTTAGTTGGTCGAATTGATTGGATCACCAAGCTTTGGATTCTCGAGCATTTGAAAAAGGAGAATGCTTCTGTTGATGCGAAGCGTAAGCTGGATTTGAGATACCATGAGCTTTCGAGCCACGGTTATTTTCGACGGGTTATGGATGTAGTCGATATCCCGAGAGTTATCTCCAGGCGAGGCTTAGAGCGAGCGCGAGGTAATCCGCCTGTTGATGATCCCGTTTCGATAGCTCGTTCGTATCTGATTCGAGAGTTCTCGAACTCGGGTTCGCAATTGGAGATGGATCGCGATTCAGCGCAGTGGTATTCGAATGGTCAATTAAGGCGAGTTCGATTTTCGTGACGAGTGTAGCGTGAAGATTGTTTATTTTGATTGCCAGAGCGGTATCAGTGGCGATATGACTTTGGCAGCTCTTTTCGATGCGGGTGCATCGCTGGATTTGGTCCGATCGGGAATTGAGTCTCTCGGCCTAAGTGTGAGCTTGGCTACGGAGCCAACCTTACGCAAGGGGTTTCGAGGGCTCCGGCTATTGATTGAACACACGCCCGAACATAGTCATCGAAATTTGCTCGATATACTGAATATGATCCGACGCGGACGTCTATCCAATCGAGCGAGAGCGATTGCGATGCGCCTTTTTGAAAGACTGGCCAAGGTTGAGGCCAAGGTGCATGGGGTATCGATCGATAAAGTTCACTTCCACGAAGTGGGTGCAATTGACTCGATCGTTGATATGGTTGGGGTTGCGATAGCGTGGGACGAGCTTGAGATCGAAAGAGCTTGTTCTTCTCCTGTTCCTGTTGGAAGCGGATTTGTGAAGACTTCTCATGGTATGTTGTCCGTGCCTGCTCCTGCGACCAGTGAGCTCTTGGCCGGGGTGCCGATTACAGCGTGTCAGCTGCCATACGAGATGACCACCCCAACCGGGGCTGTTATCTTAGCAGAGCTCGTCAATTCCTACGGACCATTACCGTCGATGCAAGTTAATCGAATTGGCTATGGTGCCGGGCAGCGAGACGTATCCGATCGCCCGAATTTATTGCGAATCATGATTGGTCACGCGATCGAAGAGCCGATGCCATCGAATGATGCGTCGGACAGTGTTGTTGTATTGGAAACCAACTTGGATGACATTTCTGGCGAGCAAATCGGATTTGCCGTAGAGACATTGTGGGGAATGGGAGCCTTGGATGTCTTCACGACTGCCATCCAAATGAAAAAAAATAGACCAGGGGTATTGCTGTCGGTTATTTGTCGTCGCGAGCAACGACTGGAAATGGAGCGAGCGATTTTTGAACACACCGGAACTTTAGGTGTGCGATCACGACGGCAGGCGAGAACAATATTGCCAAGAGCAAGAATCGAGGTCGATACCCCTTGGGGATTAGTTCCGGGCAAAGTTTCACGATTACCATCCGGTGCTGTAGATTTTTCGCCCGAGTATGAAGACTGTCAGGCAATCGCAAGAGAGAACGGATTGAGGTTAAGTGACGTTGTCAACGAGGTAATCGAGTGCTATTCCAATAGCTCGTCGCAAATGGAAAAACAATCAATGCGAGGGAGTCGTTTAGAAAGCGATTCGACCGACCCTAATTCGGCTACTTTTGAAATGACCTCTCTAGATGCATTACGCGAAATTCCGAGAGAGAATAGTCTGGACGCGTCGGTGAATAGAGAATCGAAGACGGATATGGACCGGGCGGAGGATTGGAAGCGAGAAAATGGTTACCGCTGGGATAGCTCACCATGGGGTGAGGGAGATTCTCGATAGATTTTGAGGTACGAGCCGGTTGAACCAAAGGGGCCCATTGTTGGCGTACGATCTCTGGATGGAGTCGGCAAGTCCATAGTAGGAAATTAGGAGGCGCGATGGTACAATTGAGTTCTCATCGTAATTCGAGTTAACTTCTCCTAATCAGAATAGCCTGTAGGGCAGCGGTATGTCACAGCATCGACGGACAGGGAAATGGATCTGCTTGGCCACGGCGTGTTTGTTTCCTGTTGCTAATGCCAACGCAGAGGAGCCGTCGCGGAGATTTTTAGATCGGCTTCGCCAAGAAGGTCTGTCGGAAGTTGGCCTCAAGTATTTGGAGTTGGGTGAAAAGCGTAATCGTTTTACCGATTCGTTCAAAAAAGACATTCCTCTGGAGAGAATCCTTTTACAAAAGGAATCGCTGACTGTTCTTCAAAAGCAAAATCCGACGCAGGTCGACGCTCGCCGCGCCCAACTAGAGACAGGACTGAAGGAGTTCATTCAATCATTTCCCGACCATGCTAGGCGAAGCGAAGCTCAGTCGATGCTAGCGGATTTGTTGTTAGGCCAGGCTCGTTCCGCTATGGAGCAAGTTAAAAAAGATCCAGCCAAGATGGCGGAGTTGCAGACTAAGGCTCGTGACTCCTATCAAGACGCAGTTCAACTCTTTGCCAAGTCCATCGAGGAGCTTGCTCCGAAAATCATGGAGTTGCGTGGCGATCGAGCAAAGACTCCCGAGCAGATCGAGCAGCGACGTCAATATCAAATCGAGTACCGACAATCGCAACTGCTCGAAGCCAAGGCTTTGCAGGAGTTAGGAGAGTCTTACCCAGCCGACTCTGCAGAACGCAAAGATTGGCTATCGAAAGCCGAAAAGAAACTAGCCGAGCTGGTCGATAAAACAAATTTGAACACCGAAGCTGGGACGCGGATGTTGAGTTTGCTATATCGAGGAGAAGTTCAGAGTAAGCTTGGAGATAAGGCTGGGGCACGAGACAGCTTTACTCGTGTTTCTGATATCGAAGCGGACGGGGGCGTTTTGCGTGAATGGAAGGTCCAAGCTACCGCAAATCTGATTCGACTCGATGCTGCAGAAGCTCCACCTAAATTCGAAGCTGCTATCAAGCGAGGGGTTGATGCTCTCGAGTTAGTAAAGAATCGCGGTAACCCAGAACGAAAGCTTCCTCACTGGATCGATCTGCAATTAGCCTTGAGTGAAGCTCAGGTTGGTTACGCAAAGTCATTAGACAAGGTCAAAGAAGAAGGCAAGGTTAGAGGTCTTATTCGAGATGCTCGGGAAAGCTTGCAAGAAATTCTCAAGGTAAAGGGTGTTCATCAGGATTCGGCCAAAGCACTATTGGTGGATTTAGGAGTCGATGCAGCGTCTAGCGTCGCAGAAGAAAAATTACCTGAGCCAAAAGATTTCGAAGAAGCCTTGTCACAGGGCCGAATGCGAGTCTCTCGTGCCGAAGACGGCAAGCAGGCAATGGAAATTCTCCGCCAACAAGGAGCGTCCGAAGAAGACATTCAAAGTGCATCGGCTCAGATTCAGCAAGCCCGCGTGCAGGGGATTGATCGGCTGACCAAGGCGATTGCATTGTTCAAGGATTCGAACTCTAGAGAAGATCTATTAGACGCCAAATTTTTGTTGGCTTATCTTTACTTCAATACAAACCAATTCTGGGAATGCGCAGCACTGTCAGAATCGATTGTTCATACAGATCGCGGTACGGAAAAGGCAAGTCAGTGTGGGATGTTCGCTCTGGCTTCCATGAGCAAGTTGATCGATTCACTAGGGCCTGAAGATCAAGCCAAGATGATGGCGCCGATGGAACGCCTAGCGAAAACGCTTATTGCGAACTTCCCCGATGGGGATTCTGGCAGACAAGCGGCCGATATATTAGTCAAGGTCGCCATCATGAACAAAAAATATGATGACGCAGAGCGATTCGTCGAATTGACCGGCGGAAAGGGAGGAAGCGGCGCGAGTGTTCTTGGGCAAATTCTCTGGCGAGATTTCTTGCTCCAGAGCGAAGAGAATCGCAAACAAGGGACTGAGGTAACGTCCGAGACGATTGCATTGCGTGATCGAGCCGAGCGACTATTGACAAGTACTTGGTTGAGTTTAGATCCAGCAAAGATTGACAAGAGTTTATTGATGGGGGTCAATTCACTCGCCAATCTATACCTGTCAACCAATCGATTGGCTGACGCGCAAAAGGTGATTACCGATCCTGAACGCGGGGCTGTTAAGCTTCTAGAGACTGCGACTGGATTGGATGAGGTCACCAAGCTCGAGGTGTTCAAGCTGCAATTGCAAGCCATGGTTCAGGCGTCGAGCCAACCAAATGGTTCGCCACTGGACGCGTCACAGGTTCAAAGTTTGGTGGGTCGTATGAAGTCCCTTGCGGGCAACGATACCAAGCTACTTACTAACTCCTTGAGGAACCTTGCTTTTTCAATTCAAACGCAAATTGAATCGGCATCCACGCCAGAAGACCAAAGCCGAATTGGCAAGTCGCTAAGTATTCTAGTCAGTCAGCTTGTTGATGTATCCGATGACATCGGAGTTCTCGACTCGGCTGGGTCTGTCGCTAGTTCTTTGGCGATGACCATGAAAAAGAATCCAGGTTTATCGTTGCTATCTAAAGAGTTGTTTGTAGTAGCAGATGCTGCATTTAGCAAGATTTCGAGTCAGCCAGCGGAAGCCTTAACGGCTTCTGGAAAGAACAAAGATGACGTACGCCGGAGAATGGCAATCGCCAAATCGGGAGCTGGTAAATTTGAGGAAGCCCATAAATTGTTGCTGGAATCCTTAAAGGTGACCGCCACCAATATCACGTTGCAGATGTTGGCTGCCGAGAACCTACAAAAGTGGGCTTCCAACAATGATGTCGAATTGCTGAAAAAGGCGTCTGATGGGGCGGAGCCCGGTGCTGATGGAAAGAACGTGATCTGGGGTTGGGGAGTGATTGCAGCCAAGATTAGTCGGGATCCCAAAGGCATGACCAATTTGCGAGATAATTTTTTTGAAGCAAAATTTAACAATATTGAGTGCAAACGACTGATGGCCAGCCTTAGTAGTGACGCTGCAAAGAAATCGGAACTTGTTCGCGATGCGGCAAACGAACTTAGGGTGCTCAAAGTACGGCATCCCGAGTTCGGAACTCCTGAGTTTCAATCCAAATTCCTGAAGCTAGAGACTGAATTAAATGCGATGAATCGATAGTTTCGATTCCCTTTTCCTTTGTCCTCCTCCCACAAATCACTATCCTTTCCATTTCTTAGTCCGCGGCAGCAATACCTAACTTGCCGAGGAGCCTAAGTAATCCAAAGCGAAACTCCAATTAAACTGTTGATAAGCCATGACCCTTTCAAGATCTTTCGTTCTAGCGACCCTCGTTTCGTTGAGCGCCGCATCGACAGCGTGGTGTCAATCCAGAGACAGAGTCTTTTTGTCCAAAGGTGGTGCTGCCCCATCGGGAGCCATCACCGAGCGCACAAAGGATCAGGTTGTGATTGAAACGGCCAGTGGAAAGGTTCAAAACTACCCTACTAACGACATTGTTCGGATCGTCTTTGATGGAGAACCAGCACAGCTATCGCGAGCCAAAGACAGTATTGGGCAAGGTCAGTTTGACCAGGCAACCAAAGAATTGAGCGAAGTCGCGGTTAGCAGTTTGACATCCGAAGACATGAAAGAAGATTACTACTTCTACAAATTTTATCTCGATGGTGCGTTGGCACTGGTAGGCAAAGGGAATCCAGATCCGGCTTCTAAAGCCCTTTTGCAGTGGGCCGGCAAGTATCGAAACTCGCATAACTTCTACAAGGCATCTGAGATGTTGGGGGATTTGGCACTGGCGAGTGGAACACCCGACCAAGCTGTTAAGTTTTACGGTGTTTTGACCAACACAAATTTCCCAGATCTGAAATTCAAAGGGAGTTATTTGCAAGGTAAATCGTTGATGCTGTCTGGAAAATACGCCGAAGCGACAGAGAAGTTAAATGCGGTCGCACAGGAAAAAGTAGCAGATCCAGCATCGTTGAAACTGCAGAAGCTGGCTGCTGTTACCGCAATTCGTTGCGAGGCCGCTACCGGAAACGTTGCTTCGGCTCTTCAAAAGCTGGAGGCGATGGTTGATCAAGGAGACTCGACCGACACGGTTCTTTTTGCTGAGCTCTACAACGCAATTGGATCGATTTTCCTTTCACAAAACAATGATTACGAAGCGTTACTGTCCTACCTAAAAATCGATATGATGTACTCTTCTCAACCCGACCCACACGCTGAGGCTTTGTATAATTTGTCCAAGCTCTGGGAAAAGGTGGGGGAACCGTTAAAAGCGACCGATGCCAAGTCACGTTTGGCCAAGCTTTATCCAACATCGCCTTGGTTAGGCAAATAAAGACAATCTTCGCCCAGCTTTTGCTGAGCTAAAGTAAGCCAAGAATCGTTTTCTCACAATTTGAAGCCCCTTCCATACTCACTCATCACAATCGAAAAGTTTCGGAGTCGTAAATGCGTCTTTCTGTTCGGTGCCTTGGTAGCTTTTTTCGAAAATCGATTGAATTCCAAAGAACAATCGTCGCCGCTGCTGCATTTGTTGCTGCGTGGGGGCTATCAGCGGCTACTGTATTGGGCCAGGATGACCCGGCTCCGGCTGCGGCGGCCTCAAGCCAGAATATGCTTGTGAAGACCTGGACCTCACTCGGTACGGATTTTGCGATCATATTCTTGATCATGTCCGTCGTGCTGGTCGCGCTTGTGGTCCGAGCTATTCTTTCCTCACAGAAGAATAATTTTTTGCCTGACGATTTAACCCAAGGTGTCGATGCGAGCTTGGAAGAAGGGAACGCTCAAGGGGCTGTGGATCTGGTTCAAGCCGACGACAGCTTCTTGGCAACCGTCTTAAGCTCCGGATTGGCAAAACTTCCTAAGGGGCGCGAAGCTGCTTTCGAAGCCATGCAGGTGACTGGCGAAGCAGAAATCATGAAGGTGGAGCACATGCTCGGATATCTAGCGTTGATTGGTAACATCGCTCCGATGGTCGGCTTGTTGGGAACAGTTAAAGGGATGGTGACCTCCTTCGGACAAATTGCAAGCAGTCCACAAACACCAAAGCCCAACGAGCTAGCAGGTGGTATTGAACAAGCTCTTTATACGACACTGGTTGGTTTGATTCTCGCGATTCCCGCAATCGCGATTTACAACATTTTGCGTAACAAGGTGCAGCGACATGTTTTGGCTGCAGGTGTGCAAGCCGAAGATATGCTTGAAAAATTTGAGCCTTTCGTTGGTAAGTAATCGATTTTAATTATGAAAATCAAGTCAAATTTGTCATCGAAAATGGCCGAGGGGGATATGACTCCCATGATCGATATGGTGTTCCAACTCATCATTTTCTTCATGGTGTTGATCAACTTCTCCCAAGACGACCAAAACGAGAAAATCAAACTGCCTTCGAGCGAACTCGCAAAGCCCGCTGAGGTACCGTTCAAGTTCCCGATCGTAATCCATCTCGATGCGAACTCGACCATTTACATGGGGGCCAACGTCGCAACCGTGCAATCGATTGCTCCATTGCTGCGTACGGAAATCGAAGTTCTCAAAGCAAGGGGTGAGCAGCCTAAAGTGGCCACCATCATCATTCGTGCCCATCAGAATACAAAGGGTGGGGTCGTTCAGGAGCTAATCAAGAAGTGCCAGGAGCTTAGCTTCGAACAATTCGCATTGAGAGTCAAAGAAGGGGAGCCTTCCTAATGAAATTTACTGGCAGGCGAAACGATGATAAAGCAGAGTTGCAATTAACGTCCATGATTGACGTTATTTTCTTGCTACTCATATTCTTTGTTATGACCTTTAAGATTGTTGCCCAAGAAGGTGACTTTAACATTCGTATGCCTCTCGGCGGCGGCCCGGGGGCCGACTCGGATCAAATGATCCCAGTGAAAGTTCGACTGCGAGCAAATTCGGCAGGTGAGCTTGCTGATATTGTCGTGGACGGAAGCACATCGTTCGGAACCGATTTCACAAAGCTTCGTGGTTTTATCCTGCAGTTGACCGGCGGGGTGGCGCCACCGAATCCGGAGGATGGACAAGAAGTCGAGATCGACTTGGACTATAACCTTCGTTATCAGCATGTGGTTGAGGCCATCACCGCAGTTACTGGTCAGCGACAAGGTGACGACGTCGTCAAGTTGATCGAGAAGGTTAAATTCGCTCCCCCTCGTCCAGCACAGTAACAAGCGGCGTTACTCATATCCCGTAGTAGCCGAGGCCGTCTTGTCGTAGTGGCCGAGGCAACGAGGCCCCCTTCTCGTAGTGGCCGAGGCAACGAGGCCCCCTTCTCGTAGTGGCTGAGGCAACGAGGCCCCATTCTTGTAGTGGCTGAGGCAACGAGGCCTGACCGCCTAACACGAACCCTCGTAGCCGATCTCGCCAAGAGATCGGACTGCTCCCAACCATCCATCCAATTACGATCCACCAAGCTTCAATCCTTTGATTTTTCGATAGGGAAATTCATTGGATGAAAGAAGGCCATCATCAAATGCATCACGGCTAGGCCATATAGTGGACCTGCCTGCATTCCGTTTGAACCTGATATCCATGCAAGTGAACCAGTCAACACGGCACTTACGCTCATGGAAACCATCAGTGCGGTTCTGCGATGTACGGTCTCTTTGTTAAGCCAAAAGGCGGTGACGATCGATGCATGAATCATCGCGATCAAGGCTGCTGCAATAGCGATCCAAGTTGGCTTTCCGGTCCACACCACGTAGGGTGCCCAAGCCAATGCAAGTCCGGTCGCGCCACCTACGCCGAATCCAAGAAACCAAACCATAGGTTTCATATCGGCTAATCGTGAATGATCACCGATCAGTGGCGGTGCCTGTTTAGAATCCGTGTTTTCGAATGACATCGCTTTAGTCCAATGTTGATTGCTTTTTCAGAAAGTTGGCTGTCGCAAACCTGCATCTAAAGGTTACGAGTGCAAGAAACGTTAATGATTTTGCCATCTTGATGGTCAACCGCAGAAAGTACAGGTATCACTATACTACCACACGCGACGTTGATATGCAGTTGTGGGGGTACCGTAGCCAACAGCCTATTTCTAACACTTCGTCATCCGCTGATTCGCGATGGCAAACACCAAGGCGAATGTCAGTGTGGTCGAGGCCTTCTATTCTTTGGCTTCAAGGACCAGAACCCAGTCTTGGGGCGAGGGCAGCCGCGGTGATTTGAATTCGCCTCATGAGGCGTTGACGATGCCTTGTTCAATTCTTCGTGCGAGAAGTGATGAAAGACACTCTCCCATTGTGCATCTGACAATTCTAATGCCTGCTGTGAGTTTGGGTTCTGAACAGCGATCGTTCCGATAAGAGCTTTATCTCTATGCCAGCAACCATCGAAATATCAACGTGTAAAGGCTCCGATGATCGAGCGGTGGCAGTAAGTTCTCGTTCAATTGGCGGCCGATGCATCGCTTCGGGCTATCGAGTTGTTTGTTCTTTATTTATGCCGACAGTGTCTTGCAACCACTAACTCAAACACAGCAAGTGGAATTACTATCGCACACTCGACGGAAAAGTAGATCATTCCCATCGTGGTAATCAACGGCAGATAAACCCAAGATGTCACAAGAGTAACCGCACAGTACAGTAAGTTTAGGAGTCCAACCACAGTGAGTGGCCAACATTCGTTGGGCCAATAACGGTATGCTATAAGGTCAAAACAAGCAAATCCGGCCGCAGTAACAGACAGTATACAGAGTATCCATATGGGCAATCCTGTCGGAATAATTGTCGTCAACAGTAGTCCGGTGGAAAGTGAGGTCGCAAGAGCGCCGACGAAATCGAACAGAAGCAGATTCTTCGGTTTCGTAAACCAAGCTAGTCGAGTTCGTAAAGCTTGCAAGCGAGTTCCTTTCTGTAGGACGAACGACCCACATCACCGAGGACGACGTGTGAGCTTAACGTAAGTTCGCGGTGGACCGAGCCCTTTGTGCACAAGTACGCCCAGTATGGACGTGATCTTATCGGGTGCAAGTCCCGTGTGTTTAGTTCCAGTACTTTCGGTAATGAGTCATCATACCAAAAAATAGCTCGTCTTGGCTCGCCTTTCCAGAAGTCAGCAGCGGTCGTAATACCGACTCTCGGCAATCCAGCCGAGGCGGGAAAGACCAAACGTTTTATTGATACGGTAGAGCCATCCATGACCTCATATCGTCCGAAAGACGACCCAACCCAAATCGACGACACAGCGACTTCGCGAACTTAAACGATATCTTCGCGGTTGGGTCAATTACTTCGATTTAGAAGAACGACAGAGTCTCTTTGGCAAGCTCGATAAATGGCTTCGTCGACGTTTATGAGCCTGCATCTGGAAGCAATGGCGTTTACTACGCACCCTCGCCCTCTCGATAGTTATACCTATCTCCTGTCATCGAGCAAATCGCGTATCCAAAGTGGCTCATGTCGAAGATCGAGGATAGCAACTACGGTCACGAATTCGCTATCAACGGTATAGTAAATGCCAAACGGGAATCGTTTCGACAAAGATCGACGGAAGCCATCAATGATCTCGTGAATTCCACCATGGAAGAAAGCGATTCCTCAATTCTGCCACGGGGCTTCATGAACACGGGCTTCAATGTTGGCTAAGAGCTGGCCAATAAACATCTAAGAGAAATAACAAGGCTCAACGTACGCCCTCCCCCGACCACCAGACGCAACATCTAAGCCTATTTATGTTCGTCCATGGTCGTTCTTGACAGGCGAAAATACGCCCGAGCTATTCGCGCCGGATATCCTTTTGCAGTTTTCCGAATAACCGTGCGATCAGCCCGCCAAAAAAGGCTCCTATGAGTCCGAATAAAATGATTCTTACAAAGTCTATCCATTCCCATTCACCGAGTCGTAACTTCCATACCGTCGGGATTACTAGCCCGATGGCAAGTCCGATGAGAGGCATACTCACGTGTACAGTCCATTTGCTCCCGGTTGTCGAATCCACCGTCTGCTGGTTTTTTTGACGAATGACCGCTCGCAGTACGAAGAATGCCCCCAATACAGCGAAAGCAAACATTGCCCCGAGGACCAGCAATAGGATTATAGCCTGAAACATGATTTCTTGTTTCGGCACGATACTTTACTCCTTTGACATGGGGATAAAAAACAACGAATCCAAGACCAATCGCTCGTTTATGTAAATAGGCTTATATGAGTTTATCACGCGTATCGACCCCTGCATCCAGCGTACTTGTTCGCCGTGAGGACAGACACCAATCTTCTTATATTTATTCGACTGAACTGGTTGTTAGGCATAGCGAGCATAATCACGAATTCCATAACCTTTCGACCTCGATCATGGCACGATAGTCCAATCCGCATGCTTGTCTGTTATTGGCTACGAATGGCACAGTTGGACGGACGACAAGGATCACTCACGTCGAGCGAGGGATGATGGATCGCCCGAGGCCGGGGGATCGAGACGTTGAGTGCATCCGCTGGTTAGCGAATTCACGTGTTCTTGCCCGGAGGGTCGAGCGCTGTCGTCTGATCCGCTGACGTGTTATTCTCAATCAGAGACCGCCTCTGACATCGCACTATCGTATAATATACACGTATAATATACAGCTGCGATATTCAGCAGGATGTAAATCCCAATCGACTGCATTTAGATACCGCTAGCTTGTCCAGCGGAGTTTCCTGTTTCTCGCAAACCCTACATGCCTCATACGTGCATGACTAGCCTGGGAACCTGATTCACCGGACGGGGCAAGCCTATCGGGGTCAATTAGATGTTGGGAGGGTAGGCTTGTTCTAGCTGCGAACCATTGGCTCCGATGGGACAAGCCCATCGGGGGCCGGAGTTGGTTGGTTGCCTTCGCTGCAATTTTTGTTTGAAAATTGTGTGGTACAATTGTCGGTGCGTCAATTACAAGGAGCGGATCATGTTTGCTGACATTAAAGCGGTTTCCGATGCCGCGCGACCTATATTTGAGTCAATCAAGTCGTCCCTAATGAAGGAGCATGTAAATTCGTTTGTTTCGATTGAACCCGAGTCCAAAGAGTTTTTCCTGGGCCCGACGCTATCAGATGCGGTTGCCGAGGCCAAGAAGAAGTACCCAAACCGTTTGGTTCATACCTTTAGACTCGGCCACACAGCAACTGTACACTTCGGGATGCACGTTCGATGAAGGGAGTAGTCGACGACTCTGGAAGAGCAATTCTGCGGATATCGATTCTAAGCGGAGATGACGCTCGCAAACAGGCAATTGAGGCATGGATTGATACGGGGTTCACAGGCGACCTCGATATTCCTAGATCCATAATCGAATCATTGGGATTAAAGCCTTCAGGAGCCATTGATGGTATCCTAGCGGACGGGACACAGACGCAACTAGAAACCTACACTTGCCGTCTTGATTGGTTCGGAAGAATTCGTAGCCTAGAAGTGATTGCAAACTCTGGCGAGATGTCGTTGCTCGGTGTCGGTTTGCTACTCGCAAAGGAACTGACCGTCGATTACACAAACCTCACGCTTTCATTGGAACCTTCTGATCTAAAGCGATCTTGATTTGACGAACGGCACACATCACCGAGCACGCGAAGTTGATGTACCATTGCCAAAATGCCCCGATCGCGTGCTTCGGCGCATGGGATTGTTCAATTAAGCCGCTATCGCGGCACGATCAGTGATCGGGGGTTGGGTCAGCCTTGATAACTCACTCAGTTGAGATTTCCTCGTGAGTAAACACCCTGGAGGGAGTGTCACCGATTGCTTCAGATCGCCTCTACACGCGGTCCGATCGATGACAATCTCCCAATCACAGGGGTCAATATGTCGAAAGATCTACAGCCTACCGTTCCATCACTCATCCAATTCCAACAAGACCTCAAGCTTAATGGAAAAGGAATCCGAACTCAACAATCTTACCTCCGCGCCCTGCGAAAGTTCCACAACCCCATCCAAAGATCCCGCCTCCGCGACCGAAGACGATCTCCGACGCTACCTGCTCCATATCGTCGATACCAAACAATGGCGCCCCAGTACGGCGAACGCTACCCAGGCCCCCTAAGAAACCGATGCTGTGTGATGAGTGTGGTGGCGAGTTGTGCTTCTCACGGATGATACACAGCCGCATTCGATCGATTGATATAACCGGTCCACCGATGGCGACAAGCGTTTCATAGAGGACGATTTCGAACAAACAAGGCAAGCCAAGAGGGTGAGCGAACGAACGAAAGAGAACAACTTAACGAGCCAGCAACGACGAATAGAAGCGACATAGACTGCAACTCGGCCACGAAACCGTATCGAGTCAGCGAAATTCGAGAGCCGTCTGGTAAGTAACGCCCTTAAGAGAGAGCCTACCCCTGATCACTGATCCTGCCGCGGGGCTTCATGAACACGGGCTTAAATGTTGGCTAAGAGCTGGCCAACAAACATCTAAGAGAAATAACAAGGCTCGACGTACGCCCTCCCCCGACCACCTGACGCAACATCTAAGCCTATTTATGTTAGGCGTCGTTGTCTACCACGGAAATCGTATTGTCCGCATTCACTGTGATTGTAACTTTTCCACCCATGTTGTTCGTGACGTAGCCGTCGATAGTGTGTATGTATGTCATACTGCCACTGCGGGCCCGAAACTGTAGTTCACCATCGTGCTGAATCCAGAACGAGCGCCGTGCCACGCCATCGGGCGGAATAGTACCGTATTCGATTTCGCATCCACCGCCAAACACTCGCACGCCACTGAGCGGTTGTTCCGATGCATTGTGGATAATGACAGTGTAGCGAGCCTCGATAAGCATGACGGTTGTGATGATGCAACCCGCCACCACGAAATTTGAGAGTAGCAATGCTGCGCACGCAACGGTTGCAATCCACAGGCGACGCCGCGGCAGTTCGGGTATGCCGAACGCAAGCCAAGAAAAACGAGCGAGAGCGACTGCGCCGACACAGAAAATGACGACTCCGCCGTAGAGTGTAAGGATGCCTGCGCCGATCAGCCAGTCCCATCGGGTAAAGATCCATACCGTGAAGATCGATACTCCGACGAGCAACGGAAGGGTACCGGAGATCAGAGCGATTCTGTACCATCGGTTCATTGCGAGGGACTTATGCTTAGACGCCTAAAGAATCCGATGACCGAGCGGGGGCAAGTTAAGTTTCCATTAGGAAGCGGCCGATCCCTCGCTTCGGTCCATCGGATTGTTCGTCCCTTCTGTGTGTCGACGAATATGGAGTAACTCGCCACGATTCATCGATCTTACGTCCTTCGCATCGAGGGTGATGCAAGCAACAGTCGATCCGTCACCATCAATAAACTCGACCTCATACGCGGAGCCGTTTGCATAGGCATGAACGACAGCACCAACATCCCCCGCGAACAGACCAGACGTGGGTCTATCCGATGTCAAAACAACCATTGAGTGTTCAGCGATCATCAAGTATCCCCAGGGTAAGCGGTAACCAATCGAGGTGGCGAATTCTTTTCTACAATCCAAACAGCAACAACCGAACTGGGACGACAATCGTCTGTCCCGATCTCGCCTTCTGTTTCGTATTTTACACCGTACGGAGAAGGTTTGGCAATGAAGTTCTCACAGGAAGTGGCGATAGCAATAAGATCATCGCGAAGTTCTTCCCAGTTTTGACGGGTATAGCCGACAGAAGCAAACCAAGCGGCCTTCGTTCCACCAACCGGATGCACTGGATTGAGGAGGTAGTCGCAGAGTTTTTCCTTGTCTACGATCGATTTTTCAGCGTCAGGAAACGCCATTTGTTCTCCAAGGACGAACGACTCGATTCAGCCAGCCCGAGCAGTAGACTCAACGCAAGTCCAAACGGCCGATCGAGCACTTCGCGTCCATGTACGCCCAGCATGGGCGTGATCTTATCGGGTGAAAGTCCCGTGTGTTTAGTTCCAGTACTTTCGGTAAGGAGTCATCATACCAGATGAATAGCTCATA
>Ga0315899_10001696_pt1 | contig 25071 bp, 17 predicted proteins | sample LakEriMetagenome_2_FD_203518 | JGI IMG/M metagenome (GOLD analysis project Ga0315899, IMG submission 203518) | Freshwater fungal communities from buoy surface, Lake Erie, Ohio, United States - Buoy 4 MA112 | ecosystem: Environmental > Aquatic > Freshwater > Lake | place: USA: Lake Erie, Ohio... | reverse complement strand
CATGGGGCAAGACATCGAGTCGCCCTGATGCTATCCAAGTTTCGTGTTGATTGTTGCCTAGGGACAAGGTGAAAAAAGCCAAGATCAGGCCATACTCCCCTACCGCATCCCCAAATCCAGGTGGTGGTTGGTTTTTTCCGGATGCCGATGGAAGGTGATCAGGTCGCGGCCGTAGGGGCAGATTTCGGCGGGGTGGAGGTAGACGCCCATGGAGCCCCATTTTCCCTCGACCAGCGGCGCGCCGTCGGGCAGGTGGCCGCGGACAATTCCGGTGTGGGTGACGGTTCCATCCAGGTTTCGGTAAACGGCCACATCGTTCTCCGCCGGCACCTCGACCTGGGCGTACTGGTTGTCACGGAGGATCATGTCCACATGCCGGCCGAGGACCCAGTGGCGCCCGTGACCGAAGACATGACCATGGCAGTTGGAGTCCGGGTGCGCATCGGCCAGGCGGATCACACGGTAGTCCCAATCCCCGCGCTGGAGCCATTGCTCCTCGTCCAGCAGTTGTTCCGGTTCGGTATCCGTGGCATACAGCGGAATGGTCTGGCCCGACGCGGTGATGCCAAAAGCCTTGTGTGATTCAGACAATTTGGGGGGTGGCAATTCCAGGGAAGCCAGTTGCTCGGCGTCGCGGGCCTGGCGATCCAGTTCCCAGGCGTCCAATACACCTGGGCCGAACACCAGGGTCAGGGCGCCTGCCAGCAACCCCGCAGAATACACGGCGTGGCAGGAGGTCCATGCCAATAACCGGCGGAAAAAACTGGATTCCAGAATCACACGCAAGGTTCCAAGCGTGGCCAAACCCCAGAGAACCCAAGGGGCAAACTGGGAGCCTAGCGGAATCAGCAGGCATCCAGCCACGAGGAACAACTCGACACAACCCAGCCAAAGGAAATTCCGGCCTCGGTCCAACCATGCCGACTTGCCCAAAACCTGGAAGACAAATGCCAACAGGGCGACCAGCAGCAATAGGCCACCAACCACCAGGTCGATTTGCATTCCCAAGGCGTTTGCCTGTCGCATGGGACCCAGCGCCTCCTCCCGCGGAACTCCGATTCTCCTCCAAAGAATAAGCTGCGTGTTCTTAGCAACCGGTGAGGTGGGGGTTAAAAAAAACTCACCCCCGCCGGGCTTGGGCGGGGGTGAGGCAGAGGAGCATGACTTAATTCGCCGAAAACCCGACCCTCATTTGGGATCAAACCCAACCGGAGACGCCTCCGGGCAATAGGGTTTCTAAAAGTGTGGCCTTATCCGCAAACAAGTCGTAGGCTCGGGTGGATGAGTCGTAATCCCTGACCACCAGAAGTTCCTCCTCTGGATCCTCATCCACATTGGCCAAACCTAGCCGCAATCCGCCTGGGGAACCGTCAAATACCCTGTCGATGCGGTACTGGACTTCCCCCTCTTCATTCCGGACGTAGACCGTGTCGGGAGTTGTCCGGCCAGTTCCGGCAGTTGCGTAAAACTGCCGGCCCTCTAGCAGGAATCCGACCACGGTGTTGCCGCTACCCCACAGGTACAGGTTACCGGTGAGGTCCTGCTCCACGGTCAGGACCTTGGAGCCGTCATACCGGAAAACCTTGCTTCCCCCGCGGAACAACTGGGACGCGACGATCAGGTCGGGGCCGTCCTGACGGATCACGGATATCGAAAGCCCTCCACCGGGAGCATTGGTTCCCCCGAAGGCCCAAAAGCTTGCCAGTTCCCAGCGGTAGTCGTAAGGCAGCGGCTTGCCTGCCTCGAAATCTTTCATCGCCTCCTTGCCATCCCAAACCCTCAGATGGGACTGGGTGACCATTCCCGCGGAGGTCCCGGGAGCCATGATGATGTCATCGAACCCATCATCATTGATATCCGCCATGCGGACAGCCACGCCCGAGCTGTAGCCGACAAATGCGTACAGGCTGGCCCGGACCGACCCCCCGGCGGAGTAGGAGGTTTCCGCCTTGGAATTCGGGTCCAGAAGACGCTTGCCGTCGAAGACCACCACATGGCCGTTTCTGGAACCATTGCCGGTGCCGACAATGATGTCCTCAAAGCCGTCGTCGTTCACATCGCCGGAATCGACAAACACTTCTCCTTTGAAACCTGGGAACGGATCGACTTCCCGGACCTTTTCCCCCGTCCCGTTTTCGTAAATCACCAGGGTGGAAATCTCGGCTCCACCGGAGGCGGCAACGGCGAACACTCCTGGCTTCGTTGGCGATTCGCCCACTTTGACATTCATGGGAAACACCACGGGGGAGCCGACCCCGTTCGATGCCCGGACGGTGAATGAGTATTCCCCGCGGGTGTCGAATCCCAGCTTGCCGAAAAGGATCCCGGATGGGGAGAGGGCCAAGCCCTCCGGCAGAGTGCCGGAAACCAACAAGTATTCGGGTAGGGGGTATCCACCCTTGTGAATTTGAACGGATACTTCCTGCCCCTCGATCAAATCCGCAAAGGAACCAGCCAAATCAGGTGCCTGAAAAACCCTGACACCGACCATGGTTTGCACAGAGTCACCCACCCCGTTCGACACCCGGACCGGGACCTTGTAAAGGCCGCCGGTGCCGGGATTGGTTTTGCCGATTATCTGACCGCCCGGGGTTAGCTTCAGCCCCTCAGGAAGACCTCCGGAAACCAAAGTCACTACCGGCTTGGGCAGGCCCAACACACCCAGGTCAGCCTGGCCCGACAATCCCACATGAAAATCTAGCGGTTTCAGGATCAAGTCACGGTCGGGCAACTCCGGCACGGCTGGAATCCCGAAGGAGATATCGTCAATCGCGAAGTCATTTCCACCATAGGACAACTGGCGGTCAACGATCTCGATAGTCAAGCTGGTGGATTGACCGGAATTCCAATCCACACGGAATTGTTCCCAGACCCCCGTGGCCGACGGGGCGACTGGTTTTCCAATCGTCTGACCGTTGAAGAGGACCTCCAGGTTGGCCAAGTTTGTGTTCCACCAACTCGAGATCCACATGGAAAACAGATAGCCGGTGTTCGGAGTCACCCCGACCGTCTGTTTCCAAACCACCGGACCGTTGGCCGTCGCGCCGTTCAGGGCCATCATCAGTCCTGAACCGGTTGTGTGGTCACCGAAAGAGGGTACCTGGGTGTCCTTGCGGGACTTGGCGGGATCAGTCACCACATCGTAGGTCTGGGGGTCGAATATCACCCCGGGGCTGAACTTGTAATCCGTACTAAAACCCGTGTTGCCCAACTCGAAATCGCCGTTGAAAACAAGATTCGCGAACAGCGGTGTGACGGTCAAATTCACGGTCTGGTTGGCATCAGGCGACACCCCGTTGGAGGCCCTGACAGTGAGTGTGTAAGTTCCAGCACTCCCAACAACCGGTATTCCTGAAATCACGCCCTTGGTGCTGTCCAGGACCAGGCCGGAGGGTAAGGCCCCCGCGGCGATGGAATACACGCAAGCGGGAAAACCGGTCGCCAGGATTTGGAAGGATCCCTGACTTTGTTCGGAGAAGAAGGCGCGGCCTGGACTGGTGATCGCCGGTGCCTGGTTGACGGTCAATATGAACGACTGGGTCGCATTTGGGGATACGCCATTCGTCGCCTGGATGGTGAAGGTGTACACGCCTCCGGTACCGTTCGAAGGCGTACCGGAAAGCACACCGGAAGAGTTCAGAGTCACCCCGGCTGGAAGGGAACCGGAAGTGATGCTGAATGCAGGGGCCGGGTACCCGGTGGCGATAACGCTGAAAGTTCCTGAAGCCCCGGCCTGGAAAGTGGCATGATCGGAACTGGTGATCGCCGGCGCCTGGTTCACGGTGAGTGTGAAAGCCTGCGTCGCATCCGGGGACACGCCGTTCGCGGCCTGGATAGTGAAGGAGTATACCCCGCCGGTCCCGTGCGCTGGGGTGCCCGAAAGCAGTCCAGAGGTGGCCAGGGTCAAACCCGATGGAAGAGTCCCGGCAACCAAACTGAAAGTTGGCGCAGGCGTGCCGGTTGCAAGTGCCTGGAAGCTTCCGGAAACACCGACGGTGAAAGTCGACCCGGATGCGCCAAAAAACAAAGGGGCACTTTTTGCAATACTTTCGGAGTCCTTAAATACGGATTGAACATGATCCACCGGAATATTCGACGGGTAACCTGCCGCGCCATTACCGCTGTTTCCCCACGAAACCACAGATCCATCTTTGCGGACAGCGGTGAAGGCACCATAGTTTGGCAAAACTTTGACAAAATCATTGCCGGCAGGAGCCCCTGTACCACCGTTTGCCGGATCGCCCCATGCCGAGATGGAACCATCTTTGTTGAGTGCTGCGAATGCCGTCCCTGTCGAATAAACCTTGATGAAGCCTGAGCCAACCGGGCCGCCTGAACCACCAAATGCCGCATTGCCCCAGCAGTGGATTGTGCCATCATCACGCAGTGCCGCGAATGCGGACATGGTCGAAGAAACATGGACAAATCCTGACCCCGCGGGCACCCCGATTGTTTCATCACCCCATGCTGTCAAGCTTCCGTCGGACTTCATGGCGACAAAGGTACTGTTGCTGGCAAAAAGGTTCACGTAGCCCTTGTCCTTGGGGGCATCACTGCCCGCGGCGTAACGGCCCCAAGAGGCGACAGATCCATCTTTGTTGAGGGCCGCGAAAGCCAGGTGGCAGGGAACCACAAGGACATATCCGTTACCCAACGGGGCGCCGGTGCCCCCATGCATCCAATCGCCCCAGGAATGAAGCGAACCATCCTGGCCCATGGCCACGAAAGCGTTCACATTCGAGAAAATGTTGGTGTAGCCAGCACCCGCAGGTCGCCCCCCAACGCCGCCTCCTGTTCCTCCATATCCCCATGAATTGATGGACCCGTCCGCCTTCAGGGCCGCGTAGGACCATCGATTGGAAAACAGGCTCACATAATCTTTATCAGTCGGCGGTGGGTCAAAAGGGCTTCCGTAGTAACCGAGATCTCCCCAGGCGGCGACGCTGCCATCACTTCTCAGGGCGGTGAAGGAGTTTAAGGTTGAGGCAATCTCCACGAATCCCGACCCGGCGGGGGCACCGCTTCCGCCGTAAGTGGGATCCCCCCACGAGACAACCGTTCCATCGTTTTTTATCGCGGCAAACGCCGTGGAATTCGAGAAGACCCGGCTGAATCCCGTCCCATTCGGAGCGCCGCTCCCCCCTGAACCAGCGGCACCCCAGGAAGCTAGCGACCCGTCGGGAAGTAGGGCTGTGAACGCATTCAAATTGGGAAACTGGCTTCCGTTTCCAGCGAAGTAGGTCACATAAGACCCGATCCGCTTTCCAGGATGGGTAAGGCCCGGATTTCCCTCTGAAATTTTCAATGTTCGCACAGTTGATGAAGCGAGAACAATGAAGGAGGAATCAATCCAACTGGCATTTAGATCATAGACTCCCCAACCCAGTTCCAGGTCGGTGAAATCGGCCGACCAGTTCCCCTGGCTGTCGCAAATCGTATCCCTGTAGGATTGATTGGAGATAAATACCCGGACTTTTTCACCCGGTACCCCAGCCCCCTTGACAAAAAGCGTGCGATCCGAGGTCTCGAAATCCCCCGCCAATCCTGTGTCATCAGTCACCCCCCTGATAACCGGCGCGCCGACAGCGAATGTCCGAAGGCCGTTCCAGGGATCGGTCCAGTCCTTCGCGCCGACGGGGTAATAGAGCACCGGGTTCATTCCGGTGAACAGTTCACCACTCCCGACCGGGGCGTTCCCCATGGCGTAGATCTTTTTCAGGTTGGGTGAATGCCAGAAAGCCCTGTTGTTGATGTTCCCGAGGCTTGCGGGAAAAGAAACACTTTCGATCTTGGTGCAGAGGTTGAATGCGTAAGATTCGATGACCTTGACTCCCTCAGGAATCAGGAGCCCTCCACCCCGGTTATTCGGGAAATAAATGAGGACTTTGCCATCCCCCGAGTACAGGACGCCGTTCACATCCCGGTAATTTTGATTCCCGGCATCGACACTCACCCCGTCCAGGGTCTGGCAGTCATAAAAGGCGTTTGTGCCGATGGCGGTGACGGCCGCTGGAACCCGGAAAGTCTGGAACTTGTGGCAGGAATGAAAAGCGGCGTAGCCGATTGTTTTCACCGTTTCAGGCAATCTGATTTTCTCAAGGTTCACGCACGAATAGAAAGCGATGTCCGGTATGGCCCCCAAATTGTCGGAAAGGGTGACGCCGGTGATACCCATGCAGTACTGGAACGCGCCGACATCCAGCCTGGAGACGCTTTGGGGGATGGAAATATCCCCGGTCAGGCCGGCCGGGCAGAATACAAGGACAGACATGTCCCTGGTGTAGACCAACTTCTCATGGACGGTGTAGTTCTGGTTTTCAGGGCTGATGATCACCTCTTTCAGCGCGGTGCATCCCTGGAAGGCTTGCGAGCCCAGGTAAACTATGTTCTTTGGGAGGGTCACCCTGGACAGCGCGGTGCAGGAGCGAAATACCCAGTAGTTCACCGATTGCACGGAATCGGAAATGACCAACTCGGTGAGTTTGTGGCAATACGCGAAGGAGTAATTTGCCAGTTCGGTCACAGTCGCCGGAATGGTCAGGGTGCCATCAAATCCACCAGGGCAGGCTATCAACCTGGTGACATCCCGGTTGTAAAGGACACCGTTCTGGGATTTGAAGTCAGCGTTTCCCGATTCCACTTCAATGGCCTTCAGGCCTGGACAATCATAAAAGGTGTTGGATCCTATGGAATTCACACTCGAGGGAATCGAGACGGTAGACAGGCTGCGGCAGGTTTGGAACACCTCGTCACCTATCGACTCCAGCCCAGCAGGCAGGTTGACCGAGGCCAGATTCACGCATCCGTAAAACACCCTCGGGCCGAGAATCTTAACTCCTTGGGGAATCACCACCCCGGAGATGGATCCCAGGTTTCTGAACAGGGATTCCCCCAGTGCCCTCACCGGATTACCACCCAAGACGGACGGGACGATGATATTGCCACCCGGACCTGAGTACCCGGTAACGGTTGCGGCGCCGTTCTCCACCGAATAAGAGAAATCCCCCTCAACGGGCAGGGACACTCCCCTTAGCTTCCAGTCACTCAACCTTGTTGCTATCGAATGGGTAATTTTTCCCGTGGTCACCTCAAGGTCCAGATCTCCATTGTCCCCGGTGATATCGTCGCTGGCAGCGACATCCGCGCCTGTAAGCCTGGCCATCCGGGTGACGAAAGCCACGCCTTCTGATGTTTCCGCGATAGAGCAACCGTACAGAAGGAGATCAGCACAGGGCGCCAACGAATCCGCCCAGGATGCGATTTCCCCCGAGCGTGAGGATAAACAGGCCGAATCAATTTTCTGCTTACCAAACCAGATCGAACCGCCGGCCCCGTGGGAAATGATTCGAACCGTGGAAACATCTCGCGCGGAACGCAATCCTTCCGAAATCTGCCGGATGGCATCCGACGCGCCGTCAATCACGACCACCTTAGAGCCTTGAAATTCCTCCCGGGGAACCACATCCACCAGGGAGCTATCCACCAAGGTGATGCTTTCCGTTTTGCCGACCGGTGGAAAAACCTGATCCCAAATCCCAGAACCGGAGGGATTCAGTCGGTTTTCAAGAAATTCCAGAACTGGTTTTTTGAAATACTTTTTCACATTTGCAGATCCCGATGAATTTGGTTTCACCCAAAAACAACCTTGTGATTGATTGATGCGACTGAAAGCCCCAGGTTGGGCCAAAAAATTTTTGGAGTTAATCGTAATCAGTATTGGATGATAGGCCTAAACCAATGTCAATATGCTTTCTTTTTATATGTTTAGATTGCCGAAAACGATTTCTTTTGTTTTAGTACTGTTCCCATTAACCATGGATAAGAAACGATTGATTTGGTAAAGGTATTTTTACGGCAAAAAGTCAGGCTACCTTCGGCCCACCAGATGCGAAAAACACCCGGTGAACGTCTTTACCTTGTGCGTGTCGCAGGTAACAAGGTCCGCCAATACACCAAGGTGCGCCTGATTCAGAAATTGGCCATGGGGAAAATCACTCCCAGCCATCTGGTTTATGGCGTTAACGGAGCTTGGTTGCCGGTTGGAGAAACGCATGGTTTCCGGACTTTTTGTGCCAAGTTGCAAAGCAAAAGCACACCGGCATCATCACCCCCAAAGGGCAACCCGGTGCCTTTGCCGGATCGGATTTTGAAAAAATTGGCCGAAATGGAAACTCAACCAGAATCGCCACCCGATGCACAAGCACCCTCAAGTGCATCATTCGGTGAGACATCGGTAGACTTTTCTGGCAGCAAGATCGTGATCCCACCTTTACCCTGCTATCCAACTACCCAACCTGAATCCTGGATGTTGAGGCGGGGATTCAGGGGCCAAACAAGCCCATCGGGGGAAAATAATACGCAAAATCCCGGCCAAAATAAGAACTTGGAAGATTTGTTGGAGCAGTTGATGCCCCAAAAGGCGACTTCTGAAAACGACACTTCATCTGGCTATGGTTTAATGGATTAGATATCTGCATTTATTAATCAAAAATATAAATTGATGTGGATTTATTTTATTGCCTAGTTGATTTGTGAAATATGAGTCCAAAATCGGATTTCATGACCCGGTTTTCATACTTTTGTCCCCTTTTTGCATCGGACCTCGCTTAGCTTATTAGGGTTTGGCCGGTGGTTGGTATTTCAAATCCCACCCGCGATATTTTGATTTTTTAAAAGTGATGGTCCCATGTCATCCGGTCCTGAGAAATCATTTATCGTCCGTATTTCGGAAAGAAAGGCCAAGCAATATTCCAAAAGGCGGGTCCTGGAAAAGCTTGTTCTGGGGGAGCTTTCACCGCAGCACGAAGTGATGGGAGAAGATGGTCAATGGAGGGCTTTGGGGCAGACACCCGGCTTTCGCAAATTCTGTTCGAATCTCAAATCGGCCCCTCCAAAACCGTCAACCGGTACCAATTCCGGACCCAACTCGCTGGATATCGGAAAAATTCTTGGTAACCCAACCGGATCCCCCAAGGATTCGGTGTGGGATGGTTTTCAATTGGATGAACAGGACGGAGTTCCGACAAGCCGCGGTAGGCAATCCAATCCGGGCAGTTCAGGGGAAACTCCCATCCTGGAATTGCCTTCCGGGTTTGCAGGAGGCACCCGCGAGGTGCCCTCGCGGGTGCCTCCCCCCAATAAACACCGAACCGACCAGACCCAACCGCCATCCAAAGTGCCGGAATCGAAAAAAGCGAATTCGCCCCCACCCCAAAATTCGCTCGCCTCACTCCTTCCGCCCACCGAAACGGAGGATGATTCCCAAGGATACGGGGTCCTGGTGGAACGGGAATCCAAAGTGTCTCGAAGTATGCGCAAAAAAGTGACCTCGGCCTACGCCCCGAAACCAAAAAAAGAAGCTGGGATTTGGGTGGAAAGGGGCATGAAACTGGCTTTTTTATTCACTTTCCTGGCGGTCGCGTATTTCGCGGGACCGGCCCTGCTGGAGAAGGCACGCACCTTTTGGGACAAGGCGGTCGAAACCAAACCGGCACCCCCAGGGACGAACCGGACAACGACCAACGATTCCCAGGGAATGCCGGCAAAACCGCCACCCGGAACACCGCCCTTGCGTAAATGAATCAGGGGCGAATTTTGGTTTTTAAAGTAGAATTTCACAGGTACTTAACGGAATTCTTGGGGATTGTCCGGTACTGTCAGACAGGCGGACTCAAGCACCCCCTTGGCTTTTTCAATCCTGGACGGCCGGTTGATTTCCGTCAGGATTTTGACTTGAGGCCCTTCTCGATCGTTATCCATTGAGAAAATGCAACACCAGTTCCATTTCCGGGGAAAAACATGGAACCCGAATCGAGCAAACCCACCCTGATCCTGAAGGTCGGTGGCAAGATCATCAAGGAATACACCCGTGGGCGGATTGTCCAGAGGCTTCGTCAGGGGAAACTGTCGACTGACACTCTGATCCACAACCCCGACGGGTTTTGGCGAAAAATTTCCGAAACCCCCGGTTTTCGTACCCTTTGCTCCCAATTTTCCCGCGGGCAAGGGAAAACCGGGGCGATGCCGGTTCCCCAAGCCGGAGGCATTCCCGGGGAAGCCAAGCCCAGTCCTTCCCTACCCCCGGAAACTTGCTCGGCTGAAAGCGAGGAATCGATCGGGTTTCGTGATGATCTTGATGGGGCCGGCAACCTGTCCCGGGAGGAATTCATCATCGAATCCGAGGATGATGACTCCAGCGGCGAATCGCCTGACGGGGATAACCCTGGAGAAGGATCGGAACTGGAAACCGATGACTCCGGTGAATCCCCGCAGCCGTTTGCCGGAGGAGAAGCCGGTATGGCGGTTTCGGATTCCTCGGATGAGGTTGCCGGAACATCCAAGGGGCCGGCGGACCGCTCGGAATCGGTCAATCCCTACGCCGGCAGGCAGTATTTCAGGGTGAAGCCCAAGGGGGCGAAAAAGGAGCTTGCCTACGAGGAAAATGAACCCGATGCCGAAAAAGTCTGGAAAAAAAGACTGATCCTGGGGGTATTGGCATTGTGGGGACTGGGCACGGTTTACTGGCTTTTAGCCTACACGGGTGAAACGGGCACTGAGCCAAGGTCAAACCTGGAAGGGCAGCCCCCGCTGGTTTCCCCCCAGGATGAAAAGAAATTCTTTGAGAATGGCAACAGGCCTGACGTCCCACCCGCGGACAAGAAGGCCATCGAGGACTTGAAGGCGTCCTTCATGAAATCAAAAGGAAAGTGATCCATTCCTGATTGAATGGCGGATTCGCCCTGCCTAATCAAGGTTCACCACATCGCCATCCGATCTGGAGGATAGTCGCTGGAAGGTGCCTAGTGAAATGCTGTAGGAAATATTGCGGACAGACCCGTCGGCCAGGCAGGCGTTGAAGCCGCTGGGGTGTGAGGAACCGAAAGATCCGAGCATGTGCATGGGGGCCGCTTTTTCATCCAGATAGTAATGGCTCCTGGCCTGCTGGGTTTTGATCGCGTAATCCCTCGATGGCTGATACCTGCCCCAGCGGATGGTGTCCCAATCCCATCCCTCCACCCACCCGCCATCATCATCGGTCTGGGCGGTGTCGGTGATTCCGATGTTCAGCGTCCTTTCGCCCACCATCAGCGTGTTGGAGGAACCGTCCATGATGTTGGTCAGTTTCACCCTGCCGCTTCGGGCACCATAGCCGCCGGGCCGGCGGACAATCACGCCGTCGTTGCCGTTACCCAGCATGCCCCACACATAGCCCTCGGTGGAAAGGCCGCCGTTTCCCGCGTAATCACCCTGCACCCTGGTTTGGCCGGGAGGAATCGGCCAGATTCCTGAGAAAACGCGGGGGTTTGGACGGCTGGGACACTGGTACAACTTGACGGGCGTTCTCATGACCATCAGGTCATCCGGGCTTTTGAAAAGGTTATCCTGCTCGATCCATGGAAGTATCTGGTAGAAGAGGCTCCAGTTCTGGTTTGGGGAGTTTTCGGGTTGGCCGTTGGTCCGGCTGCGCTGATGCCAAAAACCCTCGCCCCCATCGGGAAGGTACGAGGACGAGGATTCATAGTTGTGGATCGCCAATCCAATTTGCTTGAGGTTGTTTTTGCACTGCATGTTCGCGGCGGCCTCGCGAACCTTCTGCACGGCTGGAACCAACAGGCCCACCAGCACCGAGATGATGGCGATCACAACCAGCAGTTCGATGAGGGTGAACCCTTTTCGGGAGGGGTTTTTGCGGCTTTCCATTTCCTGTTTTTCCTGCGGGGAGGAGGCGACAAATTCCAGTGATTCAATCCAGATTCACCACCTGGCCGTCATTTCGGGATGAGAGACGCTGGAAAGTCCCGAGTGAGATTCCGTAGGGGATAGTACGAACGGAACCATCGGCCAAAGCCCCATTGAAACCGCTCGGGTGCGAGGATCCAAAGGCCCCCAACCAGTGCATGGGAGCCCCGGCAAGGTTTGCATCATAACCAGTCAAAACTTTTGGATCCTTGCTGTAGTAATCACGGACTGGTTGATATCTGCCCCAGCGGATCGTATCCCAATCCCATCCTTCAACCCAGCCCCCGTCATCATCGGTGAGTGGAATTCCCAGGTGAGCCAAATTCAGGGCTTTCTCCCCAATCATGAGCGTGTTGGATGTCCCGTCCGGAATGGATGTCAGGGTCAATCGGTCGGAGCGTAATCCGGTGCCATCCGGGCGCCTGACAATGACCCCGTCCTTGCCGTTGCCAAGCAAACCCCATGAGTAACCGGTAGTATCCAACCCTCCATTGCCCACATAATCACCTTGTGCGCGTGGTGTCTTGTCTAGGTGGTATGACTGCAGAAGTCGTGCCGGCCTGCTGGGGCATTGGTAGATTTTTACTGGAACCCCGCCGACCTGATAATCCTTGGGCATTCCCCACAGGTTCTGCTGCTCGATGTAGGGGAGGATCTGATAAAAGATCCCCCAGTCTTGTTTAGGGGAGATGGCGGGGGAGCCGCTTGTAAAGGTTCTCCAGTACCACCAATGCTCGCCTCCGTCTGGAAGGGTACCCATCGTGTCATGATGATTGTGGATCGCCAGGCCGATCTGCTTCAGATTATTCTTGCATTGCATGCTGTTCGCCGCTTCGCGGACTTTTTGCACGGCTGGGACCAGCAGGCCCACCAGCACGGAGATGATGGCGATCACCACCAGCAGTTCAATGAGGGTGAAGGCTTTGCGGGAGGGAATTCGCGGAGGTGCAGGATGAAGATTCATGTGATTGGCTCCAGACTTTTAATCGACCAATGTACTAAGCGAGTGTTTCAGTCAATAAGGGCCAAATTATTTAGCTGGCAATTCATACAGCAAAATCAATATCTTTTTATATAAAATAATTTTTGACTTTTATGCTTGGCTAAAGGTTCTTAAATTTTTTGTCCCTTTTTTAAATTTTGGGTCGTTTAGTTATTTAGCGGAGGATTTTAAGTTGTTGGCAAATTTGGTTTTGCAAGTATTTTTCGAGGAAAGCAAAGATATATGCCGTTAGTTCCCGGGTCCGGTAATGAAATTGTCATTCGAATTTCGGAAAAGAAGGCAAAGAAGTATTCCAAAAAACGGGTTTTGGAGAAATTATTTCTTGGGGAACTGTCTCCTGAAGATGAAGCAATGGGGGTGGACGGGTATTGGAGGCCATTGAAACTTACACCAGGGTTTCGGAAATTTTGTGAAAATCTTTTGGAAAATCGAACCAAAAAGAAATTAGTAAAACCGCAATCACCCCAGATTAACATTGGCGAGATCATTCAAAAGTCAGCGGTGTCCTCAAATGATTCGGTTTGGGATGGTTTTAAATTGGATGAACAAATCGAATTGCCAACGGGTAAAGGGGGCATTCCCTTGAAGGGTAGTTCGGTGGAAATTTCCTTGCCTATAAAATCCAAAAAACCGGTTGTCCAACCGGTTTCCGTGCAACCAATCAAGGAAAAACTTACCAAGGAAATTCTGGCTAATTTACTGCCGCCTGGTGCAAACGAGGAGGAAGATTCGTCCAAAGGTTATGGCATGGTGGTGGAGCGGGAATCCAAGATTGCACGCATAATGCGAAAAAAGGTGACCAAGTCTTACACAAAAGAACGGAAAGAAAATAATATTATTTGGATAGAAGGTTTATTAAAATGGGCCATGCTTGCGGTTTTTTTGTTGGTGGCTTTTTTTGCCGGACCCACTCTGATGGACAAGGCTTATGTGTATTGGGACAAGAAAAGAGAATTTAAGTCTCAAAGCAAAGAATTGTCGGGGCAGAAAAGTGAAATTTCACAACCTAACGCACCCAACGAGGCACCTGGGGCAATTCGCAAATGATGAGAAAGGCTTTACTTCACGAGGAAGTTGATTTTCATACAATTAACTTGGGATATGAAGGTAAGCGGATGCGATTATCGTTTATTTAAGTTTTGGATGTCAAATATATTGGGAAATTGAGACTTCTCTGTTGTGATACTTTAATATGACCCGCAAAAACAAAAAAGAATTTCATGTGCAATCCAGTAACGGGGGAGTCAGGAAATATTCCGAAGGACGGATCCTCTAGAAATTGATCATTGGGGAGTTCAAGCCTTGAGACATGCTGCTTGGCCAGGATGGTGAATGGCACCCGATCACCAAGACGCCTGGGTTACGTCGTTTTGCTAAAAACTGGAATTCAAGGAGCAGGAAAGGACCGTCTAACGCCAAGGGAACCAGGCTGGTGGTGATTCCACTCTGGTGCCTGAACAGGAATTACGGGTGGCCAAAAGATCCGCCGGGTGGCGATCGCATCCTACTCTTCGAAAATAAAGACACTAGAATGGTATTGGTTTGGAGCGATAAAGAAGCTTGTTTTTTGGGGTGGGTTGTTGCTGCTGTTGCTGCTGGATCTTTTGTATGGCCGTCGCTTGGGGGGGGTGAGCTGCAGCAGAATGGGATAGGATGCAATCGCCTGTAATGGAAGCTGCCACTAAACCGCAGCTACAAGAAAAAAGAACGGCACGGCCGCGAGTTAGATGAAAAAAAATCCTAGCCCATGAAAAGGCTAGGATTTCGGTGTGTTTGATAAAAGGCAAGTGTCAATCATCCCACTGAGAAAGATCATCTGTTGTTGCAGGAGTTTTCACCAAGGCAACCGCATTATAAATTCTCGTGTTGATGTTCGGGGATACGTTGATAACCCTGCCGTCACCCATTACGGCATGTAATCCAGCATTTGTGAATGATTGCATATACCGGTGATCAGCCAAGCCCATGGAAGGACGAACTTGCTCAGGCGGAATTAACCGCATAACAGGATCCGTAGCAGGAGGACTGGCTGCTGTCGTAAAATATTTATCCTCTGGAACAACTGAAATGTCTGCGAACACATTGCTGCCAGAAACAAAACCAGCGTAGCGGTGCTCAATGGTGCTAATGCCTCCTGAAAAAGGTAGTCCATTGTATTTAAAAGAATTTGCTGCTCTTTCAACAGCTATCAGACTGTTGCTAGCACCGTTTGAGAATTCCTTATCAAATCTAAACGATTGAGTATTCAGGGTACCAGTTCCATTGTAAACAGGCATATTTTGGACATGAAATTGGGTGTTCGCTCCAGAGAAAACAACCCCGTTCAAAGCATAACTTGTAGATGGTGCAGACCCTGTGTTTGATGTATCGTTATTCGAGGTAAATATTTTTGTATATTTTTGATTAGTGATTGCATCGGCAAGCTTGCCAGAGGAGGCTAGGCCCATGTATTCTTTGTAATTGTTATCCTGATCAAGATAAGGATAGAGATGAACGAAGGCGGTGGCGTAGGGGCTTGCGCGAAAAGACCCAAAACCCGGAGGTAATTTGCCTTTATTTTGAGTGGCGCAATTGGTTATGGCCATGCCGATGTTGCGCAGGTTGTTGGAGGACTGGATGTTGTTGGCGGCCTCGCGGACCTTTTGGACCGCGCCAACCATCAGGCTCATCAGCACGGCGATGATGGCGATCACCACCAGCAGTTCGATGAGCGTGAAGGCGTGGCGTTTTTCGAGGCCTACCTTGGAATTAAACTGACGCATCGCATCACCCCCTTCCTGTGTTTTAAAAACCTAAGAAATCATTCACAAGAGATTCTATTCTAACCTATTCCAACACCTGAAAATAGGGAATTAATCCCTGCTTTTGCCAATCGTCCAAATCAACTTTTTTGCTGGGAATCGGACCGGGGTTGCCACGGTTGCAGATCACAATGGGGGCAACATGCTTATTTTTCAATTGAATGCCCGGGACCGGATTTCTCAGGCTATCCAGAACATATTCCACCTCAACCGTCTCTTCATTCAGCGTTCCCGGGCTGATGGTGAGAACGGTCGCCGGTACGGCGGGCTTACCCCCCCCCGCTGCGGGTTGGAAAGCCGTGATGGGATGTTTTTTGCCGGTTATCGGTGAGGTGAAGGAAGTTCCAAGGCCAAGGTTGGACAACTGAACAGGACCAGTGATTATCCCGTTGTCAACCGTGGTGCGCCATGCCTCCAGTTGCGTGCGGTCCACCAGGCTGAAAAAGCGTTTTCGGGTTCTGGGCTGCAATTCCTTGCCGAGGATGTATTTCTGGGAATAAGTTCCCTCGATCCCATCCTCGCTGACCACCTCGAAGAAACCAACGGTCAGCCAGACCGCGAAGCAGTTGGAGCGAGTGGTGGAGTTGCCGACAATCTTGTTGAAGAGTTCCAGTCTGACTGCAGGGGGAATTTCCACCGCGCCATTCGTCCCGGTTCTGGCCGTTCCGTTGATTGCTGGGTAGGTATCCCCGTTGTTTTTGCCGTGCGTGTAATCAATCAACAAGCTCCAGGGATTTGCAGGGTCATTCGCCTTATCATCGCCGGCCGGATGACTGAGCAGCAGGCTTTGGCTGAGACCCCGGGTGACCGTGGGGCCGGTTCCGGTTCCGCTGGGATCGAATCCACCCAGCAGGTCTGTGCTGCCATCGTACCCACCGACACCAAAGCCCCAAAACGGGCGGCGGGAGACGATTTGATCCCAGATGTTATTCAGTTGGGCAGGGGTGAATCGATTGGCGATATTTTGATCACACAAGGCCAAAAAGACTTCCTTGGAGCAGGTGTTGAGGTTGATTTTCCCCGGTATCCGCCCGCCTTCGTAGCCAATGGAAACCACTCGGGTTTCCCTGGGGCCGTCATAATAAACCGTAGCAAGTCTGGTATTCCCCGCCTGGACCAACTCCAGAAACCGGTGCAGGCGGGTGTTGGGATCCAGCCAGCCGGAGCAGTATTGGGCCTGGGCATTGTTGAGCAAGGCGTATTCGTGTGTCCTGCAGGTGGGGATCGTCAAAATCTCCCCAATAGAAACAGGAGGACGGTCCAGGTGGGACATCAGCCGGGGCGTTTCAAAATCTGATCCACCACCCGGCGCAAGATAGCCTGCCAAGGAGGTCAACTTTTTCACATTGGTCCGGAGGAAGGTGGTTTTGGGGGTGGTGGCTGGGTCAGGATCCTGGGGAACAAGATATCCGAAATCTGCACCGAGCACATCCTTGGGTAGCCAGAAGTACGGCTGGGCCTTGCCATAGGATTTGCGCTTGTCAGCCGTGATGAAGCCTTTGCCCGAGGCGGTGTTGTCATCACTCTTGCTAGGATCGCTTGCCTTGACAATCTTTTTGCGGGCATCATTTTCCTTCAGCATCTTGGGGGTGATCTGGAAGGTGTCGATGGTGATGTAGGGGTTGAAATCAGCGTTGGTGTAATCGGAATTATGGGGCTTTCCGGGATTGGCCAACCGTCGTAGCAAGATAACGGGCACATCGTTGACTAACGTGCCGGTGATGCTGGTTTCCAGGTTTTCTGAAAGGCTTTTGTCCAATTTGACGGTAAGTTTTGGCTGGCTGATGCGATTGCCGGTCTTGAAGCCGGCGGCGTCGTAGTAACCGGAATCATTTGAGGTGATAGATCCCGCGTTCCATTTTGAGTCACTGTCCAGATCAGATGCAACTCCAGCATCAGGTCCCACAGCCACATAGCCGCTTTGCATGGATTTAGTGTCAGACGACAGGTCGTATTTGTCTCCCGAGGGGCCCACGCGCATTTTATCCACCCAGCCGATATGCTCATTGTCCGGGTCAATCAGATCGGATGCGTCGATGCTGTTTACAGAACCGTAATTGGTCCCTGGGTTCACCCAGCCGTTGTCTTTGAAAAGAGACGGCCTGGCGAGTGTGAGAACATGGACGGAATCGGACAAGGCTCCCTTGAGGATGGCCGAATGGTCATCGGTACTTCCAGGGTTGAGCAGCAGCGGGTTGAGCAGTTCGATATTGATCTGCAGCTTGAATTCGGTGGGCGCCATGGTGCTGGTGCGCTCCGCACCATCCTTGTTTTCCACCTGGGCGTAGACTTCATTGAGAACCAGCCGGGGCAATTCATGGCCGACCACGATGTAGGGATCATCGCCTTTTGTGGTGGGCATCCATGCCGCAGGACGGGTTGTCCAATTCCAAATTGTCATCACCTCGTCGGAATCGAACTGGTCCACCATGTTCACAGCCAGTTGGGCCAACCAGCGGGTGGCCTTGAATCTTTGATCTGATTCAGTGATGGAATTAATGACCAATTCATCCGGGGTTAGCGCACCAGTGGCGGCGCACAGGGCCTGAAGCAGGTCGCCGGCGAAATTTCTCCGGTCATTGTCGGCCTGGGAGACTTTGCCAGTCCATTTACCATTTCGCGCGTCAAGGGTGCCGTAGTCTGTCAGCAACCGGTGCAGGTTCAACCGCTTGAATCGGGCCAGTGTGGCGTCCGCCTGGTATGAGGAATCAGCCTCGCCGGAGGCGGAAAACCAGGTAGGGTTGTAGCTGATGTTAGTGGATGCGGTTGCGGGATAATCCGTACCAGAGCGGATTCCCCCAGCAAAGCCAGGTCCTGGGTTGAGTGTCAAAGCCTGGGTGAACCTGTCTTGTACGTAGGGGACCGCGCCTGGCCGGTCCATATCCCAACTCATGGTGGTGATTCGGTCAAACCGGGTATCACGACCGGAGCTGACAAACGGGCTGGATTTGAACAATCCCAGCTTCCAAAGGTCGCTGTCCTGGAAAGCGGTGGCGTTGCGGGTTTGGCGGCCAAGCAGCTTGCCAAAATGCTCATGACTGAAAAGCCGGTTGCCCGGAGTGGTACCCAGATCGACAAAGGGGTTGAATCCGGCCGCATGCCGGATTGGGTCGGTATCCGCGCCTGTTGTGGTGATTTCCGGGGCACTAGCGCCCCCAAACACATCCCCCTGAAAATATCCAAAGGGCGAATAAGTCCAGCCACCGACACCACCCACGATTGAACCTGGCATAGGGAGTGGAAAAAGAGAATTGGCACCGCCTCTTTCGGTTGAGGCGTTGTAATCCACCGGAGAGTGGGTGCGGGGAACCGGGAGCGGGAGAAAGGCGCTGCGAAGCGGCCGATATACATTACTGGGCAACCCATCCGCCGTGAACCGGCCTTTCAGGGGATCAGAACCCCTCAGCACCTTTTCCCAGGCCAAGTCTTCATCAAACGCTTTCTTCAAACTCACTTCCCACGGGCCGGCACCGGACCGGCTGGAATGGTTGGCAACCGTTGTTGGCATCACCGCGCCGGAAGTCTGATCGTTGTTGCCGTTCAAATTGCCATGCGCGTTGAGATTCACCCGGCCATCCAGATCAAGTACGGTGAATGCGAATAGTGGCTTGTATTTTTTGCCGCTGGGAGCGGTTTTGGGGGTTACTCCCAGGTCTATCCAGACGGCATCGTTGTGGGTGCCCCAGGGTAGATTGCGAACATCACCCCAGGCGTCACCCGGGTCTGGGAATGCCTGCGAGTGATCCGCCTTGCGTGGCCTTACATGCCGGTATTTCCATTCCGTGTTGGAATCCAGCCATAAAGGGCTGTTGAAATCAAAAGCGCCATCCTTAAAGGATGCCAAAGGGCCTGGATAAATTGATAAATCGGTTGTGCCCAAAGCCTGCCTTCTGACAAAGCTAGGCTCATCCACCTGACCATCGGCACCCAGTTTGGCCAAAAAAACATGGTTCAGATCCGCATACGTGTACGGGGGATTGAACCCGCCGACGTAGTCATTCGGGTTAATTGTTTCTCTGAAGCCGTTAGTGCCAGGTCTTTCGGGATCCCTGACAAATTCGGCGGGTGAACCAGCCTTCGCATACTGCTTGAAAGTCGTGAAGTTGAGCCGGAGTTTGTCATCATCGAGGTTGTTCACACGCAAGCGACCAGTTCCACGGAAAGGACGGTCATTTTGCCCCATGGAATGACCGGAGGTTTGGACAGGGGTATCCTTCTCCAGATCTGCCGTTTCCTGGGCGACTCCGGTGTATCGGTAACCGTACATATCCCGGGCCAGGTCATGGCCGCGCAGGGCTGACTGCTGGCCGATCTCATCATCCTCCACACCGAAAACCAATTGTCCGAAGCCGTGCTGCATCAACTCGTAGGCGGGGTAATCAACCGGGTTGAGCTGAAAAGCAGTTCTTTCACCCTCCATGTTGATGCGGGCGGTGGCCTCGGAGGCATCGGAGTACAGCACAAAGGTGATGCCGAGCACCGTCAGCAGCGTGATCATGGCCAGCACGACCAGCAAGATCACGCCCTTTCGAGAATTCCCGGCTTGTGACGATGTCGCGCGCATGGCGGTTATCCTCGTTATCGACCGGTTCTCACAGCGGTTCCACCACGGTGGCTTGCCAGGTTGTTTTGCTGGGGCTCAATGCATTATTCGTGTCGTAGAGGCGGATGGTGACACGAATGGCGGTAAATTGTGGAAGCATGCCCCTCCATTTGGGAGCAGCCAAAACCGGGTCTGTGCCTGGCCAATTTGATTTGAAATCAGGGTATAAAGGATTAAAAGAAATTGGTGGCGAGGATGATGGAAGGTAAATGTCGGTGCCGACCCGGGAACACCAAGTGTCAAATATGTTTTTTTCCATATTGCCAAATATTGTCGCAAACTGCGTCGAGCCCTTAGGAAGAACCTCAATGGTAAAGCTTAAAACATTATCTGCTATCAAAAAATAATCCAAAGTATCGTCATCTTTTAATTTATTGGAACCCTGAAAAGTAGTTTTCCAACTGGAGGCAAAATCTGGATTTTTTAAATAAATCCCAATGCCCCGACGCATGGGAACATCAACATTTGGCTTTTCTTCTGAAAAAGCATTGTTGAATACAGTGTAAGGTTGACTTGGGATTACGCTTGCAGTTCTTTGATAGTCAGCGGAAGGCTTTACGGATTCTTCGAAACCGGGAGGCAGAGTTTCGGGCAACAAAGGAAGAACTTTTCGATAAAGCTTAAACAATTGAACGGTCGGGCTTGGGCTACCTGGCTCATCCTGAAGAACAAATGAAGGAGGGCTTCGGGAGGGGTCAATAAACCACGCTACTTCTGCGTTGGGACTGTTGTAAGTTGATGAGGTGCCTTCAAACCGTGTGTCTCCAGATGAAAGTTTTGATTTTGTTTTCCAATTCAAAAATTCAGTACCTGTGATGTTAACGGAATGAAAACCACGTTGGTCATTTCCGTGCAAAAAAGAGGTGAATGCCATAACTGTGCCGCTTTTATCGGACGAAATATAGGATTTTTCAGTAACACCAACCCCAAGTCCCGATATTTCGGAATATTGGGCATCTTGTTCCAGCCGAAAATAGCCGACTTTAGGAGGCCCCTTATCCCAAAAGTCATCGTCAGAAATGCGGCGATTGTTTTCGAAATGATTGGAGCGAAGATCGGCGCGTAATGTCTGAGTAATAAATCGCAATTTTTCAGAGAGCTCCGCTTTGGCACGCTGGCTGCGAAAGGCCTCGCTGGTGTCCACAAACACTTGAGAAATAATAGACATGATGAACAAGACAAGCGCCAAAGCCACCAGCAATTCGATGATGGTGAACGCCGGGCGATGCCTTCCAGAATTTAAGGGACTTTTCATTCGCCGGTCCCCCGGTCAAAGACATCGAAAAGGTAATCAATCCAGATGGCTTTAGTTATTCCTGTGGTTGCGGCAGTTCCCTCGCATTGAATTGGTTTATCCAAGACCACTTTGAATTGGCCATCAACGGATTCCACGCTTTGGACTTGGTAAAACCTTTTGTTTTGCGGAACAACATAAGATCCCAATGAATAAGCCGGGGAAATGTCCATAATCCATGAATTGCGACCAAATTCGCGATCTGGCCCATTGTTTGGCAGGTCCTTCAAATTAAACTCAAGACTGCCATTGGTAGCCCCTGACGGGTTTATCTCCAAAATGTTGGCAACTCCAGATTCTACCGGCCTACCCACATAAACAAGGACAAGGCAGTTGATGGACTCCCGGTCGTTCAACTGGCCTCGGCTGAACAAAAATGAGGTGGAATAGCGTTGGCCTCGTCGAAACCCATCTTCAGGTTTTCCATCAGCGGTGAACTGCATTTCGTCCTGACTGATCAACAAATCACGGTAATTGTCAAATTTTTTTAATGTTACGGATGGAGCCTTCAAAAAAGAAAATTGATCGTAGGTTGGACTGTCATAACCCCCGTTGCTGGCAATAGGATCGATATGGATGTATCTGGATCTTTTGGATTTTAGGGCAGCTAGTTTTGGGTCGGCGTTGATTGTGGCTAAGTCATTATCGAATATTTGCTGCGCATCGTTTTTGAAGCCCAAGATATTTAATGCGACCGTGGAATTGCCTGAAATTAAAGTTGCCCGATCTGAATCAATACTGCGAATGATTTTGCGGGCTGCAAGGGGAAATAAGGTCAGCACCGATAAAAACCCAATGGCCATCACGAAGATCGTGATTAGTACTTCCAGCAATGTGAGGCCTTGCCGTTTAGCAGAGGGAATCCGATTCATAGAGATGCCCTCCTTCCTTAAGGATTGGTGTAACGGGTGGTGCCGCTAATGCAGTCAAGGAACACTCTGGCTATTTCGACATCTGCGTTGGGAGATATTTGTTTTTGGGTCAACTCGAGGGTTAATTGATTTGCTGGACTATTGAGCACTTGACCATTTGGTAAAAAACTTATTGTTAGATCTTTAAAACCTTTAATTTCAAGGTTTGAAATTGAAGAATCAAAGCCGCTAAATTCCTGAAGTGGTACCAATTCCAAATTCCGAATAACTCTAAACAAATGCTTGTATTGAACATTGATTTGAATTGAGGATTCTAAAACCAGCTCGCCTGATGTTCCGGAAGTAGTGCGAGGGTAGACAATCCTGTGGGGAACATCTCCCTCTAAAATAATCGAATCGTGACGATCGTTTGTTGGGTTTTTTCGATTTCTATAATTATAAAAGATATCGTGGTTATCTGGCAATGCTGGAAATGATCCGGTCGGCCATAGAGGGAGTTGCTCTTCTTTGTAATCGATATTAAATTCTATGGGTTTAATTTTTGAAAAGTTGGCACCGCGATCTATTGAATTTTTATCAAATTCTACAGTGATTTTCCTAGGGTCCACAGATTTATTAAAATCAGAAACAAAGCCAGAAAATACTAAAAGTGGTTGTTGAGTGAAATAATAACCCCACTTTGGGGGATTGGTTGAGGTATCTTGTTCAAAGCGGACTCCGGTTACCACATTGTCTCTTCTGGCCCAAAGCCGAGCCGTGAGGAGTCCGGTTCGTAATTTGTCCACCGCGCGCGTCAGTTGTTCGCGTTCGTTGATGCTGGGGTAGCTGATGGCAACCAGAGCCAGCAGCATGGCGATAATTCCGGCAGCAACCAGTAATTCCACCAATGTGAAGGCGGGGCGTTGTTTAATTGTCTTTTTCATCATCCCCTCCTTTTCATTACTTACTTAAAGTTGCGTTTCGACTCTTAACACTGATGGAGGCTCGCAAAGTGTCCGGATTAATTTCTACTTTCGTGCCAATTGGCTCAGCCCAAGAATCCAAAACCGCATCAATCCCTTTAATTTGGCCCAAGGCACCTTTGGGTAGTTGATCTACTTCCACTTTGGATTTCGGTCCTTTCTCCAGAATCATCCGCAAGAGAATGCTTTCTTTCTCATCGTTTTTAAGAAGGCTATATGCTTCTTCACCGATTTTTTCAAGGATTTTGGTTTTTTCTTGGATATATGCAGGATAATCAGTTATCGGGGTTGAGGATCCTCCAACAGAAATCATCTCAGAATCAGAAATAAACTTGCGCTTTTTGTAATAATCCACCGTGTCCAAGCTGGTAGGAAAAGCCATTTTTATATCTTTAAAAATCTCCTGATTTGTTTTTCCCATTTTTCTTGATTGTTCGGCAATTTGTTGGAGTTGCTGACTGATCCCAGCTTTAATGATCTCCATGGTTGTCAGTGTGGCAGTGGTACGGGAGGCTTCAATCGCCTTCACCACTACCCCCGCCACCATTCCGGCCAAGATGACCACAATGACGGTCACGACCATTAATTCCACCAAGCTGAAGGCCTGGCGGTTGATGCCCTGTTTGATTCGAGGTGCATTGAATTTAAGCATTTTGCACCTCAATCGTTGATGGGTTTGCCGTGGGGTTCATCAGCGAAATTGGATTGGTCATCTTCGCCAGACCCAGTCAAAGAGCCAGTAAACTGGCCACCCCGCGAGTACGGTCCCCACAACCCATCTTTGCCAGCAGAAAAAATTTGGTAGCCTTTTGGCATCCAGTATTTTTTTCCGGTCAGGTCGATTTGGCGATAAATAGGTAATTTGTAGGCGTCATCCTCGTCAAACTTTGCCTTGGAAGTTTCGGGCTGGCCAACCATCATTTGGCTGAAAACATAAAGAAAAGGTTTAATGTTTTTATCGGGATCTACCGTGTTTTCCCAATAATCTAGATAGACGGGAATTCCATCCTTGTATGCATCTTTAAGTCTGCTTGAGACAAAGTTGAAATAGGGACCAAATCTTTTGCCTAATGGAGGATTTGATGTTGGCTGCCCTTTCGCTGAAAAGCCGTTTCCAGCCGGACCACGAAGAAAATACACGAAGGCCCGATCCGCATTCAAAATAAAAATTCCGTTAGGATTGTATTTGCCGCTTCCATCCCAATCTTCCAATGGTGGGGTGGCTGTCCAAGCATTTGGAAACATTTGGGTGATAATGCGAAGGCTTAATTGATCTAGGGCTGTGCTTCCATACTTTGTTTTGTCGTTGCAAAGTTTAATGATACTAGGAATATAAGGCACTCTTCCCATCTCAATCGCCGCCACACCCAACGCCTGCTCGATCTGGCCCATCTCAGTTTTGGTCGCCACCTGCTTGGCGTAAGTCATCGCCTTACTGACACCCAGGGTGACCAAAGTGGCCAAGATGCCAATGATTAGCACGGCAATGAGCAACTCAATCAGCGTGAAACCGCCGCGAGCCTTGGATGGCCGGGTTGTGGTGTGCAGGCGCGCCATGACTGGTTCTCCCCCTTCGCGCGGCCTGTGGACGCCAGGCCCCTTCCCTACCCTGTTTGAACTTCGACCGGCGGATGCCGGTGTTTTCCCCGAATGATTCCCTAGCCGGACAGCTTGTCGAGCAGGCTGAGCAGCGGCATGAACAACGCGATGACGATCAGGCCCACGATGCCGCCCAGCACCACGATCATGATGGGCTCGAGCAGGCTGAGCAGAGCCTCCACCATCACATCCACTTCG
>Ga0315899_10001695_pt1 | contig 25082 bp, 26 predicted proteins | sample LakEriMetagenome_2_FD_203518 | JGI IMG/M metagenome (GOLD analysis project Ga0315899, IMG submission 203518) | Freshwater fungal communities from buoy surface, Lake Erie, Ohio, United States - Buoy 4 MA112 | ecosystem: Environmental > Aquatic > Freshwater > Lake | place: USA: Lake Erie, Ohio... | reverse complement strand
CTACGGCGCCACTGACCCCCAGGCCCGCCTAGCCATTGGCGGCGAAGATGTACCCCTCTCAGCCGATGGCACCTTCCGCATTCAGGTGCCTTTCCGCGACGGCCAACAGCTTTATCCGATTGAGGCCTGGGCCGCAGATGGTCAACAGAAGCGCAACATTGTTCTGAAATTTCAGCGCAAAACTCCCGAAGACAACAGCAATCCCTCCAGCCAGAGTCATCAGGAATGGTTCTAAGCGAATGACGGCACCTGGGAACCCTAGGAGTCCCCTTTGGCAAACTTGTGCAACGCTTAGTTGATTGGCTTTGGCATAACCCAGTTGTACTGATTTCAGCCACACTAACTGGCCTTGCCTGCTTTGGCTGCGGACCCGCACCAGCGGTCCGCGAAGGAAATGCCAGCCCATCCCTCCCTCTACCAGCAGGTATTGAGGTTGGCTTCAACCACCACAGCGACCGGCAATACCGCAGCCCCCTAACCGGACGTTGGCGCCAAGGCGATGACCTTGAGGCCATGGTGCTGCGAGCCATCCACGAGGCAAATAGCGAGATTCTCGTGGCGGTCCAAGAACTCTCCCTGCCCTCCATCGCCGAAGCCCTGGTACAACGCCACCGCCAAGGAGTCAGGGTGAAGGTGGTGCTCGATAACAACTACAGCACTCCCTGGAGCCAACAACATTCCATCGATCTCTCGCCGCACCAGCGGCTCCGCCAGGCCCAACTGAAAGCCCTTGGCAGTCTTGACGCGGTGCTGCTGCTGAGGCAAGCAGGAGTGCCCATGATTGATGACACAGCCGATGGCAGCAGCGGCAGTGGCCTGATGCATCACAAGTTTCTGGTGGCCGATCGCCGTGTCGTGGTCACAGGCTCCGCCAATTTCACAGCCTCCTGTATCCATGGCGATGCCGATGACCCCAGGACCCGGGGCAACGTCAACCATTTGCTGCGCTTCGAAAGCGCGGAACTGGCAAGCCTCTTTGCCGCCCAATTCGCTGAACTCTGGGGGGACGGCCCCGGCGGGGATCTCGACAGCCTTTTTGGCTTAAACAAAAAGGGGAGGGTACCCAAACAGGTGCGCGTGGGGAACACCAGCGTGCAGGTACTCTTCGCCCCCCATCGCCGCAGCGATCCCGACAACGGACTGCAATGGTTGGCCACCCAGTTGCAGGGTGTGCGATCACGCCTGGACATGAACCTGTTTGTCTTTTCGGCCCAGAATCTCGCCGATGAGTTGGCCCAGCTGCACGCCCGCGGTGTGCCCATCCGGTTGCTCGCGGATCCCGGCTTCGCCAATCGCTCCTTCAGTGAAGTCCTGGATTTAATGGGTATAGCTCTGCCCGATCACCGCTGCCGGCAGGAGGCGGGCAACCGGGTCTGGAGCCAGCCCTTGCAGGGGGTAGGCACACCCAGGCTGGCCCGTGGGGACAAACTCCATCACAAGTTCGCCGTAATCGATGGCGAGAAGGTGATCACCGGCAGCTTCAACTGGAGTCCCTCGGCAGCCCACCAGAACGACGAGACCCTGCTGTTGATTGATTCCCCCCTGCTGGCTCGCCACTTTGGTGCCGAGATGGACCGCCTCTGGCGGGGAGCTGAACTGGGTGAAACCGCCCGGCTGCGGCGCGGCAGGGAGCGGGCGCGGCGATCGTGCGGCAGCGGCCGTGCCACTGACCAACCACCCTCGCAACAGGCCCCATCGCTGGATTCAATAACAGAATCGCAGGCAGTCAGGCTGGACGATCCCGCGCGCCTTAGCCTTAGGCCACAAGTTTGACCGTAGTTCGATGGACCCTGTTTCCCTGGCCCAGGGCGACAACAGAATCGATTCGCCCCACCTCGACGCCATCAATCTGATGCTGCGCGATCTGCGCACCCGTCACGATGACATCCGCCATCGCGCCGCTTTTCGTGGCTGCACCACCGAGTTGCTGACCCTGCAACAAGAACTCATGGATTATCTGTTGCAGAAAAAAGACAACCTGTTGGGGGTCAACAGTGCCAGGCCTCAAGAGCTGGCCGGACCGACCGTCGGGTCCGGCCCCTGATCTCCCCTCACGCCCCAGCCACGGTTGTAGTGGTGGGCGCCGGTCCCGCTGGTTGTGCCACCAGCCTCCTATTGGCCCGCGCCGGTATTGCAGTCACCTTGGTGGAAGCGGAGCCCCGCCTGTCTTCCCCCTTTCGGGGGGAGGCCCTGATGCCCAGCGGCTTTGAAGCCTTGGAACGCCTCGGCTTGCCCTGCCTGCCTGCTGCAGTGCCCCAACGCAGTCTCAAGGGATGGCGGGTGCTGGTGGAGGGGCAACACCTGTTGGAGGTGCCTGAACCCATCGGTCCTGGACCCGCCTGCACCCTGGTGGGCCAGGAAGAACTACTAGCCACCCTGTTGGAGCAGGCCAGCGAAAGCCCTTGCTTTACGCGACGCCAGGGAGTCCGGGTCACGGGACTCCAGCGGCAAGGATCACGGATTGGTGGGGTGACCTTGGCCGATGGCGCCAGCCTGGCCGCCGACTTGGTTGTGGCCTGCGATGGTCGGGCCTCAATGCTGCGGAGGCAGGCGGAATTACCCCTACTGCTCGCTCCCCCCCAGCACGAAGTGCTCTGGTTTCTATTGGCCGCAGAAGCTGTGGCGGAGATTCGGGACTGGCTGGGAGGCACCTTCTTGACGGTGCTGGGGGCCGGCAATGGATTCGCCCTGTTCGAAACCGCCGCCAACGAGAACCTTCGCCTGGGCTGGCTTTGCCGACCGGGAGATGACCTCGATCTCACCCCTGGGGAATGGTTGGAGCGCCTGGCCCAGACCTGTGAGGCTCCCCTCGCTACCTGGCTGCGCCAGCTGCCGACCACGGCCCTTCAGGGCCCGCTGCGGGTGCCGATCCAAGTGGGTCTGGCAAAGCGCTGGCATCAAGACGGTTTCCTGCTTTTGGGAGATGGGGCCCATCCCCTCAGCCCGGTGAGGGCCCAGGGTCTCAACATGGCCCTTCGGGATGCAATCGTGGCTGCCGAAGAATTGGTGCCCGCTCTGCGCCAAGGGGGAGGGGCCGAGCTTGCTGCCGCCCTACCCAAAATCGAGCGCCGCCGGCAACCCGAACTGCGCCGCATCCAGGCCCTGCAGGCCGCCGAATCCAGCAGCGGCGAACTCCTGCGCAGCCAAGGCTGGCTGCGCCAAGTTCTGGCGGCGCAACCCAACTTGTTCCGCCCCTTGATTACCCAGATCTGGTTGGGCCGCCAGCGCCAGCTCCGGCAAGGTCTGCCGCTTGGATCAAGACCAGGGGTCCCATGATGGATACATTTCGGATCGGCCCTGGTGCGAGTCCCTGTCCCTCCCAGTCCCCTGAACCAGCCCTTGACCCAGGGAGTTCTATTCGCGGCCAGCCTGCTTGGTGCCCTATTCACGGCAGCCTCCGTCCGCTCTGGTACTCCCCCTGAAACCTTTCCACCGCCGGAGATCTTTCGTACGCTGCAACTGACCACCTATGCCTGCGGGCGTGACAACACGGCCAGCAGTTGTGAACAGGCACGACTCCAGGCTGATCCTCTTCTGGATCACCCCCGGCTACCGGCCAGCTGTAAAGATGTGCTTTGGAAGATCCGCCAAAAAGCGGTGGTGGCGCCAAGCAACAGTTTTGAGCGACGGGACCCCATTGATGCGGCCGCAAGCGAGCTAACAGTTTTTTGCCGTCAACTGCCCAAACCCAAAGCCGACACCAAGCAGGAAAAACAGGGACAGGGTGTCGGTGGCTTGAGACTGATTGAACCAACCGCTCCTTGATGAGCTGCTGCCTAAGGCTTGATGAGACTGACGTTCTGCTCGGAAGCTGTCAGATCAATTAGCTGGCGGGCGGTTTCCTCCATGAACGTCAGGCTCATCGGAGTCACAACTATCGCCTTATCCGCCAATGTGCAGAGGGCGTTCCGTTGTGCAGCCGCTTCACAGCTTGCCGAAAGCCGCAACAGCACTTTGGTGAGTTTGCCGCGCAAGCAGGTTTCGGCGCCGGCATGGTCGAGCACCGCTTGGGCCGCCTTTCGGGATTCAACCACCGCCTGGGCATAAGGAATGGCCGCCTGGGCGGGGGAAAAGGCCAAAGGGGCGAAGGTGGCCAGGAAGCAGGCCTGGAAAGCCAACAAGGGGAAGCCAAAACGACGCATAGAATCAATTGGCCAAGCCAAGCCAGGCATGGTGATCGCAGAACAGTGATCATCAGACCTTAAGTTCGTCGCCGAAACCGCAGGCCAGCGGAGAGACCGCTACCCAACTGGCGGGGCTTGGCGATGTCGACCACTTGCAGGCTCGGCCTGCAGACCCTGTTTAGGAGTGCAGGGTTAATTTGCTCCTGCCAATCGCCGCCCCGATCGGGTCCCCATGAGCCACAGCCCCAGCGAAAACCCTGTGCTCCGGGTCGGTCTCAGCCAGCCGTTCAGCGACCAGAAACCTGGCACCTCGGGCCTACGCAAAAGTAGCCGCCAGTTCCAAACCCCCCACTACCTCGAAAGTTTCATCGAGGCGGTGTTGCGAGTCCTGCCTGGTGTGGCCGGGGGCACCCTGGTACTGGGGGGGGATGGACGCTTCGGCAACAAAGAGGCGATCGGCACCATCGCCCGCATGGCCGCTGCCCATGGTTTGGCCCGATTGGTGACCACCGAGGCAGGCATTCTCTCCACCCCAGCCGCCTCCCACCTGATCCGCCAACGGGGCGCGATCGGCGGCATCATCCTTTCGGCCAGCCACAACCCCGGAGGTCCGGAGGGGGACTTCGGCGTCAAGGTGAATGGGGCCAACGGGGGCCCGGCGCCCGAATCCCTGACCGAAGCCATCTATCTCGCCACCCAGGGCCTGGACAGTTACAGCATCAGCCCTGAGGTAGCCCCCGGATTGGATGTCATCGGCACCTATGACCTGGGCCCTATGCAGGTCGAAGTAATTAACGGGGTCGAAGACTATGTCGGCCTGATGCAGCAACTGTTCGACTTTGATCGCATCGCGGCGCTGCTGCGCAGCGACTTCCGTATGGCCTTTGATGCCATGCATGCGGTCACAGGCCCCTATGCAATCCGAGTTTTCGAAGAATTGCTGGGGGCCCCCGCCGGCACCGTTCGTTATGGAGTGCCTTTGGAGGATTTCGGTGGCGGTCATCCCGATCCCAATCTCACCTATGCCCATGAACTCGCGGACTTGCTGCTCAATGGCAAGTCCTACGACTTCGGCGCCGCCTGCGATGGCGACGGAGACCGCAACATGATTCTGGGCAGGGCTTGCTTCGTCAATCCCAGCGACAGCCTGGCAGTGCTGACGGCAAACGCAACCCTGGCGCCGGGTTACGCCGGAGGACTGGCCGGCGTGGCCCGCTCCATGCCCACCAGCGCGGCGGTCGACGTGGTGGCCAAGGAGTTGGCCATTCCCTGCTTTGAAACGCCCACGGGGTGGAAATTCTTCGGCAACCTGTTGGACGCGGGCCGTATCACCCTCTGCGGCGAAGAAAGTTTCGGCACGGGCAGCAATCACATCCGCGAGAAGGACGGTCTGTGGGCAGTTCTCTTCTGGCTCCAGATTCTTGCCGTGCGGGGCTGCAGCGTGGCGGAGGTGATGGCCGGCCACTGGCATACCTTTGGCCGCCACTACTACTCACGCCACGACTACGAGGCCATCGCCAGCCAAGCGGCCGAAGGGCTCTATGCAAGGGTGCGGAACCAGCTACCGAGCTTGCAGGGTCAGCGCCTGGCGGGTCGAACCATCGCCACTGCCGATGATTTCAGCTATGTCGATCCGGTGGATAGCTCCGTGAGCGGCGGCCAGGGCCTGAGGCTGTTGCTGGATGACGGCAGCAGGGTGGTGCTCCGCCTCTCAGGCACTGGTACCCAAGGTGCGACGCTGCGGGTTTATCTCGAAAGCTATGTCGCCCCCGGTGGAGACCTGAATCAGGATCCCCAACTTGCTCTAGCCGATCTGATCAGCGCCATTGACGGCCTGGCTGAAATCCGTGGGCGCACTGGCATGGCCAGGCCAACCGTGATCACCTGAGGGGGGCCTCCCAGGGGGTGGAATGGATGAAATCCTTAAAATTGTTGTGATCAAACCTGTGCAAAGCGCAGCCAAAAGGGCCATTTGGCCGCAAGGCTTCTACCGTTCTGCATTGATCTCTGATTTCGCCATGACCTCCGGCGCCTCCTTGCCCCCGCACAACGATCCTTTGCTTACCTCACCGGCCCTTGATCGCCTGGCTCTGGAAGCAGGCCGGCTGAAGGGATTCACCCAGGCCGAGGGAGTCATGATGATTGTGCTGGGGGTGCTAGCCCTGAGTTTCCCGATGATCGCCTCCGCCTGGGTCACCGTGATGGTGGCCGTCGGTTTTCTTGTGGCGGGGATCATCGGCTGGTTCAACAACCTCAGCCGTTCCGCCCGGCTGAGCCGTTGGCATTGCTTTTGGCGTCTGGTGGTGTCGGCCCTGCTGATGGTGGCCGGGATCTGGATGTTGTGGCAGTTCAAGTCAGGGCTCATCCCCGCCGCCCTGCAAATCAAGGCTCTGGCCACGGCAATCGGCATCGTTTTCCTGGTGGAAGGGATAGTGATGTCGATTGTTTCGCTCACGCACCGACTCAGCCATGGCTGGGTGTGGGGCTTGGCCAACGGCCTGATCACCCTAGTTTTGGGCTTGATGATCCTGACTATGAGCCCTGCGGGCTTGCTCTCCGTGCTTGGCCTGCTCGTCGGCATCAGCTTCATCTTCAGCGGGATTGATCTGCTTGGCTTCAGCTCCCGCTTCCATCAATTGGGCAAATAAGCCTGAAGGGTGAAGCCGATTAACATCCCCGTGACCGATCTTTTTGGCCATCAGGGAGAACAGCTGCGGCGGCGTATTGCCCCGCTGGCCGATCGGCTCCGCCCCCGCACCCTCGATGAGTTCGTCGGTCAGGAGCGAATTCTGGGGCCAGGCCGTCTACTACGGCGAGCCATTTTGGCTGACCGGGTCGGAAACCTGATTTTGCACGGCCCTCCTGGCACGGGCAAAACCACCCTGGCCCGCATCATTGCAGGCTCCACCCGTGCCCACTTCACCAGCCTCAACGCCGTGCTGGCCGGGGTCAAGGATCTCCGCAACGAGGTGGACCAGGCGCGCCAGCGGCTTGAACAGCATGGCTTGCGCAGCCTCCTCTTTATTGATGAGGTACACCGCTTCAACACGGCCCAGCAGGACGCCCTGCTGCCCTGGGTCGAAAATGGCATCCTCACCCTGATCGGCGCCACCACCGAAAACCCCTACTTCGAAGTCAACAAGGCCCTTGTCAGCCGCTCACGGCTCTTTCGCCTCCAACCGCTGGAACCGGAGGCGCTCCAGCGTCTGCTGGATCAAGCCCTGGCTGATGCGGAGAGGGGTTACGGAGATCGCCAGGTGCATCTTGGCCAAGCTGCTCGGGACCATCTGGTTCAGGTGGCCGGGGGTGATGCCCGCAGCCTGCTCAATGCCCTCGAACTGGCGGTGGAAACCACCCCGCCAGGGGGCGATGGGGCTATCCAGATCGATCTGGCGATCGCCGAGGAATCGATCCAGCAACGGGCTGTGCTCTACGACAAACAGGGGGATGCCCATTTCGACACGATCAGTGCCTTCATCAAATCGCTGCGGGGCTCAGATGCTGATGCCGCCCTCTTCTGGCTGGCCCGAATGGTGGAGGCCGGTGAAGATCCCCGTTTTCTGCTGAGGCGCATGTTGATCGCCGCCGGTGAAGATGTGGGCCTGGCTGACCCCCAGGCGATGGTGGTAGTCGCAGCCTGCGCCAGTTGCTTCGATCGGGTGGGCCTGCCCGAGGGTCTTTATGCCCTGGCCCAGGCGGCGCTTTACCTGGCGGGAACTGAGAAAAGCAACAGCACCATGGGGATCTTCTCGGCCCTTGAGGCCGTGCGGCGAACCAACAAACAAGAGGTCCCCTCCCACCTGAGGGATGCCCATCGGGACGGCAAAGCCTTCGGTGACGGACTGGGCTACCGCTATCCCCACGCCTATGCGGACCACTGGGTCGCCCAGCAGTACCTGCCAACGGACCTGCAGGGCGAACTCTTCTGGCAACCCGGAACCCTCGGTTGGGAGGGAGAACGGCGCCAACGGCTCCAGGAACGCCGGGCTGCCCAACTGGCGGCTGTCGATGAATTGGCCGGTGAAAGCAGCGACCATTTCAGCAGCAGTCCCCATGACCCCCAGCTGGAACGCTGGTTGCAGCGCCAGTGCGCCACCGAAGGTGAGCGACTAGATCGGCTGCGCCAACAGCTGTGGCTTGGGGCCCGAATCGACAGACTGGATCGGGTGCTGGTGCTGGAGAGTCGCTCCCTGCTCTGGGCCCTCGACCCGCTTCTATTGGCCAGCGAGGGGGAAGTGGTGATTGCACTCGCAGCCGATGCGGACCGTCAACGGCTGGAGGCCCAAGTGCAACTGCTGGATGACCTGCGACGCCCCCGCTTGCTATCGGCGACCCCAGAGCACCCCGAGAGCCTGGAGGAGCTGGCGAAAGCAGGGATGGTCTTTGAGTGGTTCGTGGCCCGCCAGCCCCTGGCCGGCCAACCGTCAATGGTCCGGCGCGCCTGGTTGAAGCAGATCCAAGCCTTGGCAGCCCCCAGGGCTGAATTACGGCTGTTGTTGAGTCAACCCCTGCTGGGGCCGCTGGGCTGCCTGCAGCAATCCTGGGCCGCCAGCGCTAGCCAGCGGCCCAGGGCCGCCCACCCCCCAGCCCAGCCAAGCCCGCCGCCACCGACCACCGATCTGTTGGCGGCCGTACTGCCCCTCGAGCAACGCTGGCTTGAGCACCAGGCCCAGGAGCATCACCAGTGGAGCGTGGATTTGGAGGCGATGGGCTGGTCGGTCCAGGCGCGTTCTTGGGAGGAACAGCTCAGTTGGCGGCTTGAGCCTCCCCTGCTGAAGCGCTGGTTCGCCCCGGGTGCCTCCTATCGCACCTACCTGGAGCAGCAGCTCGAACCCACGGTGACGGCTGCCTTGGAGGCCCTGTTCCGCAGCGCGCCTGGGGCTGCAGGGCCCCAACGCCTGCGTCACACGCTTGTGATCGCCCAGGGGCAGCCAGCCGCCAGATCAGACAACAAAAAACCGGCATAAAAAAGCCCCAGGAATTCCTGGGGCAGCCATCGGCAAGGATTGACGATCGACGGAGCAGGGGCTCACCAGAGGCCGCGAATCGGTTCAACGGGAGCGGGAGCCGGTGCAGGCTCAGGACGCATGGCCACGGGCTCGGAAACCTGGTTGGCCTGGATGCAGGCGGGCAGGAAGACGTACCAGGAGAGCAAGGAAGTGCACTGGGCGGTGCCGGGCTTGCAACGGCCTTCGGCGCAAATATTTTGGGCGCCGGTGTAAGTGTTACAGAAATCAGCCAGACGGAAATCGGTAGGGAGGGAAGAAAGAATTCCGAAGGCAGACAGCTTGCCGTCGGCAGCGTCAGCGATGATTGCAGAACGGAGCGCCTGAACCGCATAGGTGTTCATGCTCCAGTAGGGGAAGTAGCTAGCGGTGGCGTTCTTCAGAAACTTAACGCCAGCGTCTGAGTAGAGGAACTTGGAAACAGCAACAACGTTAACGTCATAGTTCTTCTTAAAGCCTTCGCGCACCTCGGTGGCTGACCAGCCAGACCGCTTGATGCCACCGGCAAGGCCCCGATCGGTAATGGTGCCGTCTTTGACGAATGTGGCGAAAGCAGACTGGGGCGTGGACCAAGTGGCCGCGCCGGTGTTCCAGCGGACCGGGTAAGCGGCAGCCTGAACGGAGGGGGGGAGAGCTGCGGCGGTGACGGCCGTTCCCAGGAAGAGACCAGCAAGCAGGCGCTTGGACACGGTGAAACAAAAGGGACTTCGAAATCAATCTACCGAAAAGATGGCCAATCCACCTAACTGATCGTCAAGTTGTCCTTCTGCACACCCTTGCCATCCGTGCATCAAGACCATCAGATGCCGACGACGACCTTGCTCTACAGCCGCACCCAATGGGCGAAGGCCGTTTCCCAGAAAAGGATCCCTATTGAGACCAGGCCTAAGACAGGCCAAGATCATTGAGGATCTGATCGGCCATGGTTTCGGCGGTAACTTTGCGGTAAATGTATTCAAGAACACCATTTTCGTCGACAACAAAGGTGTGGCGCATCATGCCCATATATTCTTTGCCCATAAATTTCTTCAATCCATAGCTTTCAAAAGCACTGGCCACGGGGCAGGGCTCGGCGTCGGTGAGCAGGGTGAAGGGAAGCTCATACTTCTTGATGAACTTGCCGTGGCTCGCAGCCGGATCCTTGCTGATGCCGAGGACCTTGATGCCATGGGCTTGGAAGCGGTCCCATCGATCACGAAAATTGCAGGCTTCCTTGGTGCAGCCGGGCGTATCGTCCTTGGGATAGAAATAAATCACGACTTTCTTCCCTTTGAAATCCGCCAGAGACACGGGCGTACCGGATTGATCGGGCAGGGTGAAAGCAGGGGCGGGATCACCGACAGCTAGAGACATGGCCTGGGCAGTGGCGGGCGATCCAACCTAGGAAGGGCTGGTGCCACCCCGGCGGCAGCCCACTCATCGCTCAGGGAGGGGCCTCAGGGCGGCTAAAGCCGCAAGACAAAGGTCGGGTTCATGCTCGAGGGGGATCCCCGACCGGGCCAAGCTTGGGCCGATTAGTGGCTTGAGGATGGGCGCGTCCCCACCCGTCAGCACCAAACGGAGACCGTCCTGCTCACACTCCAGGGTGGCGGCCACAATGGCCGCCGCCAGACCCTTGCTGACACCAACCAACATCGCTTCCTGGGTTTCCAGGGGCCAGGGTTGCTGACCGCCGCGGCTCAGGGCACCAAAACCCCGGCCAGGTGCCACCAAGGTGTCAGGCAACCCGGCGGTACCCGCCGCCATAGCCTGCCACTGCAGCGCGAGACCAGCCAGCAGGCGTCCGCCGATGAAACGGCCCGATCGGTCGATCCGGTTCAAACTGAGCACCGTGCCCGCGTCAACCACCAGCAAGGGTCCAGACCATTGTCGCCAAGCCCACCAACTGGCCAGGGCTCGATCAATGCCAAGCCAGGGGGGCAGCCCGTCCAGGGGAACCTCCGATAGCGCCAACCGAGCAGTTAAGGAAAGGCCCGCGGTTTCAGGCACTGAACCCACCGCCGCCCAAGCCACGGGGGCGACTGCGGGGGGTAGGGAATCGCAGGGGGGAGGGGTCGCCCAACTGAGCAGGGCTCCAGGATTTCGGGGGTCAGGGGTCGCCCAATGCCAGCGGCTGTTGCCGATCACGAGCCAGCGGACCTGGCCCCCATCCACCTCAGATTCCCTCTCCCAACAATCCTGGTAGATGGATGCCGCATTCCTGATGCAAGCCGCCAAAACGGGTGGCCCGGCCGGTCAGGGTGCCATCTTCTGGACCACTGGAATGCCAATCACCAACCGTGGAATAACCCTGTTCAAAAAGCGGATGCTGGGGAAGATCGTGCTCTTGCATATAGTAATAAACATCTTGCTTTGTCCAAGATAATAGAGGCCTCAGAGACCAAAGCCCCCGGACCGAATCCAAGGGTGACATGCCGCGACGGTGATCGGTTTGACCACCGCGTACACCACTGGCCCAACAGTGCACATCAAGATCGTGGAAGGCGCGATCGAGGGGATGGACCTTGCGGATCTGGTTGTAGAGCTGCCGATCTTCAGCCTCGCTGGATTCCCAAAGGCGACCATGAATGGCCTCCATCCGGGCCGGCGAAAGATCGGACTGCACTACCCGCAAATCAAGGGGCAGTAGTTGCAGCAACTGCTCGGCATAGCGATAAGTCTCAGGGGGAAGATAACCCGTATCCACCCAAATTACTGGAATTTTGACCCCACCAAGACTCTGGGTCAACTGACTCAATTGATGCAGCAACACTGCCGACTGAATGCCAAAGCTGGTGGTCAGCGCGAAGTGTTCAGCAAAAGTGTCCCAACCCCAGCGCAATCGAGCCACCGAATCACGGGATTCCAGCCAGCTACGGGATTGATCGGGATCCAGGGGCTGGCCGACGCGATCGCTGGCTAGGTCCAATGAGTCTGCCACCACAGCAGAATCGCCGGAGATCGCTGGGATCGTTAGGGCTGGGATCATCAAGGCTGGGATTGCCACGCCATCATCATGCCGTCCCGGAGACCCCAAGGTAGGTTTTTGAAGATGCAGCAGCCTTGGACCCAAGACGCCGGTACCGGCCCATCCCAAACGGGAGTTGGTCAAAAACCGGTTGTGATCGCCGGGGGAGGCTTCGGGGGCTTGTACACCGCCCTGGCCCTTGCCGAACAACCAGACCATCCTCCCCTGTTGCTGATCGAACCCAACGAACACTTTCTTTTCCTGCCCCTGCTCTACGAGTTGCTGAGTGGTGAGTTGCGCCGCTGGCAGATCGCCCCCAGCTATCAATCCCTGCTTGCCGGCAAGGGCATCGGCTGGCTCAAAGACAAGGTGGACCGAATCGATACGAACAACCGCCAGGTCCACACGGCGCAGGGCCATGCGTTGGGCTATAGCCGCCTCGTCCTGGCCACCGGTGCCAGCAGCGATGCCTTCGGGGTTCCCGGGGTCAAGGAACACGCCCTTGGCTTCCGCACCCTTGCCGATGTCGAACGCCTGCAGGCACTGGTGCGCAGCCTGCGCAACGGCCCCTTGAGGGGCCAACGGCTAGCGATCGTGGGGGGGGGGCCCGGCGGCGTGGAGCTGGCCTGCAAGCTGGCCGACATGCTTGGGGATCGGGCCGGCATTGAGCTGATCGAGCAGGGAGCTTCCCTGCTGAGCGAATCCCGCGCTTTCAACCGGGAGCAGGGGCAACTGGCCCTGCTACGTCGCGGGGTACGGATCCGCTGCGGCACCAAAGTGCTGGCCGTAAAGGGAGGGCAACTGGAATTGGCCCCTGGCGACGGCGGGCCCGCAGTGCATTCCCCAGAAACCCTGGCGGTCGCCGCTGTGATCTGGACGGCCGGCCTGCGCTGCCAGCCACCGGGGCTACTGCCAACAGCCGCCTGCGACAACCGCGGCCGCCTGCTCTGTAGCTCCGACCTGCGACTGCAAAACCACGCCGACATTTTTGTTGTCGGCGACCTTGCCCGCATCCAGGACGCCCCCGGGACCGCGCCCCAGGACCCTGTGCCGGCAGCCCCCACCACCGCCCAGGTGGCTTTCCAGGCGGCCCGGGTGTTAGCCGCCAACATTGGCCACTCCCTGGCTGGGGAAGCCCTGGAAACCTTCGCCTGGAAAGACCTCGGCGAAATGCTCTCCCTGGGGGTGGGGGAGGCAAGCCTCACCGGAGCCGGCTTCACCCTGGCGGGTCCGGGGGCCTATCAGATCCGGCGGCTGGCCTATTTGGCCCGGTTACCCGGCCTACCCCTGCAGATTCGGGTGGCGGCTGGTTGGTTGGCTGGTAACGGCGGCACCGCAACAAAACCTTGAAGCAAAGTGTCCTGGTGGGCCGAACGGCCGGACTACGCCCCAGTGAACGGCGGCGTCTTGAACAAATCTGTCATCGACGCCATCCCTACGATTCGCTCGCAGACGAACTCACCCTGCACCGCCTAGCGGCGCTCTGCCTGAGGCTGGAAACCCCCCTCACCCTGGCGGTCGATGGCCGTGGGGTCTGTCGTTTTCTATGGGTTGGGGAGCTCGACGCACTAACGCCTTCCGAGCCTCTAGCAGCTTCGGGTCGTCGCCGCGAGGGGCCCCATCGCCTAATCACCTGCGCAGGCACCGCCCGTCATCCCCTGCTCCATCCAGGCGAGCGCGAAGGGCTGATGGGGTTGGATCTGAAGCCCACCAGCTGGTTACGGTTCGGTCCCAGCCCCGGCGCCGGTGGTCGCTGGCCGGCCAGCCTCAGCGTTCCGGCCTCACTGGGGGCTAGTGCCTGGTCCTGTCTGCGCGAAGACGACCTGACCAGCCTCTGCGCCCTAGATCCCCAGGCGGTGGCTCCAGACCAGGACCATGAAGAGCGGGTCGGTAGCCGGGAAAACCGCGACCAGGGCGCTCGTGACAGGGTTTTCCTCCTGAGCCTGGGCGACGGCGGCCAGGCCTCGGAGCGAAGATTGGCCGAACTGCAAGGGTTGGTGAGCAGTGCCGGTGGCCTCGTCCTCGGCAATGTGCGCCAAAGACCAAGTCGCCAAAACGGCCCAAACCTATGGGGGGACGGCAAATTGAGGGAGGCTGCCCTGGAAGCCCGAAGAGTGGGAGCCAACTTGGTGGTCACTGACCGGGAACTCAGTCCACTGCAGGCACGCCATCTTGAACGAGTTTTAGACCTTCCTGTCAGCGACCGCAGCGAACTAATTCTCGACATCTTTGCCCAACGGGCCGCCAGCGCCGCAGGTCGTCTGCAGGTGGAACTGGCCCAACTGCGCTATCGCCTGCCCCGGCTCACCGGTCGGGGTCTCAGCCTCTCCCGCCAGGGAGGCGGCATCGGCACCCGGGGGCCCGGGGAAACCCAATTGGAGAAGGATCGCCGCGCCATCGCCCGCCGGCTGGAGCGACTGCAACGGGATGTGCAACGGTTGGGGGAGCATCGAACCCGCCTCAGACAGCAACGCTCCGAAAGGAAACGGCTAGCGCTGGTGGGTTACACCAACGCCGGCAAGAGCTCCTTGCTCAACGCCCTCAGCGGCGCCCCGGCCGGCCAGGGAGTCTTGGCTGCGGACCAGCTCTTCGCCACCCTGGATCCGACCACCCGGCGCCTGCATCTTGGCGGTGCCGGCGAAGGGGCCCAGGAAATCCTGATTACCGACACGGTTGGTTTCATTGAGGATCTGCCACCGGCCCTGTTGGAGGCCTTCCGCTCCACCGTGGAGGAAGCGCTGGAGGCCGATGGTCTGCTGATCGTCGTGGACCTGGGAGATCCGGCCTGGCCCGAGCAACTGCAAGCAGTCCAGGCCATCATGAATCGCTTGGGAGCCGATCGCCCCCGGCTGGTGATCGGCAACCAGATAGACCGCTGCCCCAGCACCGAGCTAGAGCGGGCCCGGGCCCTGGTGCCGGACATGCTGTTCGTTTCGGCCACCGCGAGTTTGGGATTGCAACATCTCTGCCAGCGACTGCAGGCATGGCCCCCGGCCTGCCCGTCCTTGGCGGAGGCGCCATGCCAACATTCTGATGTCTTTTCCCCTGAGGCCATGGCCCTTCAGCTCGGCGATACCGTTCCCGATTTCACCCAGGATTCCCAGCTGGGTCCGATCAATCTTTACGATTTCGCCGATGACCACTGGGTGGTGCTGTTCTCCCATCCAGCTGATTACACACCGGTCTGCACGACCGAACTGGGCGAGGTGGCCCGCCTGCGTCCGGAATGGGAAAAACGCAACGTCAAGACCATCGCCCTAAGCGTTGACTCGGCCGAGAGTCATAAAGGCTGGATCTGTGATATCAATGAGACCCAAAAAACAAGCGTTGACTATCCGATACTTGCCGATCTCGACAAGCGGGTCAGCGATTTGTACGGCATGATCCATCCCAATGCTCTCAACAACTTGACGGTGCGATCGGTGTTCATCATCGACCCCAACAAAAAGCTTCGTCTCCAGATCACCTATCCCGCCAGCACAGGCCGGAATTTCGATGAAATTCTGAGGGTTATTGATTCGCTGCAACTCACCGACAACCACCAGGTGGCCACCCCCGTCAACTGGAAAGATGGACAAGATTGCGTGGTCGTTCCCTCCATACCGACCGAAGAGGCCCGGGCCAAATTCCCTAAAGGGGTCACCGAGATTCGTCCCTACCTGCGCATGACCCCCCAGCCGAATCGTTGAACCAGGGCGAAGGCCGTGGCCACCGAGCGACGCCGTGATTGGGGACCCCAAACTCATGACGCCAAGGTGGCCGTGGCCCCAGCCAGACCTCCAGGCGCTGAAATGGGCCGGACGCCATAGCCTGACGCCATAGACAGCATGAGGGTTCTTGGTCTGATGAGCGGCACCAGTGCCGATGGCGTGGATGCTGTTTTGGCGGAATTTTCAGGCCGCCCCGACCGCCCCCAATGGCGCATCCTGGCCTCGGCCGCCACGCCCTACTCCCCAGATCTGCGCCGCAGCCTGGTGGCAATCGGTCAGGGCAAGCCCCTTACAGCCGCCAACCTGCTGGATCTCTCTGAGGCGGTCACCGAAACGCAAGCGCAAGCGGCCCGGGCCTGTGACCCTGGGGGGGAGAGTCAACTGGTGGGATGTCATGGCCAAACCATCTGGCACCGCCCGCCAACGGCCCAACGGCGGGGACTCAGCTGGCAATTGCTACAAGGTCCGCTGCTCGCCGAACTGCTGGGTCGGCCGGTGGTCTTTGATTTCCGCAGTGCCGATCTGGCCCTGGGGGGCGAGGGTGCTCCCCTCGTGCCTGCCGCTGATGCGGCCTTGGTTGGGGGCATCGGCGGCTGGCGAGCCTTGCTGAACCTTGGCGGTATCGCCAATCTCACCCTGCTGCCTCCCGGAGTCGGACCTGAACGGCGCAACCCTGTGCTGGGCTGGGATTGTGGCCCCGCAAATACCCTGATTGACCTGGCGGTGCAACGCTTCAGCCAGGGGCAGCTCAGCTTCGATGACCAAGGGGCCTGGGCACTGGGCGGCCAGGTCAATGAAGCGTTGATTCAGCAATGGCTACAGGAGCCTTACTTCCTGAAGCGACCGCCCAAATCCACCGGCCGTGAGTTGTTTGGCGCCCCCGACTTGGACCAGCGGCTCCGCCAATTGGTCGAGCACGGCTCCCGGGACCCCGCCGACGCCTTAGCCAGCCTCACGGCCTTGACGGCAGCAGTCGTTGCCCAGGATCTTGAGCGGGGCCCTCGCCCCCTGGAACTCTTGGTGGCCGGCGGCGGCGCCCGCAACCGCATGCTGATGGACCAGCTACGACGCCGCTGCCGCGGCCTGGCCGTACGCCCCCTGGCCGATCTGGGCATCGGCGACTCCCAGCGGGAAGCTCTGGCCTTCGCCCTGTTGGCCTGGTGGCATCAGCAGGGCCATGCCGGTTCCCTGCCCTCGGTGACCGGGGCCCGTAAAGCTGCAGTTCTTGGTCTCTGGGCCCAGAACCAGAGTTAGCAGCGGCAAGGTGCTCCATGCCTTGAACGTCGCCTAACTCCTTCTTGGGATTGGGGTATTTGGTCAGCCTTGGGTGCGGGGTAAGCGCAGGCGGCGAGGGACGCCTTTGAGGCGGCGAGCGCCCATTCGTTGCTGGCGTTCGAGGATCTCGCGAAAGCGGGCGCTGCCGGTAGCGGCCTCCTGGCATTGCTGCTGTTCGATACGGTCCAGCCCTTGCTGGATCAGGACCTTGGCCATGTTGCTGACGGTCCGCGACTCCGCCTCCGCCAAGCTGGACAACCTTTCACAGACGTCTTCAGGGAGCACCACCTGGATTCGGGGTGACTTGGATCGCCCGCTTGAGGATGTCTGACGGGTGGCCACGGCTGAGGAAATCTGGCTGCGGAAATCTGGCTGCGGAGATGAGCAAGGCCAGGAACCAGTGTACAGAGATGCTCAGGGATAGTATCCAGCACTATGCTTGCAGCACCGTACCGGTCCGCGCCATGGCCCGATCCACCCCTGTTCGCCCCAAGACGCCAGCGGCCAGTCCGCAGGTCAAAAGCCGAGCCAGCCAACGCCGCAGTCCCGAACGCAGTGATGTGTTGGTATCAGCAGTGATCAGTCCATACCTGCTGACGCACCTGCACCATGTTTTGCAACGGGCGGAGTTTGGAGCCCAACAGGAAGGGCACCAGTCCCTGGCGGCCAATTACGCCCAGTTGCGCAAGGTTCTCTGTCTGGACGCCCGCAGCATGGAAGATGCCTCCGCCACCGGCACCGACGTCGATGATCAAGCCGCCGCAGCCTGAAACCCCAGAGCAACCCGAAGTAGAAGATGGGGGTTCATCGCCCCCGCCGCTGCCCCCTCACGATGGCCGTCAGTCCCTCCTCATCTCCATCCTCGGGATCTCCATCCTCGGGCGACGCCTCGCCTGGTAACGCCGCTCTCTTGTACAGCAAGATCAGTGCTGATGAGGTGTTGACCCAGGCCCTGTTCCGTCAAGCCCTCCAAGATCCCAACGGCACGCTTACACGCATCGTCGAGATCGGCGCCGCCCTAGGGCTACCGGTGTCGGTTCAGGAGGTGCGAGCCCACATCGCCACTCTCGACGACCTGGACACCAAACAATGGTTGCTCAAGGCCCGCGGCGGTCTTTGACGGCAACGGCGATCCTCCCGCCGCCTATCTCTCCAGCGGAGGCGCCCAGCTCGCTTGGAGCCCCCATCGAGCGCGGTGGGGGCAGGCGGCGGTGCTGGGCCCCCCCCCCTTGGGCCCAGCTGAAAAACAGCCAATAGCTCACGAGGGCCAGGCCGGCCGCCACCACAAGGGCAGCCACCTGCTCAAGGCGTTTGATCATCGGAAAGCCTGCTGTTGTCTGCCGGAAGCAGCGGCCCACCAGTCTGACGGACCGGCCTGACGCAAGGGCCCCTGGCGCCGGGGGATGATGAAGGGACTTAGGGATCCCTTTCTCCGTGCTGCGCCTCGAACGTATCGGCAAGATCTACCCCACTGGCGAGGTGCTCAAAGATGTGAGCTGGGAGGTGAAGGCCGGGGACCGGATCGGACTTGTGGGCGTAAACGGCGCAGGCAAATCCACCCAGATGCGGATCATCGCCGGACTTGAGGAGCCCAGCAGCGGCCAAGTGGTACGTAAAGGTGATCCTCGCATCGCCTATCTGCAACAGGAATTTGATGTCGATCCCCGGCGGAGTGTGCGCCAGGAATTGTTTCAGGCCTTTGGGGAAGCCGCCGAGGTGCTGAACCGCATGCGTCTGGTCGAAAACGAGATGGCGACGGAGCAGGCGGCTGTCGACGCCGATCTCCTGAATCGACTCATCGAAGAACTAGGTCGTCTCCAGAGCCGCTTCGAGGCCCTGCATGGCTATGAACTGGAGGCGCGCATCGACAAATTGTTACCCACGATCGGCTTCACTGTCGAGCAGGCCGAACGACCTGTCGGAGACTTCTCCGGCGGTTGGCAGATGCGTATCGCCCTGGGGAAAATTCTGCTGCAGGATCCCGACCTGCTGCTGCTGGACGAACCCACCAACCATCTTGACGTGGAAACTATTCAGTGGCTGGAGAGCTATCTGCTGGAACAGACAGTCCCCCTGGTTGTCATCAGCCATGACCGCACTTTTCTCGATCGGGTCTGCAATCAAATTGTTGCCACGGAACGGGGCATCTCACGCACCTACCTGGGGAACTACAGCCAACACCTCGAACAGAAGGAACTCGAACGGGAAGCCACCCAGGCCGCCTATGAGCGGCAGCAAAAGGAGCTGGGCGCGCAACAGGCCTTTATCGACCGCTTCCGGGCCAGTGCCACCCGCAGCACCCAGGCCAAAAGCCGCGAGAAGTTATTGGACAAAGTGGAGCGCATCGAAGCTCCGCTCGAAGGGACCGAGGGCCCCCGTTTCCAGTTTCCGCCGGCGCCCCGTTCCGGCCGATTGGTAGCTTCTCTAAAGGATCTCAGCCACAGCTACGACGATCGACTGCTGTTTCTGGGCGCCAACCTGGAGGTCGAAAGGGGCGATCGCATCGCCCTGGTGGGCCCCAATGGGGCCGGCAAATCCACCTTGCTTCGCTTTGTATTGGGCCTGGAACAACCAGAGGAGGGGGAAGGGGGAATCGGGGAACACAATGTGATTCCCGCTTATTTCGAGCAAAACCAGGCTGAGGCCCTCGACCTCAATCGGACGGTGATCGACACCCTGTTCAGCGCCGTCCCCGACTGGACCCAGACCCAGGTGCGCAGTTTGCTAGGTCGGTTTGGGCTCAGCAACGACTCTGTATTCAAGAACGTTGGCCAGCTCAGTGGTGGGGAGAAAGCACGCCTCGCCCTTGCCCTGATGCTCGTGACCCCATGCAACCTGTTGGTCCTGGACGAACCCACCAATCACCTCGACATTCCGGCTAAAGAAATGCTGGAAGATGCTGTGCGGGCCTACGAAGGGGCGGCCCTGGTGGTTTCCCACGACCGCTACTTCATTTCCAGGGTGGCTAACCGCATTGTCGAGCTGCGCGATGGCGAGCTGGTCGTTTATCGCGGGGACTACGCCTACTACCTGCAGAAAAAGGAGGAGGAGCGCCAGGAAGCCGAGCAGGCCCGAGAAGAGGAAGCCCGCCACCAGAAACGCGAAGCCAATCGCCTCAAACAGAAATCCAAGGCCGCAGGCCGCAAATCCTGAAAATCACCCACCAGGCCGGCTCACCTCTTATCACAAACCGCCCCAGCCCCTAAGCCCTGCCCAACCGGACCAGGGTCCCAATTCATGTCCAAGCTCTGACCTGGCCAAAGTTGATCGATTCTTGGGCAGCCTCGCGCTTGCTCAAGCCACATCCATTGCAGGGCAGGGCCATAGCCCAAAAAAACGCGCCTCAACACCCCCTTCAGCAAGGGTTTGAAGTACCCAGCCATCGCTGACCCAGGGGGTCAATCGCGACGGCATTGATCAGCAAACGCTGGTTTTTTGCTCGCAGCCAGACCTACATGTTGCATTGGATACCTGGGCACTTGAAACAGTTCGTAGCCTTGGCCCAGCTTTTTCGATGACCTTTGTCCCCATGTCCGAACCCCTCACTCTTTCACTCGGTCAAAAATTCGAAATGGAGCGCATGAGTCGTGCCATCGACTCAACGGTCGATATCCAGACTCTCCAGGGCCTGGCCAAGCAGCTGCTCCAGGCCTGGCACAGCCAGAAAGCCGCCACCCAGTGGATGATGCGTCAGCAACTGGATTCGCCATCCCGGGTAGCGCAGGAGCTGGCCCAGCGACCCGACGTGATCCAGTCGCTGCAGCCCGGGACGCCACAGCCCAGCTACGACGTGCTTTGAGTTGCCTTGGCAACTTGACTAGGGAACCTGACCCCACTCCCCCGGCAACACCTTGAGCTGCAGGGGCCGGCCGGCGCGCATCAGGCCCAGGGTCAGGAGTCTTCCAACTCCGCTGGCTTCTATCGCAGTTATTACCTCTGCAGGGCTGCGCACAATTTTCCCTTCGACGGCGATGATCACATCGCCGCTCTGTACGCCAGACCGGGCAGCGGGACCCGATTCCAACACATTCACCACCAACGCCCCTTGTTGGGGCTGTCCACCAGGACCAACCGGCAGGGCATCTAAGGAAACACCAATCACAGGGTGAATCACTTTTCCGGTAGCCACAATCTCGGCGGCGATAGATCGGGCCCTGTTGATCGGAATCGCGAATCCCAACCCAGCTCCGGGGCCTGTTCTGACTAGAGTGTTAATGCCAACAACTTCCCCATCCGCATTCAGCAAAGGCCCCCCTGAATTGCCAGGATTAATTGCTGCATCGGTTTGAATCAGGTTTAGTCGCTTACCGGAAAGGCCCAATTTACTGGCGCTGCGATTAAGGCTGCTGATGATGCCAAGTGTCACGGTTTGATCCAAACCAAAGGGATTCCCAACCGCAATCGCCCAGTCGCCTACTTTCAGCTCATCGGAGTTGCCCAGCGGAGCGACCGGCCAGGGCCCACTGCGTGCCAGCCGCACCACCGCCAAATCGGTAACACGATCCAGGCCTACCACCTGACCTTCGACTCGCTGACCGTCCTGAAGCCCCACGGTCACCCGTGCACCACCCTCGACGACATGGGCGTTGGTAAGCAGTAATCCCTGGGCCTGAAAAATGACGCCGCTGCCCTGACCCCGAACCTTGCGTGGACCCTGCTGGACGGCCGGCGGCATACCGAAGAAACGGCGCAACATCGGATCGTCCAGAGGGCTGGGATCGGACATGGCCGCAGACGGCCTCAGGGTGCGTTCGGTCTCGATCGTCACCACGGCAGGACCGGAACGGCGCATCGCTTCAGCCACGAAAGACTGGCGCACCAACGGGGAACCATTGGGGAAAGCCCGGGCCGCGGCAAAAGTGGTGCCTGCTATCGGCAACGCGCAGGGGACCAGCAGGGCCACGAGCAGGGGCCCGAGGCGACGGAGCCGATTCGTAGGCAAATGCCGATTCGTGGGCAAAGAACTTGGCACAGGAAGCTTCAGACCCATGTACCCATCCTGGCGACTCGAAGACCCCACCCACGGCAATGCCAGCCTAGGATTTGTGAAGTTTTCCAACTAACCATGGACACGAGTCGCCTCTTGTTGGCCTTCCTCGCCTTCGGAGCAGCCTGCACCACCCTTTGGGCCTGGATGCTTGCGACCAACGAATCTGCGGCCGAGCGGCGATGATGGAGGGATTCCATCGGCCAGGGGCAAAGACCGGCCCATGAACGTCTCTTCCCATTCCATCGACTTGCTCGAGCGACTTTTCCCCCTGCTCTACGCCGGTTGCTTTTTGTTTCTGCTGTGGCAAGCCTTTCAAGTAATGGGAAGGGGTTTTCAGGCGATTCCCCGGCCCGGTGACAGCAGCACCCAAACCAAGCCCATGGGCGACAGGGCGATCGATCGCACCGGCAAGGTAACGATCCATCCCGAACTCCTAGATGCCCAAGGCCGCATCACTCGCGAGGACCTGCTCACGGTCCGCTTCAGTGGCGACAATGGCGAACCGGCCACTCCCGTCGATCCCAGCTGAGACTCAGACCATCGGTGAATAGGCTCAGCGATCGGACTGCACAATCCGGGAGACGCTGATGGTGGACCAGAGGACACGAGTAGTGGCCGCCGTACTTAACGGCCTGAAGCTGCCGCCGAGGTTCCGGCTCAAACTGGTGAAGGACGATCCCATCAGGCTGGAACTCAGCATCACGCCGGCCTATGGCAAAGATCCGATCTTGGTGGGCATTGTCGAGTCCCAGGATCTCGTCGCCCGCAGGGACCGGGAAGGACGTATCCCTAGGGACCTGCAAGGCACTTGGGACTGGACCGTTCGCCACGGCAAAGTCACGACTGGCGGCTGGAACCCCTATCTCAAGGAAGCCCTGCAAACCATGTTCGAGACTGGGTTGCCAGCCATTGTCTACGAAGAAACCACCGGTGAGGTGTATCACCCCGTCGACGGCATCCGCCACGTGCGCTGAATCCCCTGGCGCCCCCCCTGCCGATCGACGCGTCCCTGGCGCTGATCACCGACACCCTCATCGGCCGGGGCACCTTGTTGCTCCAGGCCAGCCCGGGAGCCGGTAAAACAACCCGGGTTCCCCTGGCTCTACTTGAGCAGCTGCCGGAGCCAACCCGAATCCTGTTGATTCAGCCCCGTCGACTGGCGGCCCGATCAGCGGCCCAACGATTGGCGGAGGCCCTCCACGAAAGCCCTGGGGGCCGGGTGGGCTACAGCGTGCGCTTCGACCATCGCACCTCCAAAGCCACCCGGCTGGAAGTGATGACAACGGGCCTGTTTCTCAGGCGCCTGCAGGGGGATCCCGAACTGATGGGGGTCGCTGCCGTGATCTTCGATGAATTCCATGAGCGCGGGGCCGAAGCCGACTTGGCCCTGGCGCTCCTGCGCCATGCCCGTCAGGAGTTGCGCCCCGATCTGCTGGTGCTGCTGATGTCCGCCACCCTCGACCTAGAGCCCCTGGCGACCAGCATGGGAGGAGCCGCGGTCATCACGGTTCCTGGAAGCAGCCATCCCGTGGATGTGTGCTATCAGGTGCCCAGGGAAAGGGAAAGTCTGGCGAGGCAGGTACTGAGGGGCTTGGAGGAGCGGTGGCTGGAGCAACGGCTAGATGGCGAAACGGTGTTGGTTTTTCTGCCGGGCCAAAGGGAGATCGTCAGCTGCCTGCGGGCTATCTCAGAAACCCCATGGGGGCAAACCTTGGAGTGCGTGCCCCTGCACGGACACCTGTCCCTGGAAGCCCAGCTCCAGGCCATCGCCCCGGCCAAATCGAAGGCCGGCAAAATTGTCCTTTCCACCTCCATCGCCGAAAGCTCCTTAACCCTGTCGGGCGTCCGGCTGGTCGTCGACAGCGGCCTCAGTCGCGTTAACCGCTACGACCCCGCACGAGGAATGGATCAGCTAGTCACCCAACCATGCAGCCAGGCCAGCGCCACCCAACGCTGTGGCAGGGCTGGCCGGCTCGGGCCTGGACGCTGCCTACGGCTCTGGTCGCCAGCCGAGCAAGCCCGCCGCCCCGCCTTCGATCCCCCCGAACTCTTACTGGCGGACCCCCTGCCCCTAGCCCTGCAACTGGCCGCCTGGGGCAGCTGCGACGGGACGGATCTGCCCTGGCTGCAGCCGCCGCCACCCCAACCGCTTGCGAACGCAAGACGGCTACTGGCTCAGATGGGTGCCCTTAATGACAAGGGGCGCATCACGGCCCATGGCAAGGCCATGGCTGGCATCGGCTTACCGCCGCGACTTAGTCACATGCTGCTGTTGGCCGCCCAGCGGGGATGGCTGGAGCAGGGCTGCGCCGTGGCGGCGCTGCTCAGTGAGCGGGATCCCCTGGACGCTCGCGAGGTGGGAGCCGACCTGCTGCATCGGCTCGACTGGCTGCGCAGGGGAGGGCGATCGGGCCCCTGGCGTGAGGCAATGCAGCAGCTCAAAAAACAGGTGGCTCTGGCGGCGACCACGCACCGGAAACCCGCTGACCCCGCTGAGCCAGATCCCCATCAATCCGAAGACCTGATTGCCGGACAAATGCTTTGTTGGGCCTATCCCGAACGCATCGCCCTAGGGCGCGGCAAGGGGGACGGCGCCGTGCTGATGCGCCATGGGGGCGGCGCTCGCCTGGCGAGTGGGGACCCTCTCTGTGGCGCCGAAGCCCTGGCCATCGCTCGGGTGGAGGGCCACCAACAGGAGGCCCGCGTGCTGCTTGCCGTGGCGATTCCAGCGGCCCAGATCGAGAGCCTGGCGGGCCAAACCGCCAGTCTCACCCTGAGGACCCGTTGGGATGGCAGCTCTGGTCGAGTGCGGTGCGAGCGGGTCCGCCGACTGGACTCCCTGGAACTGGAAGTGACACCCTGGCCCGAAGCAGATCCGGCCGCGATTGCGAGCACCTTGCTGGAGGCGGTATGCAATTTGGGTCTGGAGTGTCTGCCGTGGACCCCCCGCAGCCGCCAACTGCAACAGCGACTAACTCTGGCCCACAAGCATCTGGGGGAACCCTGGCCTGATTGCTGCGACGAGGTGCT
>Ga0315899_10001694_pt1 | contig 25096 bp, 21 predicted proteins | sample LakEriMetagenome_2_FD_203518 | JGI IMG/M metagenome (GOLD analysis project Ga0315899, IMG submission 203518) | Freshwater fungal communities from buoy surface, Lake Erie, Ohio, United States - Buoy 4 MA112 | ecosystem: Environmental > Aquatic > Freshwater > Lake | place: USA: Lake Erie, Ohio... | reverse complement strand
CATCGTAGACCGTGCCATCGAGCATGCGGACCGAGACACGGAAGTATTGGTTGTCGATGGCTCTGTTCGGATCGAGGATGGAAACAAGTAACTGCGCCGGAGATTGCGTTCGTGAATCGGAAATGTCAGGGCCGAGGTTGACTCCCACGTTATCGATTCGGTGACAAGCAGCGCAGTGTTGGGCGAAGAGTTGCTTGCCGTTTTCTCGATTGGTTTTCGCTGACGAGCTAGAAGGTGCAACTGTGTTAGTTGGGGTATTTGTATTTGGTGGGGGATTGATTAAGCCTTGAGCGGTCAATTCCTTCATCACGTTCTCGACGAGGGTTTGACGATCCGATTGGATTCGGCCGGCGAGAAGTTTTTCGATTCGAGGTGCTGCTTCCCCTTGCACTTGCTTTAACGCTTGGATTTGGTTTGCATCGATGCGGTTATTCGATAGGGTTCCGGCATCCATAGCGTCGAGCCAGCGGTTGAGTTTCTCTGGAGAATTGCGAAAGACTTGGAACATCGCAGATCGCATGGCGGGAGTTTCGGTGTCGTAGCGTTCAAGCATCCAATCGGTGAGTTGAGGATCAGGGTGCTTAGCCCACGCTGCAAGTGCAGCGAGTTTGGTGTCGGGGTCGAGAACGTTGTTTGAAGAGGAGAGGAAAATATTGCGAAGACTCGCGGCGCACAGGCGGCTTTGATCGGGGGTTTGGTGCATGCCGGTCAAGGCAATCCAGTCCTTGCGAAGTTGCTTGGGCCATAGCGGATTGGCAAGTTGGTCGGCGATCGCTTGCCACAATTCGGTTTGGTCGGCGAGCCAAGTTTTCTCAGGTGAGTTCGCGATCCCTTGGGCGATTGCTGCGTGGAGGAGTAGTTGCGGTTCGTCGATCACACGACGCTTAATCTCGTCGTGAGTTTGCGTCCCTTCGGAGGAGTGTTTTGGGTAGTTCGCCAAACGAGCTTGTGCATCGGCAATCCAAATTGCTTTTGTGGTTTGCCAAGCAGAGTTCGAAGGTTGAGCGATGGCGGCTACGAGGCGAGACCAAGCGGTAGTAGAGAAGTTTCTCGTGAGTTGTTTGTTGTCCAGTCGCTTGGAGGCTTCGGTCAGGCAGTTGCATACGAAGGGTTCGAGGGTGCGATGTTGTTGGTGGATTGCCGAGAGAATCATCAGCGCGTATGGGTCGTCTGCGCCATCCAGGGCGCGTTGAATGCTTGAAGTCAGGAGTTTACCGGACGCATGAGAATCGGCGGGTGGGGCTGGGAGGAGGGTAAGAAGAGAAGCGGCCGCAAGAGCTTCCTCTCGCGAGGAATTTTCGAGTGCGTCAATCGCGAGATTTGTAAGGTCTTCTAATTGCGATGTGGTGAGACTGATTGGTGCTGGTTCGTTCTGGGTGGAAGCAGATTGATTGGTTGGAGTTTGAATCAATCTATCTGCGAGGCATTTCCAAAGGTGGGCTCGCGATGAGGGCGAAGTCAGCCCGTTCTCTTCGCGAAGAAGAGTGATGAGGGTAGAGATGTTCTGGTTGTTTCCCAGTAGAGCATCGGCTTCGTTGAGGATTGCTATGGCGTGCAGGAGCCCTTGGGCGTGTACGCGGCGTGTGGTGGCCGATTGGATGTAAGAGTTCAGTTCGGCGGCGATGGTGGAGAGTTCAGCGCGAGCGTTATCCGTGGCGGATTCAGCGTTGGCGGCGAGCCGTTCGTAGAGGAGGCGTGAGGAGGTCGAGCGGATCCATTGTTGTGGGTGATTGAGCAAATCGATGAGTTCGCTGGAGGAGCGTTTTCGGAGCGGATTGTTGCGAAGCTCCTTGAATATAGGATCGAGGAATATAGGATCGAGATTGGAAGTCTTGTCGTCAACGACGCGATAGATTCGGCCGGCGCGATCGCCCCATCGTTCATCGGGTCGGACTTTGAGTTCATCTGGAACCCAGTCTGGGTGTTCGATGACTGCGCGGTGCATGTCGACGATGTAGATCCCTCCCTCGGGGCCTTCTTCGAGATTAACGGGGCGGAACCAAGGATCTGTGCTTGCGAGCCACTCGCTGTCTCTCGAGGGTTCCTCGGGGATCGATTTGCCTTGAGCGCGTCCCAAAGCGACGCGATGGACCAGCGAGCCGGTGGGTTCGCAGGTCAGTGCATGGCCGAGGGATGCGGCTGGCAAGTGATGGCTGTGACTGACAAGCAGTCCGCAAGCGGCGGTGAATTGTCCGGCGTGTAGATTAGAAGTCGTCCAAGCGGAGACAAGAGGGTGGACCGTCGAGCGTTCTCCTGGTGGAAGAACAGGGGCAGTCATAGGGGCGAGACCGACCAAGGGGCTTTTGGCTGCGAGCCAAGGTTCGATCAGGACCGCGTCGCATGGGTTGCGGTTCGAGCAGAAGTAGCGGTTACCGAAACGATCGAAAGCCATACCGAATTGAGAAGGGCCAGCGACTCCCCTGCCCTGTTTACGGATCCAGTCCCATTGCAGATCGCTGTTCGCAAGATTGGTTGTTGTCTGGTTGGGTTCCGCGATCGATTTGTCGGTGACTTGAGCGCTGCGTAGGCCGTTCGCGACGTAGAGTTTTCCATCGATTCCGAAGTCTGGGTCGTTCGCGCGAAGTTGCTGATTTTCTTGAGCGAATCCGCCGAGCCATTCAGTCCGTTCATCCGCGAGACCATCGCCGTTTGTATCGCGCAGAAACCAGAGGCTTGCACCGGAGGTGACAAGCAAGCCATCGCGATGGAGTTGTAAGCCGGTTGGGTAGGGAAGTTCATCGGCGAAAAGAGTTACCGACTCGAAGAATCCATCGAGATCTTCATCGCGAAGTTTTTTGATTCGACCGGCGGGGATCTCAGGTCGACGGGTTGGGTAGTCGCACATTTCCACGACCCACAAGTCACCTGCGTCATCGAAACGGATTGCGACCGGATCGATGCAGTTAGGTTCGGAAGCCACGAGTTCGATTTTGTTTCCGTTTTGGATTTCGAAGTGCTTCAATGACTCCTTGGGGGAGATTGCAGTGTCGGGACCTGCATGTTGTACTTGTTCGATGGTATGGGTTGCCGGTGGTGTGGGTGTATATAGCTTTTGGATCAGGGAAGAGAGTTGTTCGACGACTCGAGCTTCGGTGTCTGGAGCAAGGCAGCTAGTTCGAGCGCGCCATGTGGTGTATCCGCCGAGTGGGAATTGGTCGGCTGGTGGCAAGTAGCCAGCCAGGTCGTTCGCTAGTCCGATGTTGAGGGTGAAGGGAGCTGGGCTGTTACGGCGAACAGCTAGTCCGGTAGCGGTAAAGGTTTCGGTTGGGTAAGCGGCGATCACCATGTCACCTACGCGGAGAGCTTGGAGGGGCAAGTTTCGCGTTGGGGGCATTTCCGAGAGGAGCACTGTTTCTCGCGCGTAGTTTTCTTCGAGGGTAGTTGGAAGTCGATCAGCGAGTTTCGATTGCACGTAGGCTTTCGCGGCCGCGAGTTCGTCTCGGTCTGCTAAACGCACGTCGGCTTCTATGGTTTCGAAGGCTGCGTTGAGGGTTGGTGCAGAGTCGTATCTGGCGTTGGGAAGAGCATCGAGGATTTTCGAAGCCACGTATTTACCGACTTCGTGGTAGTTAAATGGTTTTGCAGGTCGGCTGAAGTCGATGCAGTTCGTATCCCCACTCGTGCCGTTGGCCATGATGGCGACGAAGGAGTCCGGCGAATCGGGTCGAAGTTCGCGGGCGAGTTCTTTGACGACAACGCCGAAGTAATCCGATGAAATCGCTGGTGAGCCGGCATAGTGTGTGGAGAAGGAAGCTAGGAGTGCGAGTGGAGATCCGTCTGCGGAGCGAATCGCAAGGATCGGGATTGTGGGATCGACTTCGGAGGTTTGCCGGATCTTGAAGGGAGAGTCATGGCCGGGGTTCATCGCAACGATGTTCGAGTCGCGGCCGCTGAACAGGACACCGGGTGCTTGGCCGGGCTCCATGATCCAGCGTCGGCAGTAAACGAAGCGATCGGCATGTGCGACGGCGTAGCCAACCTGAGCTGGAGTGCGTTTGTTGTAGGCATGGATGATTGCTTGGGCGATGCGGTTGGGGAGTTGCAAAGCATAATCCGATTGTGCAGGAGTGCCGTGTGCTCCCATGGCAGCGGGTGCGGAGTGAGTGTGGGTAGCGCTGATAAGGATTTGTTCGGGGCGAAGCGGGGTTTTTTCACTGACGATTTGTTTGGCTTGGTTGACGATATCGGCGGGGATTCCGAGGCTATCGACGACGCACAGAGCGATAGCTTGGGACGGTGATTGCTCGAGGACGAGAGCACGGGCGAAGAGGGAATCGACGACGCGATCAGAGCGGATGGCGGCAATACCGCCGCTTACCCAAACCGGGAATGCAAGCGGGTCGATATTTTGGGCGTGAGCACCGGCGAGGAGGTGGGGTGGGGATTGCGGAGGAGTTTCGTATGCGGGTGCGGGGGCGCTTGTGGGGAAGGAGATGAAGAAAGCGAGCAGGAGGGGAAGGAGTTTATTGTTTCGCATGATGGGCCCGAGTTTGGGGGCGGGAGGTTGGTAGGTGGGAGTTGTTCAGTATAGCGAAGGAAAAGTTTGGGATTTGATGCGGCATTGGATGATTACGATTGGGGGGCACCGGAGTGCTCGCGCACTTCCGCTTCGATTGGATGCGGCTCACCGGAGTGCTTGCGCACTTCCGCTTCGATTGGATGCGGGGGGGCGTTTTGCGTAAAATGGGACTCCGGTCCCGTTTGTATACCGATCGCGAAACGGGTGAGGTTTTCGTATTTGGGATAGGCGTAAGTCGTTTGGCGGTGGTTGGTTGCGCGGTCACCACCCTCACCCCCCGGCCCCCTCTCCCGCCTGCGGGAGAGGGGGGGATTGCGATTTTTTTGGGGGGGGCACCGGAGTGCTTGCGCACTTCCGCTTCGATTGGATGCGGTTCACCGGAGTGCTTGCGCACTTCCGCTTCCATTGGATGCGGCTCACCGGAGTGCTTGCGCACTTCCGCTTTCATTGGATGCGGGGGGGGCGTTTTGAGCAAAAATGGGGCTCCGGTCCCGTTTGTATACCGATCGCGAAACGGGTGAGGTTTTCGTATTTGGGATAGGCGTAAGTCGTTTGGTGGTGGTTGGTTGCGCGGTCACCACCCTCACCCCCCGGCCCCCTCTCCCGCCTGCGGGAGAGGGGGGGGATTGCGCTTGGGAGGGGGGGGGCACCGGAGTGCTTGCGCACTTCCGCTTCGATTGGATGCGGCTCACCGGAGTGCTTGCGCACTTCCGCTTTCATTGCCTGCGGGAGAGGGGGAGATAGCGATCGGGGGGGAGGGATAGTTGGTGTTGGCTAATTGAGTCAAAATGAGTACAAAGCTCAGTTGGATTTTGTCGGGAATTCGGTCTAGGTCGCGCATTTGGGCTTTCCAAAGATCCCGAAATCCGTCAGGATGTTAGCCCGTTTTGTTTTTGAACCCTTTGTATTTTGGTTGTGTCCACCATGAGCCAGCAAATTCTTCAAGCCGTTGAAAGCCCCTATCTTAAGGAAAAGGTAGACGAATTTGGGATCGGCGACACCGTTGACGTCTATACCAAGATTCAAGAAGGTACCAAGGAACGGATCCAGATTTTCAGCGGAACCGTTATTGCCAAGAGTGGCTCCGGGTCGCGTGAAATGTTCGTTGTTCGTCGTATCGTTGGCGGTGAAGGTGTGGAACGTAAGTTCCCTGTTCACTCTCCTAAGATCGAGAAGATCGAAGTCAAACGACACTCCGTTGTTCGCCGTGCGAAGTTGTACTTCCTTCGCGAACGAATCGGTAAGGGTGTACGTCTTCGCGAACGCCGCGATAAATAATCGCTCTCGTCGCTTTCTTTAGCCGACTTGTCTGTTGATGCTTCAACTCTGATGTTGAAATCCTGACGGGTCGGTAAGGCAAGCGTACTGGCAATTATTTCTATCCACGAAGCAACCTGAGCAACAACTTCGTGTGTATTGCAAGACCGGGATCAGTTTTTGATTCCGGTTGTTTCTTTTAGCGGCACACTGCATTCAGCTTTGCGATGCGGTCTCGATGGCAGGGAAGAAATGGAACGCCCTGCCCTGCCCCAGGTTCGATTGGGACAAGCCACGTTTGGACTCGCTTCATTAGTTCTTCGATACCCTCCCCGGTTTTCGCACTGACGATGGTCGCCTCGATTGTCGCATCGCTCGTCTCTGATCGGCGTATGGACGGAGCTTGGGTTGTGTCTGCGAGCATATCGCACTTCGTTTGAACGATTTTGCATTTTGATATGTTGGTTTGCAGTGCTTCAGCAAGTCTCTCGTGTTCGTCCGTCCAGCCTTGAGAAGGGTCGACAAGGAGGAGGATCAAGTCCGCTTCGCGGGATGCGTCGATGGCTCTTTCGATCCCGGCTTGTTCGATTCCATCGTGTGTTTGTCGCACGCCTGCTGAATCGAGTAATCGCACCGGCCAGCCTCCAATACTTGATTCTTCTGCAAGCAGATCGCGTGTGGTTCCGGCTTGTTCATGGACGATTGCGCGTTGATATCCTAGTAGCCGATTTAGCAGGCTGCTTTTGCCTACGTTGGGTGGTCCGCAGAGCAAAACGGTATAGGGGTTGGTTAGGTGCGAGCCGAGGGATTCCCATTGCTGCAAGGCTTGAAGCTCGCGTTGGGCATCGGTCCAATTGCCTTGATCGATAAGGGATTCGATTCTTTGGAACGCGTTCGACAGTGCGCCGTTGAATTGATCGAGAAGGATGCGGGTGGTCTTAAGGGTCTTCGCATGCAGCAGGGTGTGGGCCGCTTGGGCGCGGATCTCATCGGGTTGATGTTGGCTTAGCCATTGCGAAGTTGATTGAATTAGGAACCCGTGTTGTTGGAGTGAATCAAGGATGCAGGATGCGGCGAGAGATCCGCCGTGGCAATGGATTTCGGCGCGTTGAGGTGCGGTTTTGCAGACGACCACCGACTCGCTCGCTTGTTGGGATGTCGCTAGGTTGCCGTATCGGATTGTGTTCAGGGATAGAAGTGGTGAGCCGTGTGCGGGGTTCCAGTTTTCGGAAAGCCATGTGTCGACCAGTGGGCCTTGGATTTCAATGACCGCGATGGCGGCGGGTAGATCCCCGGTAAGCTTGGTTGCAAGGGACTTCGAAGTGGAGGAAAGGACGAACGGAGTGGGCATCGCTAAATTTACTTTCCGAGACTTTCGAGCATTTCAATTGCGCGAGGTTCGAAGCGATCGAACCAGGTTGGGTCGAGTATACAGTCGCTATCTTCTTGAGCACCCCCGATATTTTTGAGTTGTTCCGGCGTAGGGCAATAGTAAATGTAGCCATTGGTATAACCGGATATGAAGACCGTTGGGGAATTGGGGTTGCGCTGCTTCATGATTGACTGGATATGTAGTCCGACAGGTACGGTCAATTCGCCTGGAAAAGTAAGGAGTCGGAAGTCTCCGATACGAATAGCGCAGAGTTGCGTGTCGATACCGCGTTTTGATGCAGTCGTGTTCTCGAGTTGATGTTGCTTGAGCAACGCCAAGTTGGTTTGCAGTCGCGTAAGGGCTTCCATGGTATGGATATTTGCCGTGTAGGCTTGGAGGTTGCGTTTGTTCTCCGAGTCCATTCTTCGCAGTTCTTCGACTCCTCGTTGGGATTCCGAGAGGTATGCATGGGACGAGTATGCCGGGAATTGGGGATCGAGTTGGTGTTTGAGAACAAGGGGAAGGTAGGTTTTGAGGTTCAGGCTCGTGCCTTGAAGTCCATTGAGAAGTCGTTCGCGTTCTGCTTCCAAGGCGGCGATATGGGGCGCCAGATCGGCGCGGGGGAGTTCGAGTTGCGAGGAGATCAGTGCGATTGGCTGATGTTCCGCTGTTTCGATCTTGCGAACCGCTTGGAGAGTGCTCATGCCGAGTGTCTGGCCGTGCCATCGTGCATCGCGAGGGTGGTCGACATCTTTGTACCATCGCGGGTTGATATCCCCGCCGCAGCCTTGGAAAAAGATCGCTAAGCAATCGTTTCCGAGTGATTCTTCGAGAACTTCGGAGGCGAAGCCGATGATGTCAGCGGTATTTCCTCCGTTTGCGACACCTTGGATTGGATGGCATGCAAACTGGTAGAGGACGGCAAGTGGGGATCCATCGAGTCGGTCGAAGCGAACGGCAGCGATTTTCGGGTCGATAGGTCCGACGCCAGCGACTTGATCGTCGGGGGGTAGAGAGTAAGCGTGTCGCACGTCGATTTCACGGCCATCCTTCATGCGAAGTCGTCGATTTTCCATGATGCGGTCTTCGTGTCCGATAGCGTGCCCGACGCGGACGGCTTGAAGACGGTTTTTGGCGAGTCGGATCGCTTCTACTGTGCGATCTGCCACATCTGCGCAGACTACCCCATGGCAGTGACTTGCGTTGATCACGATTTGCGAGGCTGGGATATCGAGTTCTTTTTCGCAGCGTAGACGAACAGTAGGAAGATAATCGTTTTTGATGTGTCCGATTTCACCGACAGCGACTGCATCGAGGGATACAAGCACACATTGGGTCGATCCTGATTGCAGTATGAGAACTTTCGCGTAGAGCGGATCGTTGACGGGGCCGGCTGCATGGTCCGTAATATCGATCTTCGCGGTGCCGGCTAGGATCGCCGGTTGGGCTTGGGAGGAAGAATCGGCGAGAAGTACGAGTGCCGGTAAGAGGGGGAATACAATAGGGATTCGACTGGCGATAAGTTTGGCTAGGATTACCAATCGCGTAGCGAGATAGCTCATGCGGATCATGATGGAGTGTCGGGGTTGGGTGTTCGAGGGATCATCCAAGCGCTTGGATGTTGATTAAAGCCGATGTGAGGGTAGTAGTCTTGTGCGGCCGGGGCGGCCAGGAGGATCAAGTTTGTGTGCAGGCCGGCGGTGCGATGGGTGTGCGTGATGAGGGCTTTGCCGATCCCTTGGCGTTGGTAGGATTCATCGACGGCGAGGTCGGAGAGGTAAGTACAATAGTGGTAATCTGTGATTGCCCGGGAGATGCCGACCAGCAAGCCCGATTGGGTTCGGGCGGTGATTAGGATATCGGCATGTTCGAGCATGCCGGCGATGGTTTTTGATTCGTGGACGGGTCGTCGATTGCCGAGGGTCGAACGGCGAAGGCAATCCAAGAACTCTTCGGGGGACAAACCATGCTCATTTTGGTAGTGAATCATAGGTTAGGAGCTGTTTAAGCCTTGCCGATCGCGAATTGTGCGACTAAAAACGGTCGGAGACTTATCTAAGGAAACGATGGATTACCAATGATATTTTGGAAAAAGAAGAAGCCGGCGGCGGAGAGTGGGTCATCGAGTATACCAAAGGGTCAGACCCCAGTGGGTGGGCTTGCGCCGGGTGGTATCGGATCGGCTTCGCCGGGTGGATCCAGCGATTCGAGCGTCGAGAATTCAACTGGCGGTACGGCCAGTCAAGGTACGGCCAGTCAAGGTACGGCCAGTCAAGGTACGGCTGGGCACGATACGGCGGATCAAGGCAAAGGGGCTGTTGGTTGGTTTCGCCGAGCCTTGCAGAAGACCACCACCTTGTTCCGGACCGACATACGGGATTTATGGAAGTCCGACGCGGATGGTGAGTTGGTCGACAGTGAGTTTCTTGACAAGCTGTATGCGATATTGATTCGCACGGATATGGGGCCGAGCATGGCGACTCGGATTCGCGATGACATTTCGGATCAGTATCGATCGCGTCGCGTGCATGAAGAAGAGGTGTTGGGGGTGATTCGAGCGCGGGTAGCGCAGAGTTTGAAGGATCGGGGAGGGAGTCTTCAGATGTCGGCGAGTAAGCCGACGGTTATTTTGGTTGTGGGGGTCAATGGATCAGGCAAGACCACATCGATAGCGAAGTTAGCTTATCGATTGCAGCGGAGTGGGAAGCGAGTATTGTTAGCGGCGGGAGATACGTTCCGTGCGGCGGCGGTTGAGCAATTGAAGGTTTGGTCGGAGCGGATCGGTTGTCAGATCGTGATGGGTGAGCAGGGAGTCGATCCTGCTTCGGTGGCGTTTAAAGCGATGCAGAGGGCTGTAGCGGAGGGGTTTGATGTTTGCATTGTCGATACGGCGGGGAGATTGCAAACTCAAAGTCATTTGATGCAGCAGTTGGAGAAGGTCAAGCGAGTTATACAGAAGCACGTTGAGTCAGCGCCGCATGAAGTGTTGTTGGTATTGGATTCGACGGCGGGTCAGAACGCGATCAGTCAGGCGAAGGGTTTTTCGGAGGCGGCGGGCTGCACCGGCATTGTGTTATCGAAGTTGGATGGGACTGCTAAGGGGGGCGTGATCATACCTATTGCCGAGCAGTTTGGATTACCGGTAAAGTTCATCGGTGTTGGAGAGCAGTTGGAGGACTTGCAAGAGTTCTCCGCAGATGACTTTGTAGCGGCGCTGTTTACTTCTGCTTAGTCGTAACCTCTGTTTGGTATCTAAAGATCTTGCAGAGCGAGAGCATCGTCGAAGCCGGTAGTGCGGCAGGAGTAAGGAGAGCAAAATGAAGGGGGCGCAAGAGTCGTATTCATCGAAGGTCGGGGAGCTTGAGGCTATTGTCTCTCAGGGCGAGGAGTTGTCGAAGAAGCTTAGTCGTGGCAGGTTGGCCACGGCACTGCCTGGTCTTTTGTTGCTCATCGTGGGATTTAGTGAGCCGCAGTTACCTTCTATTGTTTGGCAGTTCGGTGCGTTGCTTATGGTGGGCTTTTTGGGCTTAGCTACTTGGCAAGAGAATTTGCGAGGACGGATTGATTGGAGTGTGCAGCAATTGGGTTTTTACCGGAGGATGATTGCGCGGTCTACTCGCAGTTGGGAAGGGTTGAAGGCTTTGCCGACGGAGGGAGTGGCCGCTAGTTATTCAAGCGATTTATCGAAGGACATCGATCTATTTGGGGATCGATCATTGTTTCGTTGGTTTTCGCTTGCGGTAAGTGAATCCGGTGCGAGGACGATCGCGGATTGGATGACCCGTTGGGTATCTTTTGGAGAGATCGAGCGAAGGCAGCAGGCGGTGCGAGAATTGGTGGGCCAGCGTTCGTGGCGTGAGGGTTTTTGGGATGCCGCTTTAGGATTTCGCGGGTGTGATACATCGCCGGAGAAACTAGCTCAGTGGGGAGCGAGCCCATCATTTTTTGAGAATCGCAAATGGTTGCAGATCGCGACTTGGATTGGCCCAGTATTGGCTTGTGGGGCCATCGGGATGGTGATGCTTGGGGTATTGCTCAAGCAAGCGATGTTATTCAATGTTGGGTTTGTCGTGTTCTTGGTTGGAGTCGCGTTGAATCTGTTGATCACGTTGGGGATCATAGGTCGCATTCATGACATGTTTGTGCAGATCGGTAGTGCGAATCGGGAATTGAGTTCGTTAGTTGAGCTTTTTCGATTGGCCGAGGAGTTGGAGCCGCAGTCAGCGATGTTACGGGAGTTGCACAGTTGCTTTATCGGCTCCGGTACAACTGCGGGTACACAAGCTGGGGCTCAGGATCGAGCGACGGCGGCGATTCGGAAGCTGCAATGGCGGATGGGATTTGCGGGAATTCAGCGCAATCCATTATTCTTCATACCCTACTGGATTCTTCAGCTCATCACATTGTGGGACTTCCGTGTCCTTGAGCAGCTTGAGAATTGGAAAGCTCGCTATGGGTCGAGAGTTGGAGGTTGGATCGATTCGCTTGGCAAGCTGGAAGCTTTATCCAGCGGGGCTGCGGTTGGAGACGAGAATCAGACTTGGGGGTATCCGGTTTGGAGCGATCAAGTCGATCGCAGTTTGGCCGATCGCAGTTTGGCTAATAGCAGTTTGGCTGATCGCAGTTTAGCGAGTCGTAATTTAGAGGTGCAAGGGCTTGGGCATCCCCTGCTCTCTGACAGCAAGCGCGTGATCAATGACGTTCGGATTGTTGAGTCGCATCCGTTGTTGTTGGTCACAGGTTCGAACATGGCGGGCAAGTCCACTTTGTTGCGGTCTTTGGGGATCAACATTGTGCTTGGGAGGCTTGGTAGCCCAGTGGCTGCTCAGCAGTGGCGGGGTCCGAATTGCGAGTTAGCATCGAGTATTCGCGTTCAGGATAGTTTGCAGGATGGGGTGTCGTTTTTCATGGCGGAGCTAAAACGGTTGCGAGCGATTGTCGATGCGACGAGGGAGAATCAGGTTGGGTTAGGGCGAACGACGATGGTGTTGCTTGACGAGATACTTCAGGGGACGAATTCGCGGGAGAGGCAGATTGCGGTCGAGCAGGTGCTTGAACAGCTTGTCGAGCTCGGCGCGATGGTTGTAACCAGCACCCATGATTTAGAGTTGGCTGGTTGCCCAGGGATCGAGCGGATCTCGCAAGTGGTGCATTTTCGGGAGTATTTCGAGAAAACGGGCGAGGGAGAGCAGATGCGTTTTGACTATAAAATGCGTCCGGGGGTCACCCCTACTACGAACGCTTTGAAGTTGCTGGAAATGGTAGGATTAGCAAAACGTAGTGTGTAAAGATGGTTTCCAGGGACGCAAATAGACCGTAGAATTTGTGCCCGTGTGTTTTGAGTTACTTAGAGCCCTGTCGCAGAGAGTTGTGCAGTTATGTCGAATTCTACGATTCGCGGTATCGTTCATTTGATCGAAGATACCAAGACATTTGGTCAGAAGGGATTCCGCAAGCGTTTGGTGGTTTTAGAGCAGAACACTGGGCGATTTACGAGTTACATTCCGCTTGAATTTATCGGGGATGCTTGCGACAGCGCCGACGCTTTGAATGTTGGTGATGATGTTACGGTGACTTATCGCTTATCGGGCCGCAAATGGCAGCGGGATCCTCAGAGCGAAGTGAAGTTTTTCTTGACAGCCGAAGCGATGTCGTTCCGTCAAAGTGGTGAGGGTGGCGGTGGCTCGGTTAACGACGAATTCAATCAGGCATCGTCGGAAGACTATGGGGACGCCCCGTTCTAGGGTGGAGGCTTCTCCCCGGCTGCTGTTAGGAAGGGCTCACGCAAAGAAGCAAAGACGCAAAGAAAACCGCGAACCCGTTTGTGTCATGCTTGGAGCAGAGCACCTTTTTTCGCAGCTCCCCTTCAAATCCCAAAGGGAGGAGAAGCGACCAGGGGAATTATGGCTGTCGATTTGACGGTATTGGTTGGGCGCGAGACGTCCGGTTATGAAAATTCGTGACGTCGAATTGTTTAAAGGGTTCACCGGAGTGCTTGCGCACTTCCGCTGCAATCGCCCGGCACTGTTCGGAAGGGCTCACGCAAAGACGCAAAGAAAACCGCGAACCCGTTTGTGTCATGCTTGGAGCGGAGCGCCTTTTTTCGTAGATGCCCTTCAAATCCCAAAGGGAGGTTTGGCGACCAGTGGAATTATGGCTGTCGATTTGACGGTATTGGTCGCGAGACGTCCGGTTATGAAAATTCGTGACGTCGAATTGTTTAAAGGGCTCACCGGAGTGCTTGCGCACTTCCGCTGCAATCGCCCGGCTGCTGTTCGGAAGGGCTCACGCAAAGAAGCAAAGACGCAAAGAAAACCACGGACAACTTGGGGTGTAGTGGCGCGTTGCGGAGTACGTTTGTAGGGGGCGGGTTAGGTTGGCGAAGATAGAATTGAGTCGAGGAGTGGGATGAATTCCTCGATCGTTGGGGTTTGCATGTTCGGGTCTTTTGCAAGATCGTCCCAGCGGCGGAGCTGTACGGCTTCGAAGGCAAAGCGTTCGTCTTTGAAGTCATCGAGTTCGGCTTGGCTCATCATCCCACCTTGGTCGTGGAAACTCTTCAGGGAGGTCGGGGACAAGGTAGCTTCGTAAAGTGGTTCGGTGGTGCAGAGGTAGCGCTTAGCCGCTACGTGTAATCGCACAGGATCGGCGACCGCTGGTCCGAAGTTGGATTTGAGCCATTCGTAAGCTCTTGATTCGTGTGCGTCGTCAAGATTTTCTAAATCCGATTCCGGCATTGAATGGCCGTCGATTATGTGCCCGATATCATGAAGTAGCGCCGCGGCGACGAGAGCTGAATCGGCCCCCTGTCGCTTTGCAAAGCATGCCGCTTGGAGCGCATGTTGCAACTGGGAGACTTGTTCGCTCCCGTAGCGGCCTTCGCCGTATTGGTGAAAGAGTCGAACGATATCGAGAGAGATTGGATGTGGCATGAGAGGAATAGGAGTCTTCTCAGGGACAATTAGTTGAATAAGCGGATGGCACTTCGATCAATATACGCTTCGATGGGGTGCTAGGTTATGAACGGAAAGTGAAAAAATGATGAAGAGAAAGGTTGGCAGACCGATTCGACATTTTCTCGAGGAGCTTCCCTTATTGGCGGGATGTCGTCAGTGGCTCGATTTCTTCAGTTGCTTGATTTCTTTAGTGGCTCGGACGAGTGAAGTTGAAAGTTCTCGATGACGAGTATTTCGCTGTGAAGTTGTTCGACATTGACGAGTGAGTCTTGGCCGGAGGGCCAAAGGATTTGCAAGGTCGCTGGCTGTCCGAGGCTTGAGGGTGGTATCCCGAAATGCAGAATGTTTTCAGGGGTGGATGCGTAGGAGGAGCCCGAGGTGCATTGTCGGATCCATGTTCGTTCGCCGATGGAAAGTTTCGCGACGGTACCGATTGCATCTCGATTCGAAAGGGTGCCGACGAGACGAACGCGGAGTGCTTGCCCGTCGACTTTGTCGCTTTGTGTACTCGATGCTGATTTATTTGCTGCTGTTGTATTCAAAGATGTTGATTCATTTCGAACGATGGCCAGTGGAGCGCCGATGCGGGTGACGGCTAGATCGACCAAGCCGTCGCGATCGAAGTCCCCGGTAGCGAGTCCACGGCCTTGGGCGGGGGATTGAAAGAAGGGGGAGTCCAGGGCGGAGAGAGCGAAGCGATTTGCTTCGTAGTTTTCGAGGATTTGTGGGCGTTGGTCGTGGTATTTTGCGAAGCGTTCGAGGTGTCCATTGATTACGACGATGTCTTCGTCGCCATCGAGGTCAAGATCATGGAGAGCGGTACCCCAGCTAACGGATTGTTCGTCGGTGGCGGGGATTCGTGCGGCGTTAGAAGCGTAGGAGAAGCTCATCGGTCCAGAGGCCCGGTATAGAGCGCAGAACTCGTCTGCGTAGTTGGTGACCCACAGGTCGAAGCGAGCGTCATTGTTGTAGTCACCGAGTGCGATACCCATACTACCTTCAGCGCGGCCTTGGTCGTTCGTTGCGACGCCGGCTCTGCGGGCCATTTCGGTCCATTCGAAGGGCCCCTCGTTTTTGTAGAGGAGATTCGGTTCGACGTCGTTGGTCACGTAAAGGTCGGTACGGCGATCGCCATCGATGTCAGCGGCTAGGACACCGAGTCCTCGGAGAGGAGTGGTGGAGAAGCCTTCAGGGGTGTGGGGGATAAACTTACCATCGCCGGTATTTTCGTAGACCGAGTCCAGGAGGCCTTGGAAGTCCGAGGGGCCGCAGTAGTCCCTTTGGTTCGGATCATTTTGGGAGGGGCAGGATGGATGGTTATCGAAAGACCAGTTCGCGTAGTGAACGACGTAGAGATCCAGGTCGCCATCGGAGTCAAGGTCGACGAACGCAGCGGAGCTGCTCCACGAGGATTCATCGAGCATCGGTACATATTCGAACGTGCCGTCTCCTTGGTTGTGAAACCATTGAGTGCCGTGGAATCCGGTAGCGAGGAAGTCCGTGAATCCATCGTTATCGTAGTCACCGGCAATGATCGCAGAGTTGTAGGATGTGGACAAGTCGATGCATGCTTGGGCAGTTGCCGAAAGGAATTGAAAGTTTCCAATGTGCCGCATCAGCACGCCGCGATTTCCGGGAAGTTTTTTGTTGGGGATGTCGATTGACCCACCTGTTGCGGATAGGACATCGAGTTGTCCGTCGGAATCGAAGTCGATCAGTGCGCATCCACCACCGGTAGTTTCAACGAGTGAGAAAAAGTTTTGTTCGCTACCGTCTAAAAATTCAGTATTGAGAATACCCGTTTGGATTTCGCGAAATCTCAACTTGCTAAGTTTGTTCGTGTTGGATTCAGCCGTAGTTGAAGCGGGAGGATTTGGAGTGGATTTCTTCGTTGGGGCAGAGTTGTCGCGAGGGTCGACGAAGGATTGTTTAGCGCGTTGGTTGTACAGTGCGAGATCTTGTTTTGCAGGCTCGTAGTTCGGGTTGATTTGCAGAGCTGCACCGAGCCAGTAGAGACCATTTTCGCGGGATTGTTTATGAAGCAGAATATGGCCGAGTCGAAAGCAATCTTCTGCGGAGCGATTGGGATTATTGAGCAGTTCGAAGAGGAGTTTGTCTACTTCGCCGGTTGCTTGCTGGCCTTCTTGGGCGATTTGCGCGTAGCGTTTGGCTTGAATGTCATCGCCGAGTCGTTGGTGGGCTTGGCTCATGGTCGAAGCTATTTCGATATCTTCTGGCCAAAGTTGGGAGAGTCGCGATAGGGAGTCGATAGTGGGTTGAAGGTGTTCGGCGTCAAGGAGAAGTTTCGCGAGTTGCAGCTGTAGGCTTGGGGTGCGCGATTCGGGTGGCACGTGTTTGTAGAGTAGATCGAGAGCGAGTGACGATTTGCCAAGTTTTCGGAGTACCTCGGAGTATTTCAGCCAAGCATCGCGATCGTTAGGGATACTTTGCAAATACCTATCGAGGGCTTTTTCTGCTTGAGGAAAGTTTTGTTCGCCATCGTATGCCGTGGCAGCTTGAAGGTAGAGCGGGACGTAGGTGGGGTTTTTTTCGAGAGCGGGTTCAAGTTGGTTCAGAGCCAGTTTCCATTCTCGCTTGGAGATATGGAGCATCGATCGCAGCAGTGGGATTGCAGGTGAGTTTGGGTTTTGGGATTCCCATGCGTTGAGGAACGAAACAGCGGGAGTGAAGTTTTGTTGTTTGAAGAGACCGAGGACCAGTGCTCGAGCACCGCTTTCGAAATCCTCCGGATGATCTTCGAGCCATTTTCCGATGGCTCCTGGTGTGTCTTTCAATCGGCCCGACTGGGCTTGTTCGAGCAGTACTTCGGCATCGATTTCTTTAGGGGCTGCACCGAGTTGTTTAGCGAGTTCGATTTCTTTGAGGAAGGCTTGCGGCTCGTCTGCTTGACGATGCGCTCGAGCGGCGAGCAGGTGCAGTTGGGCGGATTTGCCGAAGGTGGATTCGAGGGAGCGAATCTCGTCGAGAGCTTTGGGATTTTCGAAAGCCGTCAAATTGGTTTCGACGCTAAGAAGCTTTTGGCGGTAGGAGGATTGTCGCCAGGCGAAGAAGGCCAATGCGAGCAGGACAGCGATGAGGATAGGCAGTCGCCACAGGTTTAAAGGCTTGCGGGGCTTTGAAAGCCCTTGAGTTGCCGAATCGTTTTGGGGTTGTTGCAAGTTGGCAGAGGAAGGTTTGGGGGTTCGATGTTTTTTCATCGAAGTGGATTTCGTGGTGAGGGGTGAAAGGTTTGATTCGAATAGGGACGAGTATAGATACTGTCAACGATTTTTGTCGGTGGGAAGCCGGGTTGGGGGCTTGGTAAGACAGTTGCGTTTTCGTGGTAATTAGTTCCGTTGGGGGGGAATAAAAAGAAGTTGGCAGAAACTGGGAAACTTCCGTGGGTAAGCCAGTATGACGCGGAACGTTTGCCGAATCGTAACCCTCCAAGGAGATAAGTCGGAAAAAACCCTGAAAACCACACTTGACAACCCCCTGAGTTAGTTGACGCGACACAATGCCACGAGGTACACTCCTTGTGGGAGTTATTCTCGCGTAAAACGGGCTTAGGGATAAATAAAACGATATTATTGAGCCTTATGCTTGCTAGGTGGTTTCGCGGGGACGGGTCGCTAACGTACTTTTTCTTGTTTTTCTCTTCGGAAGGGTCTAGTGCCATGAAATGCAGGCAGACTTCGAAACGCCAGGGTTTCACGTTGGTTGAGTTGTTGGTGGTCATTGCGATCATCGGTATTTTGGTTGGCTTGTTGTTGCCAGCGGTACAAGCTGCGCGCGAAGCTGCACGTCGGATGCAATGCGGAAGCAACATTCGTCAGTTGGCTTTGGCATTGCAGAACTATGAGAGCGCTTACAAGCGATTTCCTCAGTCGGTCAATTACGGGTCGAGTCGTGGTGCATTGCAGGTGCATGCTTATCACCACACTTGGTTGGCAGCAATTTTGCCACAGATGGAGCAGACACCTGCTTATCAGAACATCAACTATCAGTTGCGAGTTTGGGGTCAGCCGATTGTTAGCACCAAGGTAGCGACCTTGTTGTGCCCATCGGATGCGAACACCGAGAAGGTTTATGCGCAGCACAACATCGCGACTACTAGTTACGCAGGTAGCCAAGGTTTCCACTGGTGGCCAGATGCGGCTGTTGGTAACTGGGCACCTTGGGGTGGTCTTGGATTTGCCAACAACGGCGACATGTCCGGATTGTTCGCTCCATCGCGAGCGAATGGTTTGAAGGACATCACCGACGGAACATCGAACACGTTGGTTGTCGCTGAAACCGATTCGGCTGGTTTCTACGGTGGTCCGTTCATGACGACCGGCACTGGCAAGCGTCGTGCGCCTTACACCAGCGGTGTGTTCCGTGCAGCGTTCGTTGGATTCTCGCATGCTGGTTGGGGAACGAATGAAGGTGGCGCGAACCGAGCGATGGAAGTTGATGGTTCGGGTTACAAAGGTGCGGGAACATGGTTCCGTGGTGCAGCTTATGCTTACGAGCCAACATTCATCTGTGCTTGGGGTGTGAACACCGAATGGCCAGGCACGAGCAGTTTCCATGGTCCGATGATTCAAGCTGCATATGCTGACGGCAGTGCAAGCACCCTTTCGCAAACCATCGATTACGGGGTTTACCTGCGGATCAATGCGATTGCTGATAACAACATCACCGTCGATCCACGCGAGTAGTTTCGTGAGTCGTTCAGTGGATAGTTAAACAGTCTTACGCTCTTAAGAAAGAAAAGCTTTATGAAGAAGTTTGCATTGAGTTTGTTTGCTCTTGGTTTGCTAACGATCGCTTCGGTTGGTTGTGGCGGACCAGATCCGGCCAAGCAGCCTGGTTTCAAGGAAGAATCCTTGATGGATCCAGGTGCGATCAAGATGGGTGCTGAAGCTCCTAAGCCGAATTTGCCAACCAACTAGTTTGTCGGTTCGGGTGCGACGAAGCAATTTGATAGAGCACTTGAATTGAAGCTTTAAAAGAAAAGAGCCCAGCGAGAAATCGCTGGGCTCTTTGCGTTGAGCCTTTGTACGGAAGGCGTTCAACGAAGTGGTTTTTGATGAGTGGTTTTGTTCTGCGGACGCTAGCGGGGAGAAAACGCTAGCGGTTGATTCATGCGAGGTGCGTTGGATGAACGCGTTACCACGCGAACTGATCGATCATTTCTTCGAGGCGGGAGAGTTCCTCGTTGATATCGACCGAGAATCTGGACAGTTCATTCGCGCGACGAAGGCTCGCCTTCGCTCGCATGGGTCTACCATAGTCTGAATTGCGCAAACGTCCGACAAGCATTTGCTCGAGCTGGCCGAGGTAGCTCTCTTCCATTTGCCGTTGTTGCCTTCTGAGTAACATGATCCACAAACTCCAAACGGGAAACCGAAAAATAACGTTTGGTCGGGAGCAACTAGTGAGTTCCCTGACGCAAGATAACAATGCAACAGGAATCGCTTGAGGGAAGAATTTTCGAGCGCATGGAGGCTTGAATAAAAATCTTTGGCTTGTTTTTTCGATACCACTGATACGGTTTCACAGGTTCGGTTGCTTTCGAGTAAGAAAGTCTCAGATACAATCGAAATTGGCTCAAGTTGAGGTGGGAGCGAGTGCGACGGCTGCACACTTGGCCGTCGATGCCTTGAGGTGAATTTCGTGCTGGTATCCAGGTAGTTCATGTCGGTAGATGTCCGGCAGAGAAGACGAACAGTGAGGTTAAGATGTGTGGATCGCTAAAGCTTGCGGGTTTAGGAAGCATTTTATGTTTTGTCTTGTTTGCGCTGAGCAGTCGTGGACTGGCGCAGGGGGTGAAGGTTTCGGATCAGCAGGCTGCAGAGTTGGCGAAGTTAGCGATCGGAGGTTTGCATCGGGAGTATCCCAACAAGCCATCGAATGTGTTGGCGAGTGCGGCGGATGTGCGGAGTCCAAAGGAGTTGCATCCAGCTTTCTATGGTTGTTTTGATTGGCACAGCAGCGTTCACGGGCATTGGATGTTGGTGAAGTTATTAAAGAGCAATCCGGAGCATGCTTTAGCGGCCCAGTCGCGAGCGAAGCTGGCAGAGAGTTTGACGGTCGAGAAGATTGCAGCCGAGGTCGCCTATTTCCAGACCAAGGAAAATCGATCGTTTGAGAGGATGTACGGATGGGCTTGGTTGTTGCGATTGGTAGCGGAGTTACGGACCTGGCAGGATCCTGACGCGGTGAGTTGGAGCGAGGCGCTTCGTCCCTTAGAGCAAGAGATTGTTTCGTTGACTTTGGGGTATTTGCCAAGATTGTCCGTGCCGATTCGCACCGGAGTGCACCCCGATACGGCATTTGCGTTGGGACAGATCTTGGACTACGCGAAATTGGTGGGCGACTCTGGGCTTGAGCAAGCGATTTTCAAGCGAGCGAAGGAGTATTACGGGGGGGACCGTGGGTATGTTTCAGAGTTTGAGCCATCGGGCGAGGATTTCTTTTCGCCTTCGCTCAACGAAGCGGACTTGATGAGGCGGGTGATGTCCCGCGAGGAATTCCGAGATTGGCTTGAGCGATTCCTCGTTTATCAGGACGAGCAGTCGCATCGAAAGTTATTGACACCGGTGGTGGTTTCGGATGTGACGGATGGCAAGCTAGTTCATTTAGCGGGTCTGAATCTTTCGAGGGCCTGGACACTTGCTGCGATCGCAGAGAGTTTACCGGAGGGTTCTCGATGGAAGGAATCTTTTGCGCTGAGTGCCGAGGCGCATTTAAAAGCGGGGCTTGAGTACGTTTTCAGTGGGCATTACGAAGGAGAGCATTGGCTTGGTACATTTGCCGTTTATGCGTTGACGGGAGTTGGCCGATGAGCGACCGAGTGATCTTGTGCGGTACTGCGGGGGTGGTTCGTGTCTCTGTGGATTTGATGCGGTCGGGCGCGGAGAGTTTGCGCCAAAGGTTGGGTTGGGAGGTAGAGGTTGTTGAGGATACACCGTGCTTAGAAACAACACAGTGCTTGGATACAACACAGTGCTTGGATACACCGTGCGAAAAGATTGGGAAAGCCGCAGCGTGTGGCGCAGTCGATCGGGTTGTGATCGTTCCATGCGGGCTTGGAAGCTTGCAGTTGAGCGAGATCAGAGGGGCGGCTTGGTTCTCGCGATTTCAGCAAGGTAGCGGGGAGAGACAGAAGTTACCCCGAATTTATATTGCTGAGCCTCTTACAGAGCGTGAGGTCGGTCGATGGCTTGCTCAAGGGGTTTGCGGAACAGATCACCCCAGTAACCTACACCCCAATAACCCACAAACCAATAACCCACAATCCAGCGACCAGCACTCCAGCGAGGCTCGGCATAGACGAGCAAAGCGGATTGTCTTGCATGAGGGGTTGGGGGTGCAGGAAATGGAGTCGATTGCGTTGGTCGCATTTTGGGGGAACCGGTTAGCACCAGGGGTGCTTGAATGTGTGCATGAGTGTGTTGGTCCAGGAGAGCCTGTTCGGTCGAGAGAATCGGCCCATGATGATAATGACGGGGTGCCGGTCGGCTTGGGGCAGGTGCCGGCCAGCTTGGGAGCGGCGTCGGGCGACTTAGGAAGCAGTCAGGTTCGATTGCCATGGGAGATAAGTATTTGTGAGTTGAGTGGAGAGGATTTTGGAACGTGGCTCATGCAGCGAGTTCTTGCGGGAGGACGGTCGCGGCCGTTGGGGTGGGAGGCATGTGAGGATTTGGTTTGGCCATTGCTTTGTGGATTGCACGATCAGTTAAGTCAGGATTTGCCTTCGGAGTACGTTGAGAATTTGGATAGTGTCTCACCGCGATCGATGGGGAGTGCCGTGATAGCGCCTGATGAGACGGGTTTGGTGCCTTGGGACAAGATCTGGACATCGTTTTGTGATTTAGCGATGGCGGGAGGTCCGCCGCATCGCGGTAGGTTGCTTGAGCCTGTCAGCATCGAGGAAATTCGAGCTGGGATCGATGCTTATGCGGGTGTTGAGCGAGAGATACGCAGGGGGATTGGATTAGCGAGTAGATTGCAGACGGTCGATAGTCCGTATTTGGGATGGGTTGGGGTAGAGTGTCAGAGCGAGGAGATGGCGGCGTGGTTACTCCGAGCGATCTTGGTAGAAAACATCTCAGTGCGTCGAGAGAAGAGCAGGCTGTATTTGCCGGCGGGCCCGAATTATCGTTTGGAGAAAGAGATCAAGAATGTGATCACGGCGGTTGCGAAGACAACCCATTATTGGCAAGCGCATCTTAGGTCGCGTCAGCCGCCGAAGCCGCTGTAGCGTTGAAGGCCTTTTGCGGTAAGCCAACGGGAAGTGGCGTAGAAGAAGGCGACCCAGAAGACCAGCATGAGCATATCGTACAGGAGTGCGGTGCCTTGGATTTTTCCCAAGAAGACTGCGGCGGGAAAGTAGGCCAGGTATTTGATGGGCAAGTAGTTTACGAGTGACTCGAAGGGTTCAGGAAGGAGGTCGAGGGGGAACATGTGTCCTGATAGGAAGAATTGCATGAGCATGTAGACGAACAGCAGCGAGGAGACTTCGAGCATCCAGAAGCCGATGAGTCCGAGGCAGGCTTCGAGGTAGAATCCCAGGGAGAAGCTCAGCAGGAGCGAGAGGCAGAAGCAAGCCAGGGTTGAGAAGCTTGGCCAACCTTCGGTGAAGTAGTTTCGGCAGAGGAAGAAGACCAGGATGAAGGGTCCGGTAGCAACCGAATAGTAAGCGATTTTATGGGCTACGCGAGACCAGAAAAGGAACGAGAGCAGGTCGATAGGTTGGACGAGGTAGCGTTTGATTTCGCCATCGCGGATGGTTTTTGCAATATTGGACGATAGACCCGGCATGCTGGAGAAGGCGCGTCCGAGCATTGTAAGTAAGTAATAGGCGACCATGTCGTGGAAGGAGTATCCGGAGATGGAAGCTGATTGTGGAGCGTCGGGATTGAGGGATTGGAATACGGCCCACCACAGGAAGATTTGTGTGATGATAGGAAGGAACCGCATGAGGGTTCCGAGTGCGAAGTCGCCCCGATAGGCGAGTCGTTCGGCGAGGGCGGTTTTGAGGATGATCCAACGGGTTTTCCAAGCTTGGGATGGCATCGCATGTCCTTGCCGTGGATGGTTGGAAGCAGTTGAGTTGGAGCTCATGGATTAGTTCGCCATGGAGTGAAACATCTTCGCGATGACTTCTTCGAGAGGTGGGTCTTCAACGGCGACGTCGTCTACGGAGAAGGTGTTGAGGATTTCGGCGAGGACTTTGGAGACTTGTTGTTTGGGTATTTTGAGAGAGACCCGGGGTGGATTGATTTTGATAAGTTCGCCGAATCGTTCGAGTCCGGCGTGAGATTGGCCGAGTGCGAGTTGGAGTTGAACGACTTTAAAGCCAGAGAATTCGTCGGTGATACCACTGAGCGAGCCGTCGTACTGGATGATGCCTTGAGCGATCACCACGACCCGTTCGCACAGAGCGGAGACATCTTTCATGTAGTGGCTAGTCAGTAGGATCGTGATTTTGCGTTGTTCTTGGTAGTGTTTCAGGAATTGTTGGATGTTGTGTTGAGCGACGACATCGAGGCCGATGGTGGGTTCATCGAGAAAGAGAACATCTGGGGAATGCAGAAGAGCGGCGATGAGTTCCATTTTCATCCGTTCGCCGAGAGAGAGTTCGCGAACGGGTCGGCCGAGCAGTCGAGTGACATCGAGTAGATCGGTCAGTTCGTCGAGAGTTTTTTTGAAGCTTGTTGGATCGATGCAGTAGATTTGTTGGTGGAGTCGAAAGGATTCTTGGGCGGGCAGATCCCACCAGAGTTGGTTTTTCTGGCCCATGACCAGCGCGAATCTTCGGCGGTATTCCATATCGCGCAGCCAGGGGGTGAAGCCCATGACGGTTGCCGAGCCGCTCGATGGGTAGATTACGCCCGAGAGGAGTTTCAGGGTGGTTGTTTTCCCAGCGCCGTTGGGGCCGAGGAAAGCGACGAATTCGCCGGGTTCGACGCGAAGAGAAATCCCGCGGACGGCATCGACCGTTTTGTATTCACGGTGAAAAAGCCCGCGAATGGCTTCCCGGAGCCCCTCCTTTTTTTGGTAGACGCGGTAGGATTTTGTGAGTTGGTCGATTTCAATGATACTCATGCGTCGGATTATAGCATTCAAATCTTGGATTGCTTCCCCAAAGTAAACCACAGAAAGTAAACCACAGGCGGTGACGGAAATGGCAAGGAAGAAAGCGGTTGTGTTGTTGAGTGGTGGGCTAGATTCGGCGACTTGTTTGGCGATCGCCAAGGACGCAGGGTTCGAGTTGTATGCGATCAGTTGTCGCTACGGGCAGAGGCATGCGATTGAGTTAGAGCGTGCCAAATCGATAGCCGTTGCAGCGGGGGTGAGCAAGCATGTGATTGTGAATTTGGATTTGGGTGGATTTGGCGGGAGCGCATTAACGGATACGGCTTTGCAGGTACCCAAGCACGATTCGGTATCTGAGATCGGAGGGGAGATTCCTTTGACGTACGTGCCGGCTCGAAATACTGTTTTTCTCTCGTATGCGTTGGCTTGGGCGGAAGTCTTAGGGGCATTGGATATCTACGTGGGAGTCAATGCATTGGACTACAGTGGCTATCCTGATTGTCGACCGGAGTATATTCGAGCTTTCGAAGAGATGGCGAATTTGGCGACGAAGTCAGCGGTAGAGGGGAATCGCTTGGTATTGCATGCGCCGTTGATCCTTTGGACGAAGGGTCAGATCATTCGTCGTGGGTTGGAGTTGGGGGTGGATTACTCGAAGACATTATCGTGTTATGACCCTGGTCCACTGGGAGAACCTTGTCGGCATTGCGATTCGTGTTTACTTCGTGCGAAGGGGTTTGAAGAGAACGGGTTGCTTGATCCGACGTGGGTTGACTAGGATGATTTTCGCGCCAGTGGCGCTTGATTACGAGCACGAGCACCGTTTCGAGCCAGATGCGGCCGATGATGATGCCCCACAATGCTAAGGGAAGTCTGCATCAGTAGAGTTTTCGATGCAGGTTA
>Ga0315899_10001693_pt1 | contig 25123 bp, 19 predicted proteins | sample LakEriMetagenome_2_FD_203518 | JGI IMG/M metagenome (GOLD analysis project Ga0315899, IMG submission 203518) | Freshwater fungal communities from buoy surface, Lake Erie, Ohio, United States - Buoy 4 MA112 | ecosystem: Environmental > Aquatic > Freshwater > Lake | place: USA: Lake Erie, Ohio... | reverse complement strand
GTGTACCCGGACGCCCGTATGGTACGAGCGCCACCGGGCCTACGACCACCGGCAGTTCGGGCAGCACGTTGGCGGGAAGGTCGAGCCCCGCCGCGGCAAATCCCGTGGCCACGGGTGGATGGGCATGTACCACGGCGTGCACGTCGGCACGCGCCGCGTAGATGGCGAGGTGCATCCCCAGCTCCGACGATGCGCGCAGTGGCATGCCGCCACGTGTCATGCCGAGTGCGTCACCTGCGGCCGCCTGCGGTGGTTCGTGATAGGGCGAACCATCCGCGTGCACCCGCAGCACCTGGGTGGCGTCGACCCGCGCCTTGTCCACACCACTCGCGGTGACCAGCAGTGTGCCATCGAGCAGCCGCACCGACAGGTTACCCTCGGCACCCGCGAGCAACCCGCGCGCATGCAAGCGACGACAGGCCGCGGCGAGAGCCTCGGCCTGTGCGGCGATCATATCCGTGGGACCGGTGTGGGCGCTCACCAACGCGACCGCTGCCGCATCATGCAGTGAAGACCACTCGGCCACCGACGATGGTATAGCGTGCCTGGCCGGTGAAGGTGTGTCCGCCGTACGGCGTGTTGCGCCCCTTCGACTTGAACTGCTTCGGATCGCAGGTCCACTGCCGCATCGGATCGAAGATCGTCACGTCGGCAATGCCGCCGCGCGCCAGGGTGCCGCCCGGAAGGCGGAAGATCTTCGCCTGTTTGCAGCTCATCGCATCCACCAGCTGCGGCAACGTGATGATGTTGCGATGCAGGAGGTAGGTGCAGTTCACGCCGAGAGCCGTCTCGAGTCCTACGATGCCGTTGGGGGCATCGGCAAACTCGCGCTCCTTTTCGTCATAGTGGTGCGGCGCGTGGTCGGTGACGAGCAGGTCGATCGTGCCGTCGGCCACGCCCTGCTGCAGCGCCTCCACATCCTCCGCGGTCCGCAGCGGCGGGTTCATCTTGGCGTTCGTGTTGTAGCCGTCAACGGCGTCTTCGGTGAGCGAGATATGGTGCGAGCATACCTCGGCCGTCACGTTGATTCCACGCTCCTTGCCCCACCGCACCAATTCAACCGACCCCTTGGTGGAGAGGTGGCAGAGGTGGATGTGGCCACCCGTGCGCTTGGCGAGGAGGATGTCCCGAATGACGTAGATCTCCTCGGCTTCGGCGGGGATGCCCTTCAGGCCGAGCTTCGCGCTCATCACGCCCTCATTCATGCTGCCGCCGTGTGCGAGGGTCATGTCTTCGCAGTGTTCGGCGATGGGCACGTTGAAGGCACGCGCGTACTCGAGGGCGGTGCGCATGAGCTGCGCACTTTCCACCGGCCGGCCGTCGTCGCTGAAGGCCACCGCGCCCGCACCGACCATCTCCGCGATCTCGGCGAGCGTTTCGCCCTTCTGCCCCACGGAGATGGCGCCGTACGGATACACGCGCGCCAAGCCCGCGTTCTCGCCCTGGCGCTTTACGAAGCCCACGACGGCCTGATTGTCGGTCACGGGCTTCGTGTTGGGCATACCACAGACCGCGGTGATGCCACCGGCCACGGCGCTATGCGCCCCGGAGGCCACCGTCTCCACGTCCTCGCGACCAGGCTCACGCAGGTGTACGTGCACGTCGATAAATCCCGGGGCGACCACGAGGCCGGTGGCATCGATGACTTCGGCACCATCAGGCGTGCCAAGAGAACCGCCGCAGGCTTCGACCACGCCGTTGCGCAGCAGGACGTCGCCGACGGCGTTGAGGCCTTGCGAGGGGTCGACGATGTGCCCGCCCTTGATGAGCAGGTCGCGGGTACCGATCGGGTGCGCCATTATGCGTTTCCTTTCTTGGCCGCTTCGGCCAGTTCAGGCTTGCCACCGGCAAGCAGGTAGAGCACCGCCATGCGAATGGCCACACCATTGGTCACCTGATCGAGGATGACGGAGTGCGGTCCATCGGCCACGTCGCTGTCGATTTCCACGCCGCGATTCATGGGGCCGGGGTGCAGGATGAGAAGATCGCCCGACGCCTTCTCGAGGCGCGCGCTGGTCACGCCGAACACGCGGTTGTACTCGCGCAGCGACGGGATGTAGCCGGCCTGCATGCGTTCGAGCTGCAGGCGAAGCACGTTGAGGGCATCGGCCCATTCGATGGCCTCCTCGATGCGATTGAAGACGGTCACGCCCATGGCTTCGATCGCATTGGGGAGCAGGGAGCGCGGGCCGCACACGGCGACCTGCGCCCCGAGCTTGGTGAGCCCCCAGATGTTGGAGCGTGCCACCCGCGAGTGCAGCACATCGCCAACGATGCACACCTTGCGCCCGGCAAAGTCGCCGAAGTGGTCGCGCATGGTGAGCAAGTCCAACAGCCCCTGCGTGGGATGCTCGTTGGTGCCGTCGCCCGCATTGATGACATTGGACTCGATGCGTTCGGCGAGGAACTTCGCCGCGCCCGAGGCGCTGTGGCGGATGACGACCATGTCGATCTTCATCGCCTCGAGATTACGCGCCGTGTCCACGAGCGTCTCGCCCTTGGATACGCTCGATCCCGCCGTCGCCACATTGACGGTATCGGCGCTCAGCCGCTTCTCGGCGAACTCGAACGAGATCCGGGTGCGGGTGGAGGCCTCGAAGAAGAGATTCACGATCGTGGCGCCCCGCAGCGTGGGGACCTTCTTGATCGCACGCTCGGAGATTTCGCGGAACGGGACCGCCGTGTCGAGCACGAGCCGAATCTGGTCGGCCGAGAGCGGCGCGAGCCCCAGCAGGTCCTTCCCAAGAGGGCCGGCCATGTGATCAGCCCTCCTCGTCGCGGGTGGCGATCACCACTTCGTCGCGTCCGTCGAGCTCCTCGATCAGCACGTCGACACGCTGGCCCGGGGCCACATCGATGCGACGGCCCACGATGTCAGCATGAATGGGCAGTTCACGTCCGCCGCGATCCACGAGCACGGCGAGCGCGATACGCGCGGGGCGCCCGAAATCGGCGAGTTCGTCGAGCGCGGCGCGCACGGTCCGACCGGTATACAGGACGTCATCGACGATGACCACGCGCTGATCGTCGAGCGCCCACGGCAGCGACGTCGCACCAACCACCGGTCTGGGGCCAACCGTCTGCAGGTCATCGCGATAGAGCGTGATATCGAGCGCCCCCGAGGCGACCTGCACCTTCTCCTGCGCCTCGATGATGCGAACGATGCGCTCGGCGAGTTGCACTCCGCGGCGCTGTATCCCCACAATGACGAGGTTATCGGTGCCGGCGTTGAGCTCGACGATCTGATCGGCCATGCGGCGCAGCGTACGGTCCAGCGCGCGCGCATCCAGCACAGTGGTAGGCTTTTTCGGCATGCGGGCAACTTAACGTGGGACAGGGGCCCTCTGCGAACCGGTGCGGCACGGGCCCCCAAAGCCGAACTGGCGGCCACGCCCGGACAACCGGCCATTGTGCGACGACGACAGACGCCGGGCCCCTCTCCGGGCCCCGATCCGGGCCATGAGAAGCGGTCCTTCAGCGTACCGATCGGCAGCAGGTGCTACCCGCGTTCGCGGGGGGTGGGAAACGACGGCGCGGTGCCGTCCCGAAGGACGACACCGCGATATTGGCACGATCAGCGCTGGCCCGTCGCACGAGGGGCCGGGCGGTCGGTGCTTACTGGCACACCCAGGGCGAGCCGCCAATGCGCGACGTGGCCTTCGTTCCCGTGGCCGAGTCGGCGGCGGTGAACGTAACGAACTCGCGCGAGCCGTCATCCATGGACGGCGTGGTGCACTGCACGACCTTGCGCAGGGTGAATTCGCCCTTGTCGTCCGTATCCACCATGCCGAAATCCTGCGGCTGGTTGGACGCCGGCGCACGCGTAGCCGAGACCTTGATCCGGGCCTTGGCCGGCCAGTTCTTCCCCTTCACGAGGAGCCGCGCGCCCTGGGGGCTGCGCTCGCCCTCCGCCTTGATTTCGGGCTTCGGCTGGCCTTCGTTGGCCCCCGCCACGGAGGCACCGGTGATCAGCGTCGTGGCAAGCAGAGGGAACAGAAGGCGGCGAACGAGGTGCTTCATCGCAAGGACTCCCTGGAAAGTGTTGTGAGCGGAACGACGTAAAAGAACAGGGGAACCATACGACTGTAAATCCCTGCTGCGGAATACCCCCGGCCGGACGGGTCCGGTCACCGTTCGAGCTTGAAGCCGGGGTCGATCGCCGGGCGCTTGGGCGCATTGGCCACGAACCATCCGGTGAGATACATCCACCGCGTCATGCGCGTGAGCTTGGGGTAATCGATGCGTTCCGGCTTGTCGCGAGGCGTGTGGTAATCGTCATGCAGGTTGGTGGTGTACATCACGGCCGGCACGTTGAGCCGCGCATACGGCACGTGATCGCTGCGGAAGTACCAGCCTTCGGGATGCGTGGGACGATCCCAGAGTGAATCAAGCTGGAACCTGCCGGTCAGGGCGTTGGCGCGCAGCGCCATGGTCACGAGATCGGTCGAGTTGCGGTGCGGCGGCTGCACACCGAGCAGGCTGGCCGAGTCGGGGTGATTGCGTCCCATCATCTCACCATTGAGTACGGCGACGATGTTCCGGAGTGGCACCACCGGGTGCGCGGCGTGGTAGCGCGACCCGAGCAGCCCGCGCTCCTCGGCGCCGTGGTATACGAAGAGGATGGAGCGCTTTGGGCGCTGCTTTGCGAAGGCTCGTGCACTCGCGAGCAACGCCACGCTCCCGGTCCCATTGTCGTCAGCGCCGGCCCAGACCGAATCGCCGTCGATCAGGTACCGTACCCCGTCGTGATCCTGGTGCGAGCTGTACAGCACGTACTCGTCACGCAGCACGGGATCGCTCCCACGGATGACGCCCACGATGTTGGTCGAGGGCGTTTCGAAGCGCTCGAGGCGCACGTGGACCTCGGCGACCGGCGTCTGTTGGAGGCGAGGCGCCATGCTACCGCGCACGAGGAACGCGGGGGTGCCAGCCTGCCGGGCCGGTACCGGTAGTTCCGCCCGCGTGGGCTGCGCCGCAAAGCGCTGGGCGGCGCGATCGACATCGTAGGTGCCACGCACACGCAGCGTGACCAGCGGGTCGAATGCCCGATCGGCAGTGGGATCGGCCACGAGGATGAGGCCCGCGGCCCCACGGCGTGCAAACCGCTGCTGCATCGCCCCGACCGCCGCCTGCGTGTAGCGGACGTCGGGGCTGTTGGTGGTCGTGCGGATGCTCGCGGGGTTCGGGGCCAGCAGCGGCGTCGCAACGACTTTCCCGCGCACGTCAACGGTGGTATCGGCGGCGTTGGCCAGCCACACCACAGGACCGTTTACGTCGGCGCCAGAGTTCCCGAGGGGCACGAAGTCCTTCCAGACCTCGAGCGGCTGACCCCCGAGCGCGCCGGTCGTGGACACCGTGGACACGCGTGTGCGGATCATGTTGAACCACTGGAAATACGAGCCGTCGTCACCGACGGGCTTCACCCCGATATCCCGCAACTGCTCGGCGACCCAGATCGATGCGCGCATTTCATCGGGGGTACCCGCTTCGCGGCCGCGCATGGCGTCACCCGCCATGGCGTAGAGGTCGCGCTTGATGTCGGCTTCGCGGATGAGCGCGAGCGCGGCGGGCACCTCACCCGCGCGGGGAGGCACCGGTCGGGCCGCCGCCTGCGCGCCGGCCGCTGTAGTGAGGGCGCTGAAGAACAGCGCGGGGAACGTCGAGGCGGCGAGATGCGCGGCCCGGACTTGGACGGGGGTAGGGAGCAGACGGGGCATACTCCATGGTACGCCCAGAACCGCTGGCGCGCTGGCCGGGCGCTGGCCCGGCGGCGACGAGGGAGCAGTCAGCGCCCTGGGACAACCAGCGAAATAGCGATTCGGGTCGTACTCTGATGGGACAGCCCATCCACCACCCTTTCTCCGCCCAGATGTCGACCTCCCCGTTCGCCCTGCGGAGCACCAGCCTCGCGTTGCTGCTCACCGTTGCCGGCACCACGTTGTCGGCCCAGAAGAAGCCGGCGGCCGCGCCGGCCGTAGATCCCGCCGTGCAAGCTCGCCTGGCCGCCGAGCGCCAGGAGGACCCCACCCCAGCTCCGGCCCGCAAGGAGGGCGAGGGGCCCTTCCAGCGCCTGATCATTCGGGGCGTCAACCTCATCGACGGCTACGGCAGTGCGCCGCGCGGTCCGGTGGATGTGGTGGTCGAAGGCAACCGCATCGCCTCGATCGTGAGTGTGGGCTATCCCAAGGTGAAGATCGATCCGAGCAAGCGGCCGCAAGGCGCCACGAAGGAGATCGACGCCACCGGCATGTATCTCATGCCGGGGCTCATCGATCTGCACGTGCATCAGGGGACCCAGCAGAAGGCGCCGGACAGCGAGTACTACAACAAGCTGTGGCTCGCGCACGGCATCACGACCGTGCGCGGCGTGCCGTTCGCGAGCTTCGACTATTCGGTGAAAGAGCGCGCGCGTAGCGCGAAGAACGACATCGCGGCGCCGCGGTACGTGGTGTACCAGCGTCCCGGCACGGGCTGGGGGCGCGGCGTGCCGCGCACGCCAGAGGTGGCGCGCGAGTGGGTGCGCTGGGCCAAGGCCAATGGCGCGGACGGTCTCAAGCTGGGCGCCGAACGTCCCGACCTGATGCAGGCCTACCTCGACGAAGCGAAGAAGCTGGGACTCGGTAGCACGGCGCACTTGCAGCAGGGCGGCGTGGCGCAGGTGAACGGCGACGTGGCCACGGCGATGGGCCTCGAGGCCATCACGCACTTCTACGGCCTCTTCGAGTCGATGTATGACAACCACCAGGTCCAGCCGTGGCCACTCGAGGCGAACCTGCAGGACGAGCAGACGCGGTTCGGCGAAGTGGCCCGCCAGTGGAGCCTCGTGACGCCGCGTGGGGAGAAGTGGAATCGCTTCCTGAAGAACCTCAAGGATCGCGACGTCACGCTCGACCCCACGATGACCACGTATCTCACCGGCCGCGACGTGAATCATCGGATGTACGCGCCGTGGCATGAGAAGTACACGATTCCGACGCAGCGCGACTTCTACATCTCAAACCGCGAGAATCACGGCGCGTACTTCTACAACTGGACGACCGCCGACGAGGTGGCGTGGAAGAACTTCTATCGCGTGTGGATGATGTTCCTGAACGACTACAAGAACATGGGTGGTCGCGTGACGGCGAGCTCCGATGCCGGCTTCATCTGGAACACACCTGGCTTCTCGACGATCGAGGAGCTTGAGCTGCTGCAGGAAGCCGGCTTCTATCCCGGCGAGGCGATTCGCGCGGGCACGTATCACGCGTCGATCGCGCTCAACAAGTCGACGGGGCTGCCCATCGACAAGGGGGTGGTGGAGCCGGGCATGCTGGCCGACCTCGTGATTGTCGACGCGAACCCATTTGCCAACCTCAAGGTCCTCTACGGCACGGGCTGGGAACGGCTGAACGACGAAACCGGCAAGGTGGAGACGTACGGTGGGGTGAAGTACACGATCAAGGACGGCATCGTGTACGACGCGAAGAAGCTGCTGGCCGACATCGAGGCGATGGGGAACGCGCAGCGTCGGGCGCGCGGCGGCCGCTAGTCTTCACGGAGCGGGCGCGGGCCGCCCTGCGCTCACCGGCCCACCGGTAAGGCGGCGCACAAACAGAAGTCCCCGCGCCGGCCACATGGCCGACGCGGGGACTTCTGCGTGAAACGGATGAGGGGGGATTCGAACCCCCGAGACCCTTACGAGCCAACACGCTTTCCAGGCGTGCGCCTTAAACCACTCGGCCACCCATCCAGGGACACTGCGAGCGAAACGTACAACCGCCACCCAAGCAACGCGCCGCCGCGGCAGGCCACGGCGGCGCGAGAGATCCAGCGATGTTGAAGCGGACAGGGTGAGATTCGAACTCACGATACCGTTGCCGGTATGCCGGTTTTCGAGACCGGTGCCTTCAACCACTCGGCCACCTGTCCTCGGACCTGCCAACACGGCACGCGCCGTGACAGCCTCCGGGAGCCGCGATAGTTAACTGTAGGACGAGTCTGGATCAAGTCCCTGCCCCGCATCGCGACACGGGAGCGCGCGCCGCAGTGCCTTGGGCGGATGCCCTGATGGTCACACCAGCGGTCAGGCGCGAAGCAGCATGCAGCACCTACGCGCCCACGTACGGGGGTTACTTTCTCGGGGCGCACGAGCGGCCGACGCGGCGGACGCGACCGCGCCCCCTGCCGGCCGCAAAGGCACGGCTACGCGCGCGTGAGGACGCAGCGCATCGCCCCCATTTGGGCACCCCGTCAGCTGTTGCTGCCGGGTGACACTTCACGAGTCATTCAGTGACCGTCAAAGACAGCGTGGTTCGCGTTGGCGTGCTGGGCGCCGGGGCCTGGGCGGAGTTCGCCCACTTGCCGGGGTATGCACGCGATCCGCGGTGCAAGGTGATGGCGATCGCGGATCCGGTGATCGAGCGGGCCCGGGCCCTCGCCGAGCGGTTTGCCATTCCGCACGTGTATGACAGTCACGAGGCGCTGCTGGCCCGTCCCGATCTGGACGCCGTCGACATCTGCACGCCAAGCGCCACACACTTCTCGCTGTCCTGGGCAGCGCTGGAGGCGGGGCGCCATGTGCTCTGTGAGAAACCGGTGGCGTACGACTATCAGGATACGTTGCGCGCCGCGGCGCTCGCGCGCAGCAAGGGGCTCAAAACCAAGCTGGGGTTCACGTTCCGATATGCGCCCGCGATGCGGTACATGAAGGCGCTGATCGATGAGGGATTCATCGGCGAGCCGTACATCTTCAACGGCTACGAGCAGAACTCCCAATGGCTCGACCCGCAGACCCCGCTGCGCCAGGTGGACCACGAGGCGGACCAGTCCATCCTGCACGTGTCGTCGCTCGAGGGCTACGGTGCGCCCATCATGGACATCGGCCATCTCTGCATGGGGAGCCGGTTTGCGCAGGTGGTGGGCACGATGAAGAATTTCGTGCCGGAGCGCATGGTGCGGGCCACGGGCACCATGATGCGCATGAACATCGATGATGGCGACATCTTCATCGGTGAATTCGCCAATGGTGGCATCGGCAGCATCCAAACGAGCTTCGTGACGGTGGGCAATTATCCGGGGATCGAGGCCCGAGTGTACGGCAGCAAGGGCGCGCTGATCTGCCGGTTGGTGGAGGAGCGCGGCATCTGCGAGTCACTCAAGGCGGCCACCAAGGACGCCGTGGAGTTCGAGCCGCTGGAGGTGCCGCAGCGCTTCTATCCCACCGGCGGCAGTGCGCGCGAGTCGTGGCGGTCCCTGTTCTATGCCAATCTCACCCACTCGTTCATCTCGGAGATCCGGGGCGATGTGGAAGGCAACGAGGGCAACTTCGAGGACGGCGCTCACGTGCAGGAGCTGATCAACGCCGTCGAACGCTCGTTCCGCCAGCGCCGATGGGTCAATATTCCTCTCGCGGGAGACCGCACCGCGTGAATTCGCCGATCGAGCAGTTCCTCGAGCAGTACTACTTCCGCCATCCGGTGAACGCCACGTTCACGGGCATGCGGCTGCACGACCACGAGTATCCGGACTGGACGCGCGAGGCGCGCGACGACGAGCAGGACGAGTTCGAAGCGCTCACGGTGGCGCTGGACGATGCCTACCCGCCCTCTGAGGACTGGGCAGAGCTGGCGCGCAATGCCCCCGCGCTCGACGCGGAACTGTGCCGGGCTAGCCTCGATGTGCGCCAGCTGGAATTCGAAAGCCGCTACTTCCACGACAAGAACCCGGCGCTCTGGACTGGCGAGGCGCTGTTCGGCGTGATCGGTCTGATGTTGCGTCCGCCGATGCCGGTGGAAGAGGCGTTTGCCTCGATTGCGATGCGACTGCACGACATGCCGCGCTTCCTTGGCGACATGCGCGAGACCATCACCGAGGCGATGCCGCCGCAGTGGGTGGAACGCGCGGCCCGCGAGTCGCGCGTGGGAGCCGACCTGCTTCGCACCCGCCTTTCGATGTGGCTCGATGCGCACGGGGCCGACGAGGCATCGCGCGCGTGGGTACTGGAGGCCGGCGAGGTGGCCGCGGCGTCGTTGAGCGACACCGCGATCTGGCTGGAGGCCCTGCCACGGGACGAGCAGGCGAGCATGGCGATCGGTGCGGAAGCGTATGGCATCCTGCTCAAGCGGGGGCACTGCTGTGACACCGATGCCGACACCCTGTTGCAGCGCGTGCAGGACGCCATGCCCGCGGCGCAGGAGCGGTTCGAAGCGCTGGCGATCGAGGTGGCGGGGAGCCCAGAGGGGCTATCGGAGGCCCTGGCCGACGATGCCCCGTCGGCGAACGACTTCCTCGCCGCGTTCAGCGACAAGTGGGAGGCCTGCCGCGAGTTTGCCGCCGATCACGACCTGGTGGAGTGGGGCGACTGGCCGCTGCGCTACGCACCCATTCCGGCCTGGGCTGCCGACGCCGCCCCGCAGCTGTACTTCCTCTTCTACCGGTCACCCGCCCCCCTCGAGCCCCGCGACGAGCATCTCTATCTGGTGACTCCGGTGGACGGAGCCGTGCCGGACCACGAGCGCACACGCCGGCTCCGGGCGTGGAATCACAGTGTGATCACGCTGAACCATGTGGTGCACCACGGGGCGTTGGGGCATCATGTGCAGAACTGGCATGCCACCCATCGCTCCACGTCGCGGATCGGCACCATCGCGGCCGTGGACTGCGCAAGCCGCATCGGCCTCTTTCAGGGTGGCTCGATGGCGGAAGGGTGGGCGTGCTACGCCACTGAATTGGCGGACGAACTGGGCTTCCTCACGCCGCTCGAGCAGGCTGCGGAGCAGCAGAGTCGGGTGCGCATGCTGGCGCGGGCCATCGTGGACATCTCGCTGCATACGGGGAAGATGAGCTTCGAGGACGCCGTGGATTACTACGTTGGGGAAGTGGGGATGCCCACCGCCGCCGCCCGCGGAGAAGCGATCAAGAACAGCATGTTTCCAGGCACGGCAGTGATGTACTGGCTGGGAACGCAGGGCATTCTCGACCTGCGCGACGCCCTGCGCTCGCGCGACGGGGCGGGGTTCTCGATGCGCGCGTTCCATGATGCGCTACTGAGCCGTGGTTCTGTTCCTGTGTTGCTGGCAGCCAAGCTGCTGCTGGCGGAGGATGCACCATGACCTCGTGGCGGGCGCGGGCCCATGCGATCACCGGCATACGTCTCGTAGTGTGTACCGCCATGTTTGTTGCCGCCTGCGGCGGTGGGGAGCGCGCGGCTGGTGGCGGCTCGGCGGGCGGTCCCAGTAACGAGCTGCTGATCATCGGATACGATCGTGAGCCGGATACGATGAACCGGTATGCCACGCACATCCTCGAAGACATCGAGTCATGCGTGGTGGAGGGGCTCGTCACGAACGATGAGCAGATGCGTATCGTGCCGGTGCTCGCCGCCGAGATCCCCACCCTCGCCAACAAGGGGGTGGTGCTGCGGCCGGACGGCGGGATGGACGTCATCTGGAAACTGCGCCCTGGCGTGAAGTGGCACGACGGCACGCCGCACAGCTCGGCCGACGTGAAGTTCACCGTGGACGCCATCAACAAGGGTGACTGGAAACCCGAGAGCGTAGACGGGTTCGACCGCATCAGCAGCGTGGACACGCCAGACTCGCTCACGGCGGTCGTGCACTACAAGGAAGTCTATGCCCCGTACCAGCTGCAGTTCGTGCGCGGCACCCTACCCCGCCATGTGCTGGCGGGTCGCGACATCAACAGCGCCAATGATTACAATCGCGCGCCGTTGGGTACCGGCCCGTACCGAGTGAAGGAGTGGAAGACCGGCGAGTACATCCTGCTGGAACGCGCGCCAGATTACTGGCGCGGTGGCGGCCAGCCGAAGATCCGGCAACTGCTGTTCCGCTTCCTCGCCAACACCACCACCCGCATCAATCTGCTCAAGAGCGGCGAGGTGCATCTGGTGGCACTGCTCCCCTGGGATAAGGTGCGCGAGGTGCAACCGCTGCCCCGTCTCCGTCTCAACAAGGTCGTAGGGAACGGCTACGAGCACGTGACGCTCAACCAGCGTCACTTCCCGGCGTTCGCCGACGTCCGCGTGCGCCGGGCCCTCGCGCATGCCGTGGACCGCGCCAGTATGGTACGCACGCTCCTCGACGAGCAGGTGTCGGTGGTGAATGGCCCGATTCAGCCGCTCTCGCCGGCCTACGAACCCACCGTGACCAGTTACCCCTACGACACCGTGGCGGCGAACCGCCTGCTCGACGAGGCCGGCTGGCGCATGGGGAGCGACGGCGTGCGGAACCGGAATGGTAAGCGGCTCGCGTTCACGCTCATCACCCAGTCCGGCTTCGCCATTCGTGAGAACGTGTCGCAGGCGCTGCAGCAGGCGTACCGCACCGTCGGCGTGGACATGCAGGTCCAACTGCTTGACGGGACCAGCATCAGCAGCGTGTGGTTCAAGGGTGAGTTCGACGCGATGCTGCACTGGTGGCAGATGGGCGCCGATCCGGAGCTGACGTTGTTCTTTGCGCGTGATCGCACGCCGCCAGCGGGGCGCAACATCAACTACGTGGACGATGCCGAGCTGACGGCGTTGCTCTACGAGAGCGACCGGACCGTCGACGCGGGAGCACGCAACGCCCTGCTGCGCACGGCGCAGGGTCGCATCGCGGAACTGGCCCCGGAGATCCCGCTGTACAACACCGCGAAGGTGGATGCCATTCCGGCGACGCTCAAGGGATTCACGGGCAATCCGACCAATGCCGGCCCATTCTGGAACGTGCATGCATGGGAGATGACCCCGCGGTGAACGGTCGCGGGGCACATCGGTCCACGGTACACACATGGGCCCAGGGAGCACGATGGGGCCGCTGATCCTCAGGCGGCTGGTGCAGGCCGTACCGCTGCTGCTGCTCGTTTCGATCGTGGTGTTCGCCCTGCTCCAGGCCGTCCCCGGGGGGCCGCTCGCGGCGTATCTCGAGAATCCCAACGTGCGACCGGAGGACATCGCCCGGCTTGCAAAGGCGATGGGGCTCGACCAGCCGGTGACGGTGCAGTATGGCCGTTGGCTCGGGGCCTTCCTGCAGGGGGACTGGGGATACAGTTACGCTGACGGACGACCGGTGCTCCTTCGTGTAGCGGAGCGTATTCCCGCCACGCTCGAACTGGTTGGTGGGGCCAGCCTGCTCGCCCTGCTGCTTGCCCTGCCGCTTGGCATCATGGCCGCGATGTACCGCGGGGTGGAACGCGGCACTCGTGCGGCCGTGACCGCGGGGATCTCGCTACCCGTCTTCTGGTTCGGGCTCCTGCTACAGCTGGTGTTCGCCGTGCAGCTCGGCTGGTTCCCCTCCTCTGGACGACAGTCGTTCGGTTCCACGGCGCTGACCGACCGTCTCGCGCACCTGGTACTTCCGGCAGTGGTTCTGGCCATCGTGCAAGGCGCAGCCTGGTCACGTTATCTGCGCCGCGCGATGGGCGAGACCCTGTCGCTGCCGTTCATCTCGGCGGCGCGCGTGCGCGGGCTACCGGAGTATCGGCTCGTGCTCCGACATGCGTTACCGAATGCGCTCGGCCCCTTCGTAACCGTCGTGCTTCTCGACGCCGCCATGCTGGCATCGGGCGCGGTGGTGACCGAGAGTGTGTTCGCCTGGCCGGGGGTCGGGAGCCTTTTCACCGAGTCGCTGGCCAAACGCGACTATCCGGTGCTGATGGCGTTCCTCATGTGCGGCGCGGTGGCAGTCATCGCGCTCAACCTGCTGAGTGACGTCGCCGTGCGGGCGCTCGATCCGCGCACGCGGGGGCCCCGCTGATGCGCATCCCGCCTCGGCGCTCCGCACGCGGCGCGGGACTCTTTCTGCTGGTGCTGATCGTCGGTGCCTTCGCCGCACCGCTGCTGGCGCCGTTCGCGGCCGATGCCGTGGACCTCGCAAACCGCCGCGCCGCGCCCTCAGCGATCCACTGGTTCGGCACCGATGACCTTGGGCGCGACGTGCTGACCCGCGTGCTGTTCGGCGCACGGGTGTCGCTCGCCATCGGGTTGCTGTCGGCGTGCACGAGCGGCGTCGTGGGCGTGGTGATTGGCGGTGTGGCAGGCTACGCCGGTCGATGGATGGATGATCTGCTCATGCGCCTCACCGATGCCATGCTGTCGATTCCCCGCCTGCCGTTGCTGATGCTAGCCGCCGCCGTGGTACAACCGGGCATCCCCACCCTGATCCTCCTCGTAGCGCTGACTGGATGGATGGAAACGGCGCGGGTGGTGCGGGCCGACATGCTATCACTGGTCACGCGGGATTTCGTTCACGCGGCCACCGCCGTTGGGTGCTCACCATGGCGGGTGTTCACACGGCATCTACTGCCGGCCGTGGTGCCCACCCTCACCGTCGCCACGACGCTGTCCATCGGACGCGGGATTCTGCTCGAAAGCACCATGAGCTTCTTCGGCGTGGGGGTGCAACCGCCCACCGCGAGCTGGGGCAACATGCTGTATCAGGCCCAGAGTACCATGAGCACCGAACCGTGGCTTGCGGTGTTCCCAGGGCTGTTCATCTTCGCCACGGTACTCGCCTGCAACGCCGTTGGCGACACCATTTCCTGAACGCATTCTTCGTCCATGTCACTTCGACTCTCGCTTCCGTTCTCACCGCAGCGTGTGGTGATCGGCGCCAACGCGCACGCCGAGATCGCTGCCGTCCTCCGCGATCGTCGACCAGCACTCGAAATCCGCGGCGCGCCCTTCATGGAGATCACCGTGGACGATCTGGCGTGGGGCGACAGCTACATCGGTTTCAAGCGCCCCCCGTCTGCCACGCACATGGGCGCAGTGCAGTGGGTGCACAGCACCGGCGCCGGCGTGGATGCCTGGCTTGGCTCGGGGCTGACGGACGAGATCCTGCTCACACGATCGCCGGAGTCGTTCGGGCCGATGATCGCCGAGTGGGCGGTGGCACGCATCTTTGCCATCCAGCAGCAGTTGGTGTCCCTGGTGGATGCCCAGCGAGAGCACCGTTGGGCCCCACGCGATATCGCTCGCGTTGCCGGTACGCGTGCGCTGCTGGTTGGTACTGGCGACATCGGGTCGGCGATCGCCACCTCGCTCACGGCCCTCGGCGTACACGTGACCGGGGTATCCCGTACGGGAGCGTCGACCCATGCCGCCTTCCGCGCGGTGCATCCGGTCGAGCGGCTTCCCGACCTCGTCGGTGAGGCCGACTGGATTGTGCTGTCGATCCCGGACACGCCGGCCACGCGGGGGCTCGTCTCTCGCGAGGTGCTGTCGCGGTGCCGTGGGGCGGCACTCCTCAACGCCGGGCGTGGTGCCGTGGTGGAGGAGCATGCCCTCCCCGAGGCACTCGATCAGGGGTGGCTGCGCGCGGCAGCGCTCGACGTTTTCGAGACGGAGCCGCTGCCGGAACGTTCGCCGCTCTGGGGTGATCCGCGCGTGATCGTCTCACCGCACATCTCGGGACTGACCACGGTGGCCGGCGCCGCCGAGGGGTTCCTCGAATGCGCCACGGCATTGGAGCGCGGGGTGCTGCCCGCGTGGACGGTAGATCGCGCCCGCGGGTACTGAGGCGGTCAGCGCGGCGGTGCCAGCTGCGGCAAGCGCGATAGCTCCACCTCGGCGGCGATCGTGCCGAAGGCGCCCCACTGACCGCCTGCGAGAATGCGCCGGAGCAGCGCCTCGGCCTCTGGACGTCGACCGTTGTACCAATGCCAGTTGGCCACGCCGTACGCCGCCGTCGCGTCCTCCACCGAAAGCTCACCGTTGGGCCCCGCGGTCAGCACGGAGTCAGGAGGCAGCCCCCCCTTGTACATCAACAGCAACTTGTGATAGGGCTGGTTCTCGATCACCCGCATGGTGCGGCGAATGGGCAGCAGCACCTTGGCCGCGTCGGCCGGCCGTCCGGCGCGGCGCAGGGCCATGTATTGCCAGTGCGCCATCGACACGCGGCGATCGTCATTGGTGGCCGCCGCGACCTCGCGCTCAGCCACCTGGGCGGCCTCGCCCCAACTGCCCTGGAGATAGTACGCGAGCGCGAGATGGTACAGGATGTTGGACTTGAGCGTGCCGATTGGCGTGTTGCGCGCATTCGGCTGTCCGTCGGGCTCCACCTGATCAGGCTTGTCGCGCGTGAGCTCATCGGCACGGCGCAGGTCGCTGATGGCGGCATCGAAGTCGCGCACAGACACATGGCGATGGCCGCGATGGCGGTAGAGCCATGGATTATCGGGGTAAAGCGCGATTCCGCGGGTGTAGATCTCGATCGCCTCGCGCAGCTTCCCCAGATACCCCAAGCGCCGCGCGTACCAGATGATGGAGTCGACGTTGGTGGGGGTGTGCTGGTACGCCCGACGCGCCACGGCGAGCTGCGCTTCATAGCGCGTGCGTGTGGCGGCGCTGAGCGGGAACGCGCGCAGGGTATCGCCAAGAAGCGACAGCGTCTGAAAGCGCGGCGTCTGTGGTGCGCGCGGCGTAGCCGGCTTTGAGGCCGCCGTCGACGGCGACGACTGGGCATGGAGCCGGCCATTCGGCACTGGCGCAAGCACGAAGGCGCAGGCGATCGCCGGAACGGCGAACAGCAGGGAGCGGAGACGCACACGAGAGCGCATGGACACAGGCGTTGAGGGTGAAGAGCAGCGCTTCAGCGGCGGAGTGCGAAAAAGTCGCGAAGCAGCGCCGCGCATTCCTCGGCAAGCACCCCCCCCCGGACCTGCGGACGATGATTCAAGCGCGGGTGCCGCACGATATCCCCCACGCTGCCGCACATTCCGGCCTTGTCGTCCCATGCCCCGAAGACGAGGGAGTCGATGCGCGAGAGCACGATCGCGCCGGCGCACATGGCACAGGGTTCAAGTGTGACCACCAGCGAGCAGTCGGTGAGGTCGCGATCACCGCGCTGTTTCGCGGCCATTCGCAGCGCCAGCAATTCGGCGTGCGAGGTACCGTCGCCGTCGCGGCGCATGCGGTTCTGGGCCATCGCGAGAATCGCGCCCGTGGTGTTGTCCACAATCACCGCGCCCACCGGGACTTCCCCGGCCTCGGCAGCAGCGCGTGCCTCCACCAGCGCCACCTGCATGGCGCTCACGAGCACGGCGGGAACGGGCGCCGTCGTCATGGGGTCACCGGGGGATCACCTGACGGATCATGATCACGCGGCGGGTCGCCAGCCGTAGTGGGTGTCGAGGTACACGAGGAGCGCATTGACGACCGCGTTGGCGAAGGCTGCGCGACTCGACTCGGAGTCACGTACCCCGGCAAAGTTGCACTCGATCTGAATGGCGTCGAGCGGACCGCCGAAGACCGAGCCGTGGCGCTGCGTGTTGTACCCGCCGTCGAAATACTCCTGCCCCACCAGCGGCGCCGGATCAGCGGGGGACGGCACGGCAGGATAGCCGCCGTTCGCGAGCAACGCGCCGAGACTGCGCGGACCGCGCAGCACTCCAAGACCACGGTCCGGCGTACTGCGGGAATCACCGGCGAGGCGGGCGATACTGCTGCGCGCCATTGCGCCGTTGCCGGCAAGCGTGGCATCGCTGGCGCGGAGGTCTGCGTCACCGAGCAGGTACCCAAGCTCGAGTCGCGGCACCGCGTGACCATGGCCGTGGAGATCGATCACCAGCCCGCGTTGGCCGCGGCGCACGATGGCGGCGCGCGCAGAGTCGGCCGCCTCATGGAACCACACCCAGGTGGCGTTGAGGGCCGCACCGCCGCCAGTGGCCTCGGTACGGTCACGATTGGCGTCGAACTTTCGCCGATGCAGGCGGTTCACCAAGAGGTGCGGGCGTGCGCCTGTCCGCGCGCGGAACGCCTCCACGATGGTGCGCGCGAGTTCCTGGGTGTTGGCATCGTTGACCGTGACGCACCCCGAGCAGGTCCGATCGGCGAGACCCGAGGGCGAGAGCGCTCCACCGTGGGGCGCGATAATCAACACGGGTGCATCACCCGGCGTGTACTCCACGTAGCCCGGCCCATCGGTATAGGCCTGTCCCGCCGCCAGAGGCCCGACGGGTCCTGTGGGCACCGGCGTAGGCGGGGGAGGCGGCACCGTGATGGTGGCGCCGCCGGATCCGCCGCTGTCACCACTGCAGCCCTGCGCCGCCAGCAGGGCCGCGGCCAGCAGGGCCGCGGCTAGGAGCGCACGGGCAGTATGCCGCCGCTGCGGCGCGGAGCCCCCAGCGGCGACGGACGAGGGCAACAAGATTCGCATGCAGCCGAAGCTACACTGTGGCCGCCTCGAACGCCTGCTGGGCGGCCGCGTCGGCGGCATCGCCATGGGAGAAGACCAGCGCCTCCTTTCCTTCCAGGACATCGGCCACGATGACGTCCCCCTCGCGGAAGCGCCCTTCGAGCACCGCGAGGGCCAGGGGATTCTGCAGCATCCGCTGGACCGCCCGCTTGAGGGGACGCGCGCCGAAGGCCGGATCGTACCCCTCGTCGGCGAGCTGTTGGCGCGCCGCGTCGGTGAGGTGGAGGACGAGTTTGCGATCGGCGAGCAACCGGCGGAGGTGCCCAAGCTGCAGGTCCACAATGTGATCGAGCTCGTCGCGACCGAGCGGATGAAAGACCACGACATCATCGATGCGATTGAGGAACTCGGGCCTGAACACGCCCTGCAGTGCCGTGAGCACCTCCTGCTCGGTGCGTTTCCAGTCGGCGGCGGCGTCTTGGCTGCGTTCGAGAATGAGGTGACTGCCCACGTTCGAGGTCATGATGACCACCGCGTTGCGGAAGTCCACCGTGCGCCCCTGCGAATCGGTGAGGCGCCCGTCGTCGAGGAGCTGCAGCAGGATGTTGAACACATCCGGATGCGCCTTCTCGATTTCATCGAACAGGATCACGCTGTAGGGCCGGCGACGCACCGCCTCGGTGAGCTGCCCACCTTCCTCGAAGCCCACGTACCCAGGCGGCGCGCCGATGAGCCGCGCCACCGCGTGCTTCTCCATGTACTCCGACATGTCGATGCGCACCATCGCGTGTTCATCGTCGAAGAGGAACTCGGCGAGCGCCTTGGCCGTCTCCGTCTTCCCCACGCCCGTGGGGCCGAGGAAGATGAACGAACCGATCGGGCGATTGGGATCCTGCAGGCCGGCGCGTGAGCGACGCACGGCGTTGGCAACGGCCTTCACTGCCTCGCGCTGCCCGATCACGCGGGTGCCCAGCACGTCTTCGAGCTTGGTGAGGCGTTCACGTTCCGATTCGAGCATGCGGGTAACCGGGATGCCCGTCCACCGCGCCACGACCTCGGCCACGTCGTCTGCCGCAACCTCCTCCTTGAGGAACTGCGGCCGGCCGTCGTGGCTGGCCAACTTTGCCTCGGCGTCCGTCATGGCGCGCTCGAGCTGGGGGATGCGACCGTAGGTAATCTCGGCGGCCTTGGAGAGGTCGCCGGCACGGGTGGCCTGCTCGGCCTCGAAGCGCGCCTGCTCGATCTCCTGCTTCACCCGCCCCACGGCGCCAAGCGTTTCCTTCTCCTGTTGCCACTGGGCACGCATCCCCGACGCCTGCTCCTTCTTGTCGGCCAGTTCCCGTTCGAGCGCCTGCCGACGATCGAGCGAGGCGGGATCGGTCTCTTTTTGCAGTGCGGCCTTCTCGATCTCGAGCTGCACAATGCGCCGCTCGACTTCGTCGATTTCCTGGGGCACCGAATCGATCTCGATGCGGAGGCGGCTTGCCGCCTCATCGATCAAGTCGATGGCCTTGTCGGGGAGGAACCGATCGCCGATGTAGCGATTGGAGAGCGTGGCGGCGGCTACCACGGCACCATCGGTGATGCGCACGCCGTGGTGCGCCTCGTAGCGCTCCTTGAGGCCGCGCAGGATGGCGATGGTGCTCTCCACACTGGGCTCGCCCACGTACACCGGCTGGAAGCGGCGCTCGAGCGCCGCGTCCTTCTCGACGTGCTGGCGATACTCGTCGAGCGTGGTGGCCCCCACCACTCGCAGTTCACCGCGCGCGAGCATGGGCTTGAGCATGTTGCCGGCATCCATGCTGCCTTCGGCCTTGCCGGCACCCACGAGCGTATGCAGCTCGTCGATGAAGACGATGTAGAGCCCGTCGGCGCTCGTGATTTCCTTGAGGACCGACTTGAGCCGCTCCTCGAATTCGCCGCGGAACTTGGCGCCGGCGATGAGGGCACCGAGGTCGAGCGAGACGAGCTTCTTGTTCTTCAGCCCTTCGGGGACATCACCGCTCACGATGCGCTGCGCGAGCCCTTCAGCGATGGCGGTCTTGCCCACCCCGGGTTCGCCAATGAGCACCGGGTTGTTCTTGGTGCGCCGCGACAGCACCTGAATGACCCGACGGATTTCCTCGTCACGGCCGATGACCGGATCGAGCTTGCCCTTGCGGGCGCTTTCGGTGAGATCGCGCGTGAACTTCTGGAGCGCCTGATACTGCTGTTCGGGTGACTGGTCCGTGACTTTGTGGGCGCCACGCACGAGCTTGAGGGCGTCGAGCAGCGCCTGGCGATGGGCGCTGGCGCTCGTGAGCACGCGCGCACTATCGGTGCCCTTGGCATCAGACAGGGCCAGCAGCAGATGCTCGGTACTGATGTACTCGTCGCCGAGGGCCTTGGCTTCGCGCTCGGCGGCATCGACGACCTGGGTGAGCTCGCGACTGAACGTGGGCTGCGCGTCGCTTTGCTTGGCGTAGCGCGCCGCCTCCTGCTCGGCGGCTGTGCGGACGGCCGTGCTGTTGGCTCCCACCCGCTGCAGCACCGGAACGACGATGCCTTCGTCCTGCGCCAACAGGGCAAGGAGCAGATGCAGATCGTAGACGAGGGGATTGCCGTTCTTGCGGGCAATGGCCACGGCGTCGTTGAGCGCCTCAGCGCTCTTCACGGTCAAGCGGTCGGGATTGATCATGCTCTCCTTACCGGCAATGGCGGTGCCAGTTGCGATCTGCCGTATCTGCAGCATGCCGGGGGCCCCTCGCAGGAGGGGGAGGCCAGCGGCTGACAATAGTGCAGCCTGATGGCAAAGTGGCCGAATACCACACGCCGCGGCAAATCGCGAGAAACGAAAAGGCGCCCTGGGTCCGCTCACCCGGGGCGCCTTCTCTATTGGTGTTACGGGTCTCGTGGTGCTCGCACAGCAACAGCTTATTTCACCACGATCATCTTCTTCACCAGCGGCACGCCATCCACCTCGAGGCGATACAGATACACGCCTGAGGCGGCCTCCCGCCCGGTTGCTTGGACCTTGCCATCCCAATAGGCCACGTACTCTCCGCAGGGGATAGCGACTTTTTCCAGCGGTTGACCACCGGCCACTCCGCCTGTTCCGCCCTGCAACACCGGGGTTGCCACCACATCCGACAGGATGTTGTAAATCTTGAGGCTTACCCGATACTGCTTGCCAGGCTGCGAACACGTGGGTGTATCACCCACGCTAAACGGAATGCGAGTCTCTGGGTTGAACGGGTTCGGAAAATTCTGTCCGAGCGTCGCTCCATTGCGGCGTTCCCGACCGTCTTGCGATTGGGCCTCCGCGACTCGTGGCATGAACACGCTGAGAGCGAGCACCAGACCCAGTGCTCCCCACAAACGTTTCATGGTGCTTCTCCGACTGACGAATCAGGTTCTGAGTCGACGTCTCCTTAAAGGGTGAGAAGTGCGGACCCACGGTGTTGGGTCCGTTTTGAAGGTAAGGAAAAGGAGCCCCATGCGTCAAGCAACAATCCAGAGGGGCCAATGTGCTCGAGCATCAGAAACGGCGCTTACGCACACGGATATGCTTGTACAATATAGACTTACACAGACACACTTCAGGTCCCTTATCCAACAGGCCGCTTCGTCGGCCTTACCAGGCGCCCTGCTCCCAGACCAGCCAGGCCTTGAGGGGGCGAGGATCCGGAAGGTGCTGCGCGAGGAACTCCCGCAGCAGCCGCTGATGGGCGCGGGTCTCGCCGTCATCGAGCCCCACCTCCAAATCGGCGTCGCCGAGCCAGGCACGGAGCGCCTCCATGGCGGAGGGAGGAAGCCGGCGCCCGCCCGGTAGCAGCCGGCTGCACCGCTCGCACAGTGCTCCGCCAACGCGATGGTGAAACCGCACCTCAGCGTCAGCCCGGATCTCAGCGTGGCACTCGGCGCAGTGCTCGAGTGCGGGGCGAAAGCCGACCTCGCCGACCAGCTGCCACAGCGCGCCCAGTGTAACCGCCGCCGTTCGATCGGGGGCGGCGGCTGCGAGCTGATCAAGGCCGCGGACGAGGGCCCCGTAGACCGCCGGCGCCGCCTCTTCGTGGACCAGACGCAGGGCGCATTCAGCCATGGCACTGGCCGCTGTGAAGCGCCCGAGGTCGAGCGCCAGCGCCGGACGCGACACCGTGACGTCGAAGCCGTGCAGCGAATGGAGGTCGCGGCCGGGCTTCAGCTGGATCTGCGCCTGCCCCTCGGCAAACAGGTCGACCGCGCTGCCGAACCGCTTCTTGCTGGAGCGCGCCCCTCGGGCCACCACGGACTGCACGCCCGCGTCGCGAGTAGCCAGCCTCAGGATACGGCTGGACTCGAGATAGGGGGCGGCATGCAACACGATGGCGTCGGTAACGAGCAGGGGCACCCCCAAACCTAGCCGAAAACGCCGCCGACGCCGCGGCCGCTCGGAATCAGCACGGCCTCAGCGCAGCCCGAGGTCCACACCGCCCTGCCCCGCCGTGACGCGGCGGGTTTCCACGTACGTGGGGCTGAAGACGATGACTGATGTGACCGACCCGGTGCCGTTGGCAATGCAGTGGAGGCGCCCCAGTTGATCAGCGATGCCGCTACCGCAGCGAACCTCTGCCCCCGCCGCATTCTTGAGATCCAGCCACGGCGTGGCGCCGTTGGCAACCGTAGCCAGATCATCACCGCGCAGCTTGATGATGCGGCTGTTGAAGCTGGAAAGGTTCTCATAGAGCGACACATACAGGAATCCATCGAGGCCCGCCTTTACTCCCGCCCCATACGTTCCCGCCGGCATGGCTCGCGTGAGCTGCACGCGCCGGTTGCGCAGGTCCACTTTGGCGATGGCGCCGGAGGTGACGAGCGTATACGGGAAGCTGGCAAAGCTCGCATCGCCGCCGGCGCTGATATACGCAACGTCACCCTTCACGATAGCCGCAGCACTCGAGCCCCGTACACCCGTCAGCGGCACGGTGTCACGCGCGGTGCCACCGCTGGGGATACGAATAAGGCGCACATCGCCCTGCACCGCGTAGTTCACGCGACAGTTGCTGTTGGCGTCGACAACCCAGGTGGCATTGTCGTACTGGAACATGTCGGTTGGACACACGCCTGCATTCGCGATGCGGGTGATCGTGGGGGCACCCGCCCCTGCCGTGCTCACGAGCGCAATGGCCGACGAATCGCGCAAGGCGGCCGCGATGAGCGACTGGCCGTTACTGCCGCGGAAGAGGCGCGCACGTCCCGGGTTGCTGCGCGCAGGGAGCTGCAGCCTGCGATTGGCACTCGTGGCGACATTCGTCACGTACAGCAGGTCGCCAGCACCCCGACTCGAGACCGCCAGCGCCGTGTCACGTTCGAGCGTGAAGCCCCCAGCATCGAATTCCGTGGCGGGACCGAGTGGGAGCCTGGTGGTCGTCGTGCCGGTGTCACCGAGGAATGTGTATCCCGGCTGGATGAAGCCGTCGAGCACCACGATCCCACGCGGCGGCTGCGGCGTGCTCTGCGTGAGGCTGTCGCCACCACACGCTGACGTCAGCAGGCCGCCGGCGGTGAGCGCGAACGACACGACGACCCGTCGCGCCAGAGTGTTGCGGATATGCACGTTCATTGGAAGCACGTAAGTGATGAGCCCACCGATCCTGAACAGGCCTGCCGGCGTGCGTAACCACGCCTCCAGTCGGTTGCCACGCGTTATGGTCGTGGCTGGACCGTGAGCGCGACGGACCATGCGCGCCCAGCCATGGGGAAGCCGCGCACGGATTGCCACCGGGCGTCCGTGATATTGTCGATGCCCGTGGAGACGAGGGCATCGACCTGCGCGACCGTGATGCGCCGCGAAAGCGCCACATCGAGCACCCGTACCGACGGCAGCTCGAAGAGTGAATTTCGCGGTCCTGCCGTAAAGGGACGGCGTCCCTGCACCCGAAGATTTCCACTGACGGCGGTGCGGGCGTCGGTGCCGAGCCGCCACTGCAGCTGCGCGCCACCGCTCGCCCGCGGCACGTACGGCGTGGGGATGGTGAGTGCGCCACTCAGCAGCGACGACTCGTACCATGTGCCCCACACCCCCGCGGATAGGACGCTCGAGGCGAGATCGACACGGCTCTCGATTCCACGAAGGCGCTCTCGGCCCACATTGGCGGGGCTCCACCCGAAGTTGCCAGGAAACCAGACGATGGCATCGCGCGTGGCTCGCGACACGACCACGACCTCGCCAGAGATCAGACTGCTCGTGCGCTGCGACGCACCCCGAACGGCAAGTGAAGCATCGAGCGTGACGCGCTCAGGGGCGAGCGCCCGTACCGACAGCCGCTGCGGAGACGAGAAGTAGAGGTCATACAGTGTGGGGACGCGCACGGCCTGCGCGGCGCGCGAGGCCAAGAGGAGATGACGGCCAGTCCGCGCGCCGGCGATGCGCCACGACACCCCGGCACCGGCGGTCGGCTGCACGCCGGACCGTTCGACGACGTCGGCACGCATGCCGAGATCGGCAGCGAGGCGAGTATCCGGGTGATCGCCGCGCTCCCACGCCCACGCCGCAAATCCACGTGCGCGACGCTGGTGCACGTTGCCCGTCCCGGTGAGCCCATCAGCGCCAGCACCACTACGCCAGGCGCCCACGGGCGCACGCCCCCGCCATTCCACATCGGCCGCCCATGCCCGAGCACGCGAATCGAGCGCTGGCCGCGTGCGATCGCGGTAGGCAAGCTCGAACCAGCGTACGCCGGCGACGGTCACGGTGCCACCCACGGACGCCTGTGTTCGTACGTTCACGCGCGTCATGCGGGACCGATCCGCATCGTAGGCGCGCACGTTGGCGGCGCCCACCATGCCGCGTTCTCCCGTGGAGGCCAAGACGGAGACCTGCATCCGCTCACCGATGGCGCCGAGCGTGAGTGCGGTTCGCCGTTCGTCGTTGTTGATCCGCGTTTCGCGGATGGGCGCCACACCGGCGTCATTTTCGAAAGGAAAGTTGTTCTGCGCCAATCGATGCGCGCCCGCTACATGCCAGCGTGTACCGAGCCCCTGCCCCGACC
>Ga0315899_10001692_pt1 | contig 25124 bp, 21 predicted proteins | sample LakEriMetagenome_2_FD_203518 | JGI IMG/M metagenome (GOLD analysis project Ga0315899, IMG submission 203518) | Freshwater fungal communities from buoy surface, Lake Erie, Ohio, United States - Buoy 4 MA112 | ecosystem: Environmental > Aquatic > Freshwater > Lake | place: USA: Lake Erie, Ohio... | reverse complement strand
GCGCATTGCCGTCGGGCCCCTGAACCGCCGCGCTCCTCACAAGGCGCGCAGCCATGCGGTGACTTCGCCGCGCGCGCGGTCGGGCGTCTCCATGTGGTCGGCCTCCACCACGACATAGCGGCTTTTGGCGTGGCGCGGCGCGCGGTCGAAGGCGTAGGCGGAACCCAGAGCGTGCAGGATGTCCTGCCGGCCGATCACCCAGAGGAGGGGCATGGCGGGCATGCGCGCACAATTGCGCGGAATGTTCGCCGGGCCTTCAGGCTCGAAATAGGAGAGCCATGCGCGCGCGGTCGCCTCGACATCAAAGGTCTGCCCGACGTTCACGTCGGGGAACAGGCGTCGGCGCTCGCCCTGTCCTGCGGCGACGAGGGCGCGCGCCTCATCGCGCGCGCGCTGGATTTCCGGCCGGCGGAAGCGTTCGGGCGTATGGCCCGGCGCCAGCGCGATCACGCCCGCAAGCCCGCTTGCGCCATGGCGCACGGTCCATGCGATGGCGGCGTTGGCGCCGAGGCTTTGCCCCGCGAGCACGATTTTGCGAACGCCTTGCGCGCGCATCCGCGCGATGGCGCCGCCGATGGGTTGCAGCGCCTGTTCATAGGGTATGGCGTAGGCGGTCGGCCGTCCGCGCGCGCCAGCCCACCCCATGCGCGGCATGTCCACCCGTGCGCCTTGCGCGCGCAGATGTTCGGCCAGAGAGGCGATGATGCCGCCGGGCCCGCCGCCCTTGCCGTGCATGAGGATGACGCCGTAGTCGCTGAGGCCGCGCTCCTGCGCCTGCGCGGACGCGCCGAAGAGCGCGGCGAGGGACGCGGCGCCGCCGCCTGCCAGAAGCACGCGCCGGTCGAGGCCGCGCGCTTGCGGCGATGGGCTGTCGTCATCCATGGGCCGTCTCCTCAATAATGGGGCGGGGGCGGCTCTTCGCCTTCGCGCTGGGGCACAGCGTTGCGCACCTCCTCGCGCAATTGCACGACGATGTGCTCAAGCGTTTCGATTCGTCGCCATTGGTCCGCAAGGGCGTCGTTCAGATCCGCGATGGTCTTTTCCTGATGGGCGCTGCGCACCTCAAGATCTTCGAGACGCGCTTCAAGCTCGTTCATCGCGTTGCAGGCTCCTAGATGCGGGCGGAGAAGCGCGCATAGGCGTCGATGCGCTTCATGGGCGGCTCCACCGTGCGACCATAGATCTCCGCCTCCAGAAAGGCGAGTTCGGCCTCGCGCGTCTCTTCGTCAACGTCGATCCACCAGGAGCGGATGGAGCCGTTGGCGCCGTCGGCCCAGCGATAGCCGCGCGCCTTGAGGGCGTCTTTCATCTCGAAAGGCGCCTGCGCCGCCCAGATGCGCCATCCGGGCCGGCGCGCCTTGTCGAGCAATTGGGCGAAGGCGATCCCGCCGCTTCGCGGGAGCGGGCGAGCGAGTAGTTCGATCGCCGCGTAGCAATCATTCAGCGCGCGGTGGCGATCGTAGAAATAGCCCGCGCCGGCGACGAGATAGCCGAGCCGCACGCCCTCGAAGCCTTCCGCCTTCCAGTTCACCTGTTCAATCGAACAGGCCCAGGGCTTGTGCTCGAAGGCGGAGCTGAACCGCTCCAGAAACTTGCGGTCGAAGCCGGCGTTATGGGCGACGATCAGATGGGCGTCCGCCGCCATGGCCTCCACGGCGGCGCGGTCGAGCCGTTTTCCGGCCACCATGTCCTGCGTGATGCCGGTGATCTCGGTGATCTCGGCGGGGATGGGTACGGAGGGCTCGTTGAAGCCCTGAAAGGGCGCGCCGGTGGAATGGATGCGCCCGTCCGTCCCATAGGCGAAGGGCACCATGGCGAGTTCGATGATCTCGCACGTCTGCGGATCGAGCCCTGTGGTCTCCACATCCACGAACAGGCCGCGGCGCAGGCTCTCGGCGGGCGGCGCGGCCTCCGGGGGCGTGAGCTGCGCGCGCGGTTCGATCTTGCGCAGCACCCGATAGGCGCCGGTGGCTTCCAGCGCCGCCGCCATCGCCTCGTAATCCACGCGACAAGCTCCTGAACGAACGATTGATTCTGCGAAATCATAGTCCAGTTTGTCGAGCAGGCGAAGGCGGCGAACCGGCGCCCGGTCCGGCGCGTAGAAGGAACGGGGCCGGGCGACCCGGCGCAGGAGCGATGGCCATGGCGAGCGTTTATGATTTCACCGCGCGGACGATTTCTGGCGAGGAGGTCTCGCTGGGGCGCTGGCGGGGTCAGGTTCTGCTGATCGTCAACACGGCGAGCCAGTGCGGCTTCACGCCCCAATACGCCGGGCTTGAGCGGCTGCACCAGACCTATGGCGCGCGCGGGCTCGCGGTGCTGGGCTTTCCCTGCAACCAGTTTGGCGGGCAGGAGCCCGGCGCAGAGGCGCAGATCGCGCAATTCTGCGAGACGCAATTCGGCGTCACCTTCCCCATGTTCGCCAAGGTGGACGTGAATGGAGAGGGCGCGCATCCGCTCTTCAAACATCTCAAGGCGGCGAAGACGGGCGTGTTCGGCACCGAGGGCATCAAGTGGAATTTCACCAAATTCCTCGTGGACCGCGCGGGCGAGGTCGCCGGCCGCTACGCCTCCACCACGGCGCCTGACGCGCTCGTTTCCGAAATCGAAAGACTGCTCGCAGCGCCCGCGCCATAATCCTTCGCGTTTCGCGAAGCGGGCGGCGCATCGTCTTCGCGTCACGCGACGTTTCGCCCGCCGTGCGGCGGCACGCGGCTTGCCTCATGGCTCGCACTTGCTTTGCAGGCGCGGTGCGAAAGGCGGGGCGGCATGGGCGGGCGGATGATGGCGGCGGCGGGGGCGGCGCAGGCGTGGCGCGCACGCATGGTGGAGGCGGGCCTCGTCGCCCGCAGCATGTGGCTGCGCGAGGCGGCTGACGTCTGCGCGCCTCCGGCGCTAGAGCCTTTCACGCTCGTCTGGCCGCGCGCCTATAGCTGGGCGCCTTTCTCGATCTGGTTCGAACCTCTGCGCGAGGGGCTTGCGGCGCTCGCGCGGATGGAGGGCGCGCAGGCGATGCGTCCGCCCGTCCGCAATTGCGAAATCATCGACGTGCGCTATGGCGGCGCGACTTTTCCCGTCGTCATCGATTGCGGGGATTCCTCCGACATCGACGAGGCGCAGGCGGCGCGCGCACTCGTCTACTTCAAGATGCAATATCGCCGTGCGGGCTATGGCCGGCCTAATGTGGTGCCCGGCGGCTATGGGCCGGGCATGGGCGTGCGGATTGATTCGGTTCTGCCGGCCTTGCGCGCCCTGCGCGACCGGCGGGAGTTCGAGCACGAGGTCCATGCGCGGTTCGGCGCGGCCTTCGGCTATGAGCGACGCAAGCCCTATCTCGATGCGCTGGCCGCCGATGGCCGGTTCCGCCTGACGGGCGGGTTCAAAATGCTGCGGCCGAGCGCTTTCCTTGCGGAAGTGGCGCGCGCGCGCGTTCTCATCGACCTGCCGGGGCAGGGGGATTTCTGTTTCCGCTTCGTGGATTACCTCGCGGTCGGGGCCTGCGTCGTCGCCGCGCGCCATGGCGTGCGCATGCCGGTCGATCTCGTGGACGGGCGCGACGTTCTCTTCGTCGACACGCCCGCGCAGGCGGCGGACGCCTGCGCGCATCTGCTCGCCGAACCGGCGCGCATCGAGGCCATGGCGCAGGCGGCGCGCGCCTATTACGACAATCATCTGACAAAATCCGCGCAGGCGGCCTATTATGCCCGCGAGATCCGCGCCCGTTTGCCGGGCGCGCCGTTTCCCTGAAGTTGGCGTGTTTTTCATTTCGTTTTTGGTTTCGTCTTCCGATTTTTCAAAGAGCAAGGGATTGCCCCCATGACCCAGACATCAGGCAAGCGCGTTCTCGTGACCGGCGGCGCCGGTTTTCTCGGCTCGCATCTGTGCGAGAAACTTCTGCAACAGGGCTGCGAAGTTCTGTGCGTTGATAATTTCTTCTCCAGCACGCGACGCAACGTCGAACATCTGATCGCCGATCCTCGCTTCGAGCTGATGCGCCATGACGTGACCTTCCCGCTCTATGTGGAGGTGGACGAGATTTACAATCTCGCCTGCCCGGCCTCACCTGTGCACTATCAGTTCGATCCCGTGCAGACGACGAAGACGAGCGTGATCGGCGCCATCAACATGCTGGGGCTCGCCAAGCGCGTGAAGGCGAAAATCTTTCAGGCCTCGACCTCAGAGGTCTATGGGGATCCGACGATCCATCCCCAGCCCGAGACCTATTGGGGCAATGTGAACCCCATCGGCTTCCGCTCCTGCTACGACGAGGGCAAGCGATGCGCCGAAACCCTGTTCTTCGACTACCGGCGCCAGCACGGCCTGCAGGTGAAGGTGGCGCGCATCTTCAACACTTATGGGCCGCGCATGCATCCCCACGACGGGCGCGTGGTGTCGAACTTCATCGTGCAGGCGCTGAAGGGCGAGAACATCACCATCTATGGCGAAGGCCTGCAGACGCGCTCTTTCTGCTATGTGGACGATCTGATCGACGGCTTCCTGCGCCTCATGGCGACGCCCGCCGACGTGACGGGGCCGATCAACATCGGCAATCCCAATGAATTCACCATTCGCGAACTTGCGGACATGGTGATCGAGCTCACCGGCTCGCGCTCGAAGCTCGTGCATGAGCGCCTGCCCTCCGACGATCCCAAACAGCGCCGGCCCGACATCACGCAGGCGAGCGCCGTTCTGGGCTGGCGCCCGCGCACGCAATTGCGCGAGGGCCTGCAAAAGACCATCGGTTATTTCGAGGCGCTGCTGGCGCAGGGGGACATCTTCAAGCGCGAACGCGCCGGCGTGCTCTAGCCGCGTGCGCCGCGCCTGTTCCGCAGGACGGGCCGGCGCAGGGCTGGACCGCGCGCCCGCAAGGTCCTAACCTTTGCGCGACGGCTCCCCGGAGAGAGCCGCGCGGAGGACGTGAACGGCCGAGCTTCGCCAGAGGCCCTGCCGGTTCGAGAAGGCAGGGCCCATGTTGCGCGCTGAAGACAACGAAAAACTTACCCGCGTCGGGCCGGGCACACCCGGCGGACGTTTCCTGCGGCGTTACTGGCAGGCGTTTCTTTTGTCGAGCGAACTGCCTGAAAACGACGGCGCCCCGGTGCGCGTGCGCCTGCTGGGCGAAGACCTGCTCGCCTTCCGCGACACCGACGGCCATGTGGGCCTCATCGATGCTTACTGTCCGCATCGGCGCGCGCCGATGTTCTTTGGCCGCAACGAAGAATGCGGCATGCGCTGCGTTTATCACGGCTGGAAATTTGACCGCCATGGCGATTGCGTCGACATGCCATCTGAGCCCGCCGGCACGCCCTTGCAGGCGCGCGTCAAGATCAAGGCCTATCCGACTTATGAGAAGGCGGGCGTCGTGTGGGCCTATATGGGCCCCAGGGAGCTGCAGCCGCCGGCGCCTGATTATGAATGGATGCGCGCGCCCGACACGCATCGCTTCGTGTCCAAGACCTTCGAGCAGTGTAATTTCCTGCAGGCGCTTGAAGGCGGGCTCGACACGGCCCATTCCTCTTATGCGCATAACAACGACATCCAGAACAAAAATATGCCGCGTAACCGCGACAAGGCGCCCCGCCTCGACGTGGAGCTGACGGATTACGGCTATCGCTACATCTCCACGCGCAAGGTGAGCGAAGATCAGGATTACGTGCGCATCTATCAATACATCATGCCGACGCAGCAGATGCGCGGCTCCATCGTGAAGATCGAGGGCGGCCTTGCCGACCATCCGCGTTTCGATGGTCATATCTGGACGCCCATCGACGACGAGAGCTCTTTCGTCTTCAACATGATGTATAGCTACGACGTCAACGCTCCGCTGCCCGCCGACAAAGTGGCCTATTGGGAAAGTCGCGCCGGGCGCGGGCCGGAGCATCATCTGCCCGGATCGTTCAAACTGATCCGCAACGCGTCGAATGATTACATGATCGACCGGCAGATGCAGAAGACGCGCACCTTCACCGGCATCGATGGCGTGAACACGCAGGATTACGCCTTGCAGGAAGGCATGGGCGCCATCGCCGACCGAAGCCTTGAGAATCTGGGCACGTCCGACAAAGCCATCGTCGCCATGCGCCGGCTCATGTCGCGCTCCATCGACGCGGTGGCGAACGGCGATCCGCCGCCGGGGCTTGATCCCGCCGCGCATGGTTCGGTGCGGCCGCACGACAATTACATTCCCGCCGGCGCAGACTGGCGCGAGACGCTCGCGGGCGAACTCGTCGCCAAATGGTGACCGGCGCGAACTGAATTCGCCAAAGCCGGCGATCCGACCGGCGGCGCAGGAGAGGGCGAAACAGGAAAGAGGGAGGGAGCGCATGAAAGCCATCGCTCAAAAAGCCGCGCGCATCGCTGCTGTATGTCGTTTTGGCTGGAGCCTTGCAGGGGCCGTCGTCTGTGCGTCCGCGCCGGCGCTTGCGCAAGACTTCTACAAGGGCAAGACGGTGGTCGTGCTCATTCCGTCTTCCGCGTCGGGCGGATATGACAGCTATGCGCGCCTGCTCGCGCGGCACATGGGCCAATATCTGCCCGGCAGGGCCGACATGGTGCCGCAGAACATGCCGGGCGCCGGCGGCAAGGTTGCGATCTCCTATCTCGCCAATGTCGCGCCCAAGGACGGCTCCGTGATCGCGGGCGCTTATCCGCAGACGTTGACCGAGGCCGCTTTCGGCCGGCGCGACCTTGTGAAATTCGATACGAAGGCGCTGACCTATCTCGGCAGCATGAACGGCGAGCCCTATTATTGCTTCGTGCGCACCGACGCCCCCGTGAAGACAATGCAGGATCTCTTCCGCCATGAAATGCTGGTGGGCGCGACGGGGCAGGGCTCCTCCACCTCCATGTCGCCGGCGCTTCTCAACAATCTCCTCGGCACGAAGTTCAAGATCATCTCCGGCTATACGGGATCGGCGCAGGTGGTCCTCGCCGTTCTGCGCAATGAAGTGCAGGGCTGGTGCGGCATGGGCTGGAGCTCAATCCACGGCGGCGCAGAAGACGCGCTCAAACGCGGCGAGATCAAGGTTCTCTTTCAGGAGAACGGCGAGCAGAACGAGCGCGTGACGTCGATGAAGCTCGAACGCGCCACCGACGTCACAAAGACTGATGAAGACAGGCGCATTATGGAGCTCATCTATTCGCAGCAATTGTATGGCCGGCCCTTCCTCGCGCCGCCGAACATCCCCGCCCAGCGCACGGCTGAATTGCGCAAGGCGTTCGACGCCGCGCTCGCCGACGAGAAGCTGAAAGCGGAGGCCGCCCGGTTGAACATGGAGTTGCGCCCCATCCCCGGCCCGAAGCTGCAGGCGATCATCGAAGACCTCTATTCGACGCCGGAGGCGACGCTCGCTCGCGCACGCAACGCGCTCGAGCCGGGCGCGGCCATGAAGGAATTGCCGGGCGCCAAGCCCGCGGGCGCCGAGTGATCGGCGAGGGCGGCCAAATCTTCGTCTGAACCATCCCCGCCGCGGCGCTAGAGCCCGCGGCGGGCTTGCTTTAGACTGCCGCGCAACATGGGAGGAATCATGTCCGACGAGATTCAGCAGCAGGCGCCGACCGACACCTATTTTCAGGATCCTTATCTCGAATGGGCGAAGGGCGAGGGCATACCTGTCCATCTCGATTTCGGCCACGATCTTCTGGCGCTCGAGACGAAGGCGTGGGATCGCTACGAGGCGCGCGGTTGTTTCGCGCACACCCATGGGCGCGGGGATTTCTGCGCCAATTACGTGCTGGAGGTGGAGGCGGGCCGCAAGACGCGACCTATCAAACATCTCTACGAGGCGTTCTTCTTCGTTCTGTCGGGTTACGGCTCGACGGTCGTGACGCTGCCGGACGGCTCGCGCCAGACTTTTGAATGGGGGCCGAAGGCGCTCTTCTCCATTCCGCTGAATTGCGAATATCAGATCTTCAACACGTCGGGTCGCGAGAGCGCGCGTCTGTCGTGCACGAACGACGCGCCGCTTGCGATAAACCATTATCACAATCTCGATTTCATCTTCGCCAATCCCTGCACGTTCCCCGACCGCGTGGGCAAGCCCAACCAGTTTCAGGGCGAGGGCGACCACGGCACCTATATCCGCAAAGCCGGCGCGGGCATGATCAATGTGTGGGAGACGAATTTCGTCTCAGACCTCACGAGCTTCAAGCTTTATGATCTCAACACGCGCGGCAAGGGTTCGCGCAACGTCTTCTTTCAGCTCACCAACGGCACGATGCACGCGCACACGTCCGAGATTCCGGTCGGCCGCTACAAGAAGGCCCATCGCCATGCGGCGGGCACCCACGTCCATGCGGTGAGCGGCGAGGGCTATTCGCTTCTGTGGTACGACGGGGACAGCGAATTCGTTGAAATTCCATGGCGGCATGGCATTATGTACACGCCGCCGTTCTGGATGTTCCATCAGCATTTCAACACGAGCGGGCAGCCTGCGCGCTATCTCGCCTGCAGCCTTGGCTCGGCGCGCTATCCCATGATCTCGCTACGCCGCGTGAGCAATGAGGGCGGCGGCTCGACCTCGGTCAAACAGGGCGGGCGGCAGATCGAATATGAGGATCAGGATCCGCGCATCCACCGCAAGTTTCTCGAAGCCGTGGCCGCGAGCGGCGTGCCCTCCGAAATGGGCGACGTGTTCGACGAACCCGCCATCATGGCGATCCCGAAAGACCAGCTCGTCGGCGTCATCCAGACGCCGCAGCTCAAGGGACCTGCGATCTGAAAATAAAAGGGCTGCGCGATGCGCAGCCCTTCGTCGTCTCCAGTTATTTAATCGTCAGTCCTTGAGTTCGCGCACGGCGCCGCGCGCCGCGCTCGTCGTCATGGAGGCGTAGGCGCGCAACGCAAGTGAGATCTTGCGCGGGCGCGTCTCGGCGGGCTTGTAGCCCTTCTTCTCCTGCTCGGCGCGGCGCGCGTCGAGCGTCGCCTGCGGCACGGCGAGGTGGATCTTGCGGTTGGGAATGTCGATCTCGATCGGGTCGCCGTCCTGCACCAGAGCGATGAGCCCGCCTTCCGCCGCCTCCGGCGAGACGTGGCCGATGGACAGGCCCGACGTGCCGCCGGAGAAGCGCCCGTCGGTGATGAGCGCGCAGGCTTTGCCGAGCCCCTTCGATTTGATGTAGCTCGTGGGATAGAGCATTTCCTGCATGCCCGGCCCGCCGCGCGGTCCTTCATAGCGGATGACCACCACGTCGCCCGCCTTCACCGCGCCGCCGAGAATGCCTTTCACCGCCGCGTCCTGGCTCTCGAAGACTTTCGCGGGGCCGTTGAATTTCAGGATGCTTTCGTCCACGCCCGCCGTCTTCACGATGCAGCCGTCGAGCGCGAGATTGCCATAGAGCACCGCAAGCCCGCCGTCAGTGGAGAAGGCGTGCTCCATGTCGCGCACGACGCCGCCCTTGCGATCCAGATCCAGCTCCTTGTAGCGGCGATCCTGACTGAAGGCGACCTGCGTGGGCACGCCGCCGGGCGCGGCGCGGAAGAAGGTGCGCACCTTCTCGTCGCTCGTGCGTGAAATGTCCCACGCGTCGAGCGCCTGCCCGAGGGTCGGCGCGTGAACGGTGGGCACGTCTGTGTGGATGAGGCCGGCTTTGTCGAGCTGGCCGAGGATCGCCATGATGCCGCCGGCGCGGTGCACGTCCTCCATATGCACGTCGGGCGTGGAGGGCGCGACCTTGCAGAGCACGGGCGCCTTGCGCGACAGGCGGTCGATGTCGGACATGGTGAAGGGCACCTGCGCCTCGTGCGCGGCGGCGAGCAGATGCAGGACCGTGTTTGTGGAGCCGCCCATGGCGATGTCCACCGTCATCGCGTTCTCGAACGCCTTGAAAGTGGCGACGCCGCGCGGCGTGGCGGTGACGTCGTCCTTTTCATAGTAACGGCGGCACAGATCGATGATGCGGCGGCCCGCCTCGAGGAACAATTCCTTGCGGTCGGCGTGGGTGGCGAGCGTCGAGCCGTTGCCCGGGAGCGACAGGCCCATGGCCTCCGTGAGGCAGTTCATGGAATTGGCCGTGAACATGCCCGAGCAGGAGCCGCAGGTCGGGCAGGCGGAGCGTTCGATCTTCTCGACCTCTTCGTCGCTCACGGATTCATCGGCCGCCGCGACCATGGCGTCCACGAGATCAAGCGCGCGCTCGCCGGTCTTCATGAGCACTTTGCCGGCCTCCATCGGCCCGCCGGAAACGAAGACCGCGGGAATGTTGATGCGCATGGCCGCCATCAGCATGCCGGGCGTGATCTTGTCGCAATTGGAGATGCAGACCATGCCGTCGGCGCAATGGGCGTTGACCATGTATTCCACGCTGTCGGCGATCAGCTCGCGCGAGGGCAGGCTGTAGAGCATGCCGTCGTGGCCCATGGCGATGCCGTCGTCCACGGCGATCGTGTTGAACTCCTTGGCGACGCCGCCCGCCTTTTCGATCTCCCGCGCAACCATCTGGCCGAGGTCCTTCAGGTGGACGTGGCCCGGCACGAATTGGGTGAAGGAGTTCACCACGGCGATGATCGGCTTTCCGAAATCGCTGTCCTTCATGCCGGTGGCGCGCCACAGGCCGCGGGCGCCGGCCATGTTGCGGCCATGGGTCGTGGTGCGGGAGCGATAGGCGGGCATGGAGGCGTCCTCAGGCTTCCTGCGGCGGGGCCGCATTGCAAACGAAACGGGGGAGGTTTAGCCTAATCCACGGGTTTCGCAAAGAAAGCGGAACGTTGATCTTTCCAGGAGGAGACGGGTTTGTGGCGGTCACGCTGACGATCAAGCGGCTCCTCAGCGTTTACGCTCCCGAACCTCCCCCCGGCGCCCTCCGCAGTCTTTCGCGGAGGCCTTTTCTTTGAAACCCGCCGCCTCCGAACCTGATGAGGCCCAGCCCGTCTCGCTGCGCGTGCAGGCCGCCGTTTACGGCGTGGGATTGTTCGTCACCTCGATCTTTCACATCGGTTCGGTCGTCATCCCGCTTTACGTCTACACGATGAACCCGTCGCCCTTCCTGTTCGGGCTGACGTTCAGCGCAGCGCACATCCTGCCGTTTCTCTTCTCGATCCATGCGGGCGCGCTGATGGACCGGTTCGGCGCGCGGCGCGTCATGTTCGCCTGCACGCTCGCCTCCGCCGTCCTGCCGCTGCTTTATCCCATGGCGCCGGCCGTTTGGGCGCTCATCGTGCTGCAAATGTTCCTCGGCCTTGCGGAATCCATGGGCTGGATCGGCGCGCAGACGATGATCGGCCAATATATGCATGGCAAGACGGTTTATGCGGGCCGACTGAGCTTCGTCATCCGCATCGGTCAGCTGGCGGGGCCGCCGCTCGCCGGCCTCACGTGGGATTTCACCGGCGTGTGGGGATCGTTCATCCTCATGTCGGTGTGGTGTCTTGGCGGCTTTTTCTGCGCGTTGCTTTTGCCCGCTTTGCCGGCGGCGGCGCGCGGCGCGGTCACCAGCGCGCATCTCAAGTCAGGCAAGCTGCGCGCTATTCTGCCGCGCTGGAGCGATTATGCGACGGCCTTCAGCCTCCTGAGCGCGCCGGCCGTCGTGCTCATCGTCATCCTTGGCGCGATGATGCACGTGGGCAACGCCGTGCAGGGCTCCTTCTACGTCGCCTGGCTGAAGGACATGGGGATCGCCGGCACGGCCATCGGCCTGCTGAGCCCGGCGGGCGCCATCGGCGCGGCGGTGTTCTCGCTGCTCACCGCGCCCCTGACGCGCTACGTCAGCGGTTTCTGGATCGTGCTTCTTTCCCTTTGGGCGGGCGTGCTGCTCATTTGCGTCACGCCGCTGCTGGGCGGCTATCTCGCCCTGCAGATCGCCAATTTTCTGCGCTCGGGCGTGAACGGTCTCGCCCAGCCGCTTGTCATCACGCTCGTTCTGCGCGGGGCCGGGCGCAGCAATCAGGGCAAGGCCATCGGCCTGCGCGGCACGGCCAATCGCGTCGCCTCCATCGCCGCCCCGCTCGCCATGGGGGCTGTCGCGGAAGCCGTAGGGCTTGAGGCCTCGTTCTATGTGGTGGGCGGCATCGTGAGCCTCGGCATGATCTTCATGGCCGTCTATCTCTGGCGCCGGCCGGACGTGGCGCGCAGCGGCGAGGAGTGAGACCGCCGCCGGCCGGAACGGCGCGTTCGCCCCGATCCCGCCTTTATTCGCTGGCTTGGTCGCGCGTATAAGCCTGAGCGGGAATCAACAGAGGACGTCGCCCATGAAATCCGCCGTCGCCATCGTCTCCATCGCCGCCCTCGGCCTGTCGCTCGGCGGCTGCGCCTCCACCGGTCCGGCCGCGCCTACGGTCGCCGTTATGCCCGGCCAGTCGAAATCCTATGAGGCCTTCCAGCGCGACGACGCCTTCTGCCAGACGCAGGCCCAGCGCGCGGTCGGCTATCAATCGCCGGGGCAGGCGGCCAACGATCAGGCGGTCGCCGGCGCGGCCGTCGGCACGGCGCTGGGCGCCATCGCGGGCGCGGCCATCGGCGCGGCTTCGGGCAACGCCGGGCGCGGCGCCGCCATTGGCGCGGGCGCGGGCCTGCTCGGGGGCGCGACTGTGGGCTCGGCGAATGCGCGAGAGGCCGGCGGCTCCATTCAGGCGCGTTTCGACCTCGCTTACGCCCAGTGCATGCGCGCCCGCGGCCACGACATCATGACCGCGCCGCCGCCGCGTCCCGTCACCACGGTGATCTATGAGCGCCCCGCGCCGGTCTACGTCTATCCGCGCCCCTATGGCGGCCATTATTACTATCGCCGCTGGTGAGGCGCCGGGCCTTGCGATCCGCTTATGAGCGAAAGGCGCCTGCGGGCGCCTTTTTCGTTTCAGCCTCTGCGCGTTTCGCCCCAGCAAGCCTTGCCCGGCGCCGGGCGCGGGCGCATCTTGCCGCCTTGAGTCGCCCCGACCGGAGCCCGCCATGCGCCTGACCCGTCCCCGTCCGCTTCTCCTCGCGACGCTCGCGCTCGCCTGCGTCCTTGGTGCGCCGGCGCGCGCGCTCGACCATGTGTTTGAAAATCTCGTCTACCGCGGCGCAGGGGCGGATGACCCGGAAGTGCGCATTCCGCGCATCGAGTTCCGCGATGTGGACGCCTCCGCCGAGGACCTGCGCCGCATGCTCGACGCGCAGACCCCGATTGAGGAGGCGGTCGCCATCGCCACGCGCCTGCGCGCAGGCGCGATCGTGATTCCGCAGACGCGCATCGTCTTCCGCGGCGAGGATTCCGGCGAGCTCGTGCTGGGCGCGGGCGTGATCGAAAAGCTCGCGCAGGCGCGTTTCGTCAAATTCTCCATCGCCGGGGCGCAGGGGCGCATCGTCGTGCGCTCCGCGGGCGAGGGGGAGGTCGTCTCCGGCCCGCTGGTCATGACGGACGGCGATTTCTCCAAGCTCGTTGAGGCGGCGCGCAAAGGCGTTGTCGCCGACGGCGTGGCGCGGCTCGGCGGCTTCTCCTGGTCGGGGGTGCGCCTGAGCGTGCCCGACAAGGACGTCTCGGCCACGGCGGTGGGCGGCAATCTCTGGCGACTGGGGCTCGCCTCGCTCACGGGCGCGACGAGCTATGTCGGCGACGCGCCCGCGAAAATGACCGGCAAGATGGAAGGGCTCGTCATCGCGCCGCCGCCGGCCTCCGACGCGGGCCGCGAACTGGCGGGTTTCGGGCTTGAGAAGATCGATCTCGGTTTCGCGCTCGACGCGCAATATGACGCGGCGTCGAAAATTTTCACGCTCAACGATTACGCGCTGACGGGCGCGGGCGCCGGCAGTTTGCGCCTGTCGGGCGCGTTCGGCTCGGTCGAGCCCGCCTTGTTCACCGGCGATCAGGCGACGCGCCTCGCCGCCGCGCTGTCGGGGGACGTGCGCGCGCTTAATCTGCGTTACGTCGACGACGGCCTGTTCCTGAAGAGCGTCGCCTTCTTTGCGGCGCGCACAGGCAAGACGCCGGGCTCGGTGCGCTCCGAATGGGCCATGCTCGTCGGTGGTTTCGTGCCGATCCTCACGGGCGGCGATCCGGCGGGCTTCCGCATCGCGGAGGCGGCGAGCGCCTTCATCCGCGAGCCTCGAAGCGTGAGCGTTTCGATGAAGGGCAAGGCCGGCCCGCTGCGCTTTCTCGACCTCGCCAACATCAACGATCCCGCGAGCTTCTTCGCGAAAGTCGACCTCACGGTCTCCGCCAACAAATAGGCGCGGGGCCGCATGCGCGGCCTTCCCTTTGGCGGCGGCCCAAGGCGCACTACATTGGGGTCATGAGCCAGGATCCCGTCGCCATCGACAACGCCATATGCGGCCCGCTTCTGGGCGGCTCGCACGAGCCCACGTTCGCGGGCGCGCCGTCTTTCATGCGGCGGCGCTTCACGAAGGATTTTAGCGCGGCCGACGTCGTGGTCTGGGGCGTGCCCTTCGATTGCGCGACCTCGAACCGGCCGGGCGCGCGTTTCGGGCCCGCAGCCATTCGCCGCGCGTCGGCGATTTTCGACGGCGACGCGCAATATCCCTCGCGGCGCGATCCCTTCGCCGCGCTGGCCGTGATCGACGCGGGCGATTGCTTCTTTGAATATGAGCGCCTCGGCGACGCGCCCCGCCTCATCGAGACGCAGGCCGCGCAGATCGTGAACGCGGGCCGCCATCTCGTCACTCTTGGCGGGGATCACTTCATCACCCTGCCGCTTCTGCGCGCCCATGCGGCGCGGCACGGCCCGCTTGCGCTGGTGCAATTCGACGCCCATCAGGACACGTGGGACGACGACGGCACGAAAATGTCGCACGGCACCTTCGTCACCCGCGCGGTGGCGGAAGGGCTGATCGACGTCGCCCGCTCCATCCAGATCGGCGTGCGCACGGTCGCGCCGCATGATTACGGCATCGAGGTTCTCGACATGGACGCCTGCTGCGCGCTGGAGGCCGGCGGCGTCGCCGCGCGCATCAAGGCGCGCGTAGGGCCGGGGCCGGCCTATCTCACCTTCGACGTGGACGCGCTCGATCCCGCCTTCGCGCCGGGCACGGGCACGCCTGTGGCGGGCGGGCTTTCGAGCGCGCAGGCGCTCGCCATACTCTGGCGGTTGGGCGAGATCGACTTCCGCGGCATGGACGTGGTCGAGACCTGCCCGCCCTTCGACAGCTCGGACGCGACCGCCATCGCCGCCTCAGCCGTCGTGCAGCGTTATCTGCAAATGCTCGCCGCCCGCGCGCCGGCGCGGCGCGACTGACGATTTCCCCTTCCGCTTCGCCCCGCGCGAGGGTACGAGAGCGCCGGGCGAAGCCCATGCGAAGGAGCGGACCATGGCGCAGGCGAGAGTGTTCATCGACGGCGAGGCGGGCACGACGGGCCTGCTCATCCGCGAGCTGCTCGCCCCGCGCGCCGACATCGCGCTCGTGAGCATTGACCCTGATAAACGCAAGGATCCCGCCGCCAAGGCCGATCTCATGGCCGGCGTCGATTGCGTGGTGTTGTGCCTGCCCGACGACGCGGCCAAGGAGACCGTGGCGCTCGCCGACGGGCTTGGCGCGCGCGCGCCGAAAATTCTCGACGCCTCAACCGCCCATCGCGTCGCGCCGGGCTGGGTCTATGGCTTCGCGGAGCTGGCCGCCGGACAGGCGCAGGCGATCCGCACGGCCGCGCGCGTCGCCAATCCCGGCTGCTACGCCACGGGCGCCATCGCGCTTTTGCGCCCGCTCGTGGACGCAGGGCTCGTGCCTGCTGATTCCCCGCTCACGATCAACGCCGTCTCCGGCTACAGCGGCGGCGGCAAGTCGATGATCGCCGATTACGAAGCGCGGCGCGCGCCCGACTTCGAGCTTTACGCGCTTGGTCTCGAACACAAGCACATTCCTGAGATCCAGGCCTATTCGCGCATGAGCCGGCGCGTCCTGTTCGCGCCCTCGGTCGCGGATTTCCGGCAAGGCATGATCGTGTCGATCCCGTTGCATCTCGATCTTTTGCCCAAGGCGCCGACGGGTCGCGATCTTGAGGCGGCCTTGCAGGCCCATTACGGCGCGGGCGGGTTCGTGAAAGTCATCGCGGGCGACTCGCTGAAAGGCGAGGGCGGCAAGCTCGAACCGCAGGCGCTCAACGACACGAACGCCATGGAGCTGCGCGTCCACGCCAACGACGCGCGCAAACATGCGGTGCTGACCGCGCGGCTCGACAATCTGGGCAAGGGCGCCTCGCGCGCCGCCGTGCAGAATCTGGAGTTGATGCTCGGTCTGTGAGCGCGTCGCGCGATCAGGCTTTCACGCGCACATATTCGCCCGGCGCGTCGCACAAAGGGTTGAGCTTGCCTTCGCCCGGCGTGCGGGCGGGGACTTTCTGCGGGGCCTGCGCGGCGATCCACTCGACCCAGTCGGGCCACCATGAGCCCTTGTGCTCGACGGCGCGCGTGAGCCAGTCCTCGTATTCCAGCCCCTCGCGCGGCTGTTCGCCCAGCCAGTATTGATATTTCGGCTTGGCGGGCGGATTGACGACGCCCGCGATATGGCCTGAGCCCGCGAGCACATAGCGCACTTCGCCGCCGAACAATTTCGCGCCCGTGAACACGGAGCGCGCCGGCGCGATATGGTCTTCGCGCGCGGCGAGTTCGTAGATGGGAATGGTGACCGACTTCAGGTCGAGGCGATGGCCCGCCATCGTCATCTCGCCGCGCGCCAGCGTGTTGTCGAGATAGCAATTGCGCAGATAGAAGGAATGATTGGCGGCGGGCATGCGCGTGGAGTCTGAGTTCCACGTCAGGAGGTCGAAAGGCATGGGCTCTTTGCCCTTCAGATAATTGTTGACCACATAGCCCCAGATCAGTTCGTTCGGCCGCAGCATGTTGAAGGCCGACGCCATTTTCGCGCCTTCGAGATAGCCGGTCTGGCGCATCTTTTCTTCCAACGCGCCGATGCGCGCGCTGTCGACGAAGAGCTTCAGGTCGCCGGCGTCGGTGAAATCGGTCTGCGTCGTGAAAAGCGTCGCGCTGGAGATGCGCTTGTCGCCCGTCGCGGCCATCAAAGTGAGGGCGATGGAGAGCAGCGTGCCGCCGACGCAATAGCCGATCGCGGTGACGTTGCGCTCGCCGGTGGCCGCCTCAATGGCGTCGAGCGCAGCGAACACGCCCTCGCGGATGTAATCCTCAAAACTCTTGTTCGCATGGCGCTCGTCGGGATTGACCCAGGAAATGACGAAGACCGTGAGTCCCTGATCGACGCACCAGCGCACGAAGCTCTTTTCGGGGTTGAGGTCGAGCACGTAGAATTTGTTGATCCACGGCGGCGTGATGAGGAGCGGGCGCTTATAGACCTGCGGGGTCGTCGGCGCGTATTGGATCAGCTCCATCAGGTCGTTGCGGAAAACCACCTTGCCCGGCGTGGTCGCCATGTCGCGGCCGAGTTCGAATTTGGTGGCGTCGCTCTGGCGGATTTTCAGCGCGCCCTTGCCGGCCTCGATGTCCTCGGCGAGCATTTTCATGCCGCGCACGAGATTTTCGGCGTTCTCCGCCAGCGTGGCGCGCAGCAATTCGGGATTGGTGCCGATGAAATTGGAAGGCGAGAGCGCGCCCGCCACCTGCCGCAGATAGAAGGCCGCCTTCTCACGCGTGGCGGGATCGACGTCGGCCTTCTCCACCATGTCGTTCGCCCAATGGGTCGCGATGGCGTAGGCCTGCCGCAGGAAGTCGAACAGGGGGTTCGCCTTCCATTCCGGATCGGCGAAGCGCCGGTCGGCGGGATCAGGCTCGGCGACGGGGGCGACCTGTTCGCCCGAGAAGCGACGGAATGTCGCGCCCCACAGCGCGATCAGCTCGCTGGTGAGGCGCGTCTGCGCGTCCATGGCGCGGGCGGGATCGGAGAGCCAATATTCCGCGACGTGACCGAACGTCTTCACCGCGTCCTCGACATGCTCGGTCATGTCGGGATTGGTCTTGCCTTCCTGCAAGGGGCGGATGTAGGCGGCCAGCGCCTTGGCGCTTTCGCTCGTCAGACGGGCGAGATTGAGGGCGAGGGCGTCGAAATCGGGCAGGCGATGGGACGGCGCAGCCTCGCCTGAAGCGGGCCCGGCGCCGGCAGGGGCGGGTTTTTGCGCCGCGGGGGCGGGTTTGGTCGCCGGTGGCTGTTGTTCGGCGGGCCCATTCCCGGTTACGACTGGGGCGGGTTTCGCGCGCGCCTTGCGCGGAGCCTTCGCGGGGCGCCCGGACTTCGCGGCGGGCTCTCCTGCGGCTTGCGTCTTGCGTGGGCGGCCCGGACCGCGGCGGGGTTTGTCCTCGGACAGGGGGGCTTCGTTCGGCGCCTGATCGTCCGGGGCCATGGGTTTCGTCTCCATCAGGGGCAGACCCGCCGTCTCGTTTGAACCATAATAGGCAGCTAAACATTCGCTGCGCCACTGCCCAATAGGTTGCATGTAGGGTTGCTTGTAGGGTTGCTTGGCGCGCCGACGAAATTGCGACAGGGAATGCTGATGCGGACATCGAACGCCCGAGTTCTCCGCCGCGCCGCGCTTGCGGCCGGGCTGATCGTCGCGCAGGCGCTGGCCGGCGCGGCCCTCGCCCAGACGGCCGCCCCCGCCGGGCAGGAGGCGGGCAGGCCGCGCGCGGGCCTGATGGAGACCATCCTTCAAGGGCCGAAATTGCGCACGACCGTCCCCGAGCCGCAGGGTTGGGTGAAGGCCTCCCGACCCGCCGAGGCGCGCGAGCCGCGCCGGGTCCAGCCTGACGCCGAGCCCCGCCGGCCGGTCCTCACGCCCGACCAGATCCGGGCGCGGGAAGCCGAGCTTGACAATGTTCGCCGCAGGCACGACCGTCTGGCTCAGCGCAAGCCGGCGGCCGGGCCTTTCGCCTCAGCCGCGCCGGCTCCAGCCGCCGGGCCCGCCGGCCAGCCGGTCGGCTGCGCTTTGGCCTGCCAGCCGGCCCCGGCCAAAAAGGGCGCCCGGCGCTAAGGGCCGGCCCGCCCGCCGATGAGGAAAAATCGGCGTTAACGAAAAGAAGTGATAACAAGGGCTCCCCCCTCGGGGGGCCTGACCGAAATTCCAGCAGAATGCGGATGCCAAGATGACGGACTTCTATCGCGTGAAGCGCCTGCCGCCCTACGTCTTCGAACAGGTCAACCGTTTGAAGGCCAAGGCCCGCGCCGCCGGAGCCGACATCATCGACCTCGGCATGGGCAACCCCGACCTGCCGGCGCCCAAACATGTCGTCGAGAAACTGATCGAGACGGCGGGCAAGCCGCGCACGGATCGCTATTCCGCCTCGAAGGGCATTCCGGGCCTGCGCCGCGCGCAGGCGAGCTATTACGAGCGCCGCTTCGGCGTGAAGCTCAATCCCGACACGCAGGTCATCACGACCCTCGGCTCGAAGGAAGGCTTCGCCAATATGGCGCAGGCCATCACCGCGCCGGGCGACGTGGTGCTCGTGCCCAATCCGTCCTATCCGATCCACGCCTTCGGCTTCCTCATGGCGGGCGGCGTGATCCGCTCCGTGCCGGCCGAACCCACGCCCGATTTCTTCGTGGCGCTTGAGAAGGCGGTGCTGCACTCCATCCCCAAGCCGATCGCGGTAGTGGTGTGCTATCCCTCCAATCCGACCGCCATGGTCGCGAGCCTCGACTTCTATAAAGATCTCGTGGCCTTCGCGAAGAAGCACGAAATCTTCGTGCTCTCCGACCTCGCCTATGCGGAAGTCTATTTCGACGACAATCCGCCGCCGTCCGTCCTTCAGGTGCCCGGCGCGAACGACGTCTGCGTGGAGTTCACCTCCATGTCGAAGACCTATTCCATGGCTGGCTGGCGCATCGGCTTCGCGGTGGGCAACGAGCGTCTGCTCGCTGCGCTTGCGCGCGTGAAGTCCTATCTTGATTACGGCGCTTATACGCCGGTGCAGGTGGCCGCCGCCGCCGCGCTGAACGGGCCGGACGACTGCATCGCCGAAATGCGGTCCATCTATAAGAAGCGCCGCGACGTGATGGTGGAGAGCTTCGCGCAGGCGGGCTGGAACATTCCCGCGCCCACGTCCTCCATGTTCGCCTGGGTGCCGATCCCGGAGAAGTTCCGCCATCTCGGCTCGCTCGAATTCTCCAAGCTTCTCATCGAGAAGGCGGACGTGGCGGTGGCGCCGGGCATCGGCTTCGGCGAGCACGGCGACGAATATCTGCGACTCGCTCTGGTCGAAAACGAACAGCGCATCCGGCAGGCCGCGCGCGGCATCAGGCGCTTTTTCGATACAGCCGACGAACACATGCACAATGTGGTGCAATTGCAGGCGCGCGGGTAATCCAAACGCGCGAAACGAATTTCGCAGACATCTGAAAATCTTGACGCGCTCGAAGCATGGCTTGCTTCGGGCGCGTTGTTCTTTTGTCGTATATGGTCTGCGGCTTGCAAGTTGACCTGCGCTATTGGAAGCGGCCCGATGGCGTCCTAATCTGGGACATCACAGCCGCTCCGCTGCGATACAGGAGGATTGCATGTTCGACGACGACAGGACTCGCGGACAGGAGGCGGGCTTCTATCGCTTCGGCGATTTCGGTTCGCGTGAGGCGTCCGCGAGCGATGGCCGCGAGGCGACCCATGGCGGCGGAGACGATCACGACAAGGGCGACTCTTCGGCGAAAGCCGAGGCGCGCGAAAAAATCGGCGCGCTCGAAGAAACCGAAACGCTTGAGGACGTTTATGCGCAAGACGACGCGCAGAACGAAGAGCACAGTTTCGACTTTGGCCCTGACGAGCCGGAAGCGCCGCAGGGCGAGATCGAGCAGGTGCGCGAAATCCTGTTCGGCGCCGCGCAGCGCGCGACCGACGAGCGCCTGCGCGAGCTTGAGGAATCGGTTGATTCTCTGCGCATGGACATGATGCGCCTGTTCGCCGATCTTGAGGCGCGCGTGGCGGACGGCGACGCCGCCGTCGAGCGCCGTCACGCGCTGGCGACCCAGGGAATCGGCTCCGCCTTGTCGGAGATCGGCGCGCAGATCCTCAGATTGTCGGGACGCAACAGCGGGTGACGCCATGAGCGCGCAGATGGACCATTCGCCGGCAACGCCTGCGCCTTCACCAGCGGCCACGGCGTCGGCGCAGGCGTCGGGCGGCGACATGGATGTCTTGCGCAGCCTCATCGTGAGCGAGGAGCGCGCGCGGCTTGACGCGCTGGATGCGCGGCTGGGCGCGCGCGCGCAGTTTGAACGCGCGGTGGCGGAGGTTCTCCCCGGCGCTCTCGAGCGGGCGGAGGAGGCGAACGGGCGCGCGCTGGCGGGCGCGCTCGCCCCCGCGCTCCTGCGCGGACTTGCGGAGCGCAGCCGCGTCGCGCAAGCCAATATGGTCGACGCCCTGCGTCCCGTCGCGCCGGACCTTGCGCGCAGCGCGCGGCTTGCTCCGTTCGAACGCATGGACGAACGGATCGCGGGATGGTTCGGCCGCGGCGCGCGCGCCTGCGCCGCAGAGGCCTTCGCGCCCGGGCGGGTCGAGCGCATTCTGCTTATCGAGCGCGGCAGCGGCCTTCTGGCGGCGAACTGGCGGCGTAGCGGCGAAGCGGGCGAGAAGGCGGACCTCATCGGCGGGCTTATCGCCGCCATCACCGCCTTCGCGCGGGACGCGCTCGGCGAGCGTGAATTGCGCGCGCTCGATTTCGGGGACAAGCGCGTTTATCTGCGCATGAGCGGCGAACTGATCGCCGCCGCGCAAACCGATTGCGCGCTGACTCCCGCGCAGGAAAGCGCTCTGGGCGAACGCTTCGTGGAATTACTCGTGCGCCAGCGCAGCGGCGCGTCCGTCGACGACGCGCGGCTCGCCGCCGCCGCTGGGGCGATCGACGCCGCGCGCCCGCGCCGGCGCGCCGCCGCGTCTCTGCGTCTTGCGCAGGCTGTGGGGCTCTGCGCGTTCATCGCGCTCGCCGCGCTGGGCTGGCGTGAGGGCTCCCGCGCGGCGACAGAGCGCAGCGTCCACCGCGCCATGGAGCAATTCCTCGCGGAGCGGCCGGAGGCGAACGCCTTTCCTTTGGGCGCCGCCTTTGATCATGGGCAGGGGCGCATCGAATTGCGCCTGCTCGCATCCTCGCCTGCTGACGCGCAGGCGTTGCAGGCCGCGGCGGCGGCGGCGGCAGGTCCCGGTTACCGCATCGTCACACGGCTGGCGCAATCGCGCGCGACCATTGCTCATCCCATCGCCGCGGACGCGCCGGAGCCTGCGCGGTGAGGGCTGACTACGAAGGCAAAACGAAACGCGACGCCATGACGCCTGCTGGGAAAATCATGCTTCTCGGTCCCATCGGCGTGGGCAAGACCTCGCTTGTGCGCCGGCTCGTGTTCGACCGGTTCGACAGCGACTACAAAACCACCATCGGCGTCGACATCATGAGCCATGAGGTGAGCCTGCCGCAGGGCGGCAGCGCGCGGCTCGTCATCTGGGACACGGACGGCGATTTCGGCCAGTCGATCCTCACCAGCGCTTATGCGGCGGGCGCGTCGGGCGCGCTGGTTGTCGGCGACGTCACGCGGCCGCAGACGATCACGCGCGTGCGCGGCCTTCTGGAAGGCTTCGCGCGGCTCCTGCCGGAATGTCCGGCCTTCGCCGTGTTCAACAAGATCGACCTCGCCGCGACGCCGGCCGTCGAGAGCCTCGGCTTCGCCGGCGTGCGCGTGATGGCGGCGAGCGCCCAGACGGGGGAGGGCGTGCGCGACGCCTTCGCCAGCCTTGCGGCGCGCATTTTCGAGCCTCGTCCATGAGCCCGCCGAACCTTCCCGCCACCGCCTGCGCCAGCGAATTGATGCGCGCGGGCGTGCTCGGCGTGTGCGTGTTCGACCGCGCAGGCGGCGTGCGCGAAACCCATGGCCATGCGGACTGGGCGCCGCCGCCGGGCGCCGCGCTTGAGGATTCCCCACTGTTCACCGGCATGGGCGCCGCCTTGCGGCAGGTGGCGGAGGCGGGCGCGCCGCTTGATCTGCCGGCGGTTCGCCTTGGGGCGCGCGCCTGCGATTTCCGCGTCATGCGCCTGCCAGACAGCGAGCATCTGGCGGTCGTCTCCATCGATGCGGCGGAGCGGCTCGCGATGTTGCGCGCGGCCAAGGAGATCGAGCGCCGCCAGCGCCTCGCCGACGAGACCGCATGGGCCTCGCCCGCGCCCGATCCTTTGCGCGATCTCCTGAGCCTGTTCATCGAACGCGCGCCGGCGGCCGTGGCGGTGATCGACCGCGATCTGCGCGAGGTCGTCGCCTCCGAACGCTGGCGCGCGCTTTACGCCTTGCGCGCCGCCGCCCTGAGCGAGGACGAGGGCGTGTTCTCCGCCGCCGAGCGCGCGGAGTTCCTGCGTCTGTCCATCGACAATGGCGTGCCGGTCAGCCGGGTCGAGAAATCGAGCCGTGACGGCGCCCCGGTGTGGACGCGCTGGGAGCAGGCGCCCTGGCGCGGGCCGGACGGGCGCATCGAGGGCGCGTTCGTCTACTCCGAAGACGTGACGGAGAGCGTCGGGCGCGTCGCGCGCGCCGAACGGGAAGCCGCGCGCGCCCATGCCGGCGCGCAGGATCTGGGGGCCCTGATCCGCGCCGCCGCCCGCGCGCTCGCACAAAACTCGGTCGGCCCGGCGCAGGCCGCCGCCGCTTTGTCGCGCTTCGAGGCTCTGACCCAGCTTGAACCTCGCCTGACGCCGGTCGCGCTGGGTGAGCCTGCGGGCGCCGCGGCGGCGGCGCTCGCGCCGGACGCGCGCCGGACGGGCGCCTCGATCCGGCTCGGCCCCATGCCTGTGATCGCCGGCGACCGGGCCCTGCTCGAGGAGATGTTCCGCGAGCTCTTCCTGAATTGTCTGCGCCACGCCGGCGAGGCGCCCCATGTCTTCGTGGACGCCGCACGCGACGAGGCGGGCGTGGTCGTTCGGGTGACGGACGACGGGCCGGGCGTGCCGCTGCCCCTGCGCGGGCGCGCCCTCGCGTTTTTCGAGCGTCTGCCAGCCTGCGGGGGCGCGGGCATGGGCGCGGGCATGGGCGCGGGGATGGGCGCGGGGATGGGCGCGGGGATGGGCGCGGGGATGGGGCTGCCGCTCTGCCGGCGCATCATGGAGCTGCACGGCGGCGTGCTGGCGCTTGACCCGGACTGGGACGCGGGCCTTAGGATTGCGTTGACGTTTCCGCATGTTCCTGCGCGAACGGCCGGGCGCTGAGGCCCAGTTTCCTTGATCGGCGCCGTGAAATGAGTCATGAACCGCGCGCTGCCGACGCGCAGTCCTGTCGCGGTTCTGATTCCGGGTTTTGACGCCTATGTCCACCTCACTCCGCGTCGGCATCGCCGGTCTTGGCACTGTCGGCGCTTCGGTCATCCGTCTTCTCGTCCGTCAGGACGCCGCCTTGCAGGCCCGAACGGGCCGCAAGATCGTGGTGACCGGCGTCAGCGCCCGTGACCCGGGCCGCGACCGCGGCGTCGATCTGTCGGCCGCGCGCTGGTTCGACGATCCCGTCGCGCTCGCCGCATCGCCCGACATTGATCTTTTCGTGGAGCTGATGGGCGGAGACGAAGGCCCCGCGCGCAAGGCGGTGGAGACCGCGCTCGCCGCAGGCAAGTCAGTCGTCACCGCCAATAAGGCGCTGCTCGCCAAACACGGCATGGCGCTTGCGCGCCTTGCGGAGGAGAAGCGCGTCGCGCTCGCCTTCGAGGCGTCGGTCGCCGGCGGCATTCCAATTGTGAAGACCCTGCGCGAGGGACTCGCCGGCAATGAGATCAGCCGCGTCTATGGCATTCTCAACGGCACGTGCAATTACATCCTCACGCGCATGGAGCGCGAAGGCCTGTCGTTTGAAGCCTGTCTCGCCGACGCGCAGCGCCTGGGCTACGCCGAGGCCGATCCGACTTTCGACATCGATGGGTTCGACACGGCCCACAAGCTCGCCATCCTCACCTCGCTCGCATTCGGATCGAGCGTGGACGCGGAGGCGATCCATATCGAGGGCGTGCGCTCCATCACCCTCGACGATATTCGCTCCGCCGACGAACTGGGCTATCGCATCAAACTGCTCGGCGTCGCCCAGCGCACGGCCGAGGGCATTGAACAGCGCGTGCACCCCACCATGGTGCCGAAATCCTCCGCCATCGCGCAGGTGATGGGCGTGACCAACGCCGTCACCATCGACGCGGACGCGGTGAAGGAGCTCACCCTTGTCGGCCCCGGCGCGGGCGGCGACGCGACGGCCTCCGCCGTGGTCGCCGACATTTCCGACGTGGCGCGCGGA